>Ga0115547_1000150_pt1 | contig 48205 bp, 58 predicted proteins | sample COGITO_mtgs_1004_3_FD_87185 | JGI IMG/M metagenome (GOLD analysis project Ga0115547, IMG submission 87185) | Pelagic marine microbial communities from North Sea - COGITO_mtgs_100420 | ecosystem: Environmental > Aquatic > Marine > Epipelagic | place: Germany:Helgoland, sampling site Kabeltonne...
CTTCCCCCTTATGTTGCTAATTATACTGATTTTAATTGTGGTCATATGGCAGCACATTATCTATGTAATAAGGTAGGCGTTAAGTCATTGAACATGTATGGATTCGATTCCATCTTCGAATTCGACCTATTTTCTACAACAGATCTATTCTTAAACTCTGACAGAAGCCAAGCAAATGGCGTACGATTAACTGGCAATTGGCGACCGATATGGGCCAAGATGTTTGAAGAATTCTCTGATGTGAAGTTTAAATTGCATTATATGAAGAATACGCCTAAGATTAAACTTCCTGATAATGTGGAGATTATAACCCCTAAAAAGTGATAAATAAGACAAAGGAGATATCCAATGTCTAACAAATCACTAATACATCCATACATACAACGCGGTCTTATGGGCTTTTTATTTAAAGATGCCATGTACCCGATCGCTGAAAAACTAAAAGATGAGGGATTCTTAAACACTAAGATGCTACCGTGGCAAGATCCCACTCGACTAAAAATAGTCAAGGATATTATTAAGAAATATAGAGCAAACAACGATATTAAGATTGTTCTCGTAGGTCATTCTATGGGCGGAAACGCAGTAACATATGAAGCTAAAATGCTGGAAGGCCACGGAATTCCGGTTGAACTAATGATTGTAATTGATGCACCAATGCCAATACCGGTTGCATCCAATGTAAAAGAATGCATTAATTTCTATCAGTTCAATGACTACCGAGACCCAAAACTTGTTACTGAAGGCAACACTATTCTAACCCAATATAACTATACGGGTAAAGAAGACGGAATAGGAATTCTAAAGGGTGATCTAGATCACATCTCAATTGCTAAAAACTCCTTCTTATATGAAACACTCTTGAAAAAAATGAAAGCGATGTAAAATTGGATATGCGTAAGGTAATGGTGCTAGCAGCACATTTTGATGATGTAGAACTGTCTATGGGTGCTTCTATTAGAAAATGGACAAATAATGGTATTGAGGTACTAGTCTACATTTATAAATGGAGAAACGGTGACAAGTATGAAGCTGCAATGATGTCAGAGAAGATCCTTGGGCATAAACATATGACTATTGGTGATTGGGGAGAAAGAGTTGACGGGAAGCTAGAAACTGAGCGCGATGTCGTTGGTTGGTTTGATAAAGAAATCCAGGTACAGAGCCCATCACACTTCATCACACATTGGGAAGAAGATTATCATTCTGAGCACCAATTCTGTCATAGAATAGGTATGCAGGTAGCTAGGAAACAACCCCTCGACGTATGGTATATGAACTCCTTTCCCTATTGTCATCGCTATAAGAACTTCAATGCCAATATCTATTCAGCCTTTGATGGGTTTGATTTTGTTGATAAGAAAAAAGCTCTTGAGCAATTCGACCCGTGGATGCAGGATGGCTGGATTGATGGAAGCATCGGTATGAATGCCTATCATGGAAGTATGATAAAGAATACCCGTGCCGTTGGAGCAGAGGTCTTTTCGGCCCATATGATTAATGTATAAATTCAAAAATCTATACAAGAAAGATGCATTAAGGATTTGGATCGATCTGTCAACCCTATGTAATGCTAAATGCCCTCAATGTCATAGAACTAATCCTGACGGCTTAGGTAAAGTCGATTGGTTGCCATTAAAGCAGTGGACATTAGAAGATTTTAAACGAAAATTTGATCTTAGAACATTGAAGCATATAACGATGTTCAATATCTGTGGCACTTGGGGAGATCCGATCATGTGCCGAGAATTTCTAGAGATTTGTCAGTATATAATGGACCATAGCACGGCAGAAATTGAAGTTAATACTAATGGGAGCACGAGACCTGAAGAATGGTGGTTTGAATTAGTTCGCATATGCAGGAAAAGGCTTACGATCGTATTCGCAATAGACGGTTCAACTCAAGAAATCCATCATCTATATAGAGTAGGTACTAATCTAAAAAGAATACTAGCTAACATGGATGTGGTATCATTAGGCTCTCGATCTAAGGTATATACAGTCGTTTTTAAACATAATCAACATGATTTGGATAACATAAGAGATTTGGCTGCCGAGCACGGTGCTGAGACCATTTATTTTGTTCCCAGTAGTAGAATGGAAGACGGTGAACCTACCTTTTATACACATAAAAATGTAAAGTTCAAATTAGAACCGCCGATAGACTTCGAGATGCGAAGAGAGTTGAAATTGAAATGAATAAATGTGGTATCTCCTGTGACTGGTTAAATCGTCGAATATTAGTAGTTGATATAGATGGAAATGTTCTCCCCTGTTGTTTCTTTTCTCATAAATTCGGCAGGGGCGATAATAAAGACGATGAAGCAGATCCTGTCCTTGAAGCTTATAAAGAAGATGAGATGAATCTCAACGACCGACCATTAGCCGAAATACTTGATAACCCGTGGTGGGAGCAACTCTATGAATCATGGAACGATTCTGATAAGATTTCCCCTAAATGTGTAAGATATTGCTCAAAAGGTGTAAAGCGGTAGGGTGTGACGGGGTGTGACAATTAATTTGAAATTAGGGGTTTACAAGGGGGCTTTTTTATGGTATAATGGTATCATATTAAAACAAAAGGAAACGAAAATGAAACCCTATATCGTCTTTTTAACTGATTATTCGTGCATCCCGGTGGACGCTTTGAGCAAAAAAGAAGCTCGTGTTCGCGCAATGCAAATTATGACTGAAAAAGGTATCACTGCAAAGATTGAGAGTATATCATGATGAAATTCTTCGAGACATTCGCCACTTGGACGATTTGGTTCTTTGTAATTGGTTATGCCCTTATCTTTGGAACGATCTACTTACTCGAGTTTCTAGTTCATGCTGGTATACTTCCACTTTAGGTAATTTTTCAAAAAAAATACTTAGAACTCTGAAATGAATGTATAAGTAAGAATATAAGATTTGGAAGGTTAATCGACCAGGTGGTCGGGCTTGTTTGCTAAACAAAGGGTACCTTCAATGGTATGGGTTTCAATTACTCAGCCTTCCGCCAAAAACTAAGAAAGTATAAATACTTTTTTAAAAGAAAGAGAATAATGACTAACTGTACACTCAATCATACCGTCTATCAAGAATCGGATTTCGATGCGAAACCGATTAGCGGACGCATATGCCCTTGATTTAAGTCAAAATTAATTTTTAGCTTAAGGAGGGTTTTTACCCTCCTTTTTTTATGGAGAATGAGGATGGAAGTTGGATTTACAATACCTGTTTGGTTACTTTATGGCTTAGCCGGCTTAGGAATTTTCATTTTAGGTTTCGTAATAGCAATATTATTAATACGATGGGCAAGTTCAAGTGTAGGTCCTACTTTTTAAAAATAAAATGAAAAAAGTTCATTTAGGGGGTTTACATACCAAGTTTAATATGATATAATGGTTACATATTAAACGAATAGGAGAAACACTATGGACTATGAAGATTTAAAATTTCAGCTTGTTTGGCAAATAGCTTGTTTCGCTATTGCATTAGTAGTTCTAGCATATTGTGGAGTGGCATAATGAGTAGAGTAGGTATGGAATTCGAAGAATGCAAAGAAGATGCTTTCATTTACATGGAAGATAATCCAGGTATAACCGAAGATGATTTGGTTGAGGAATTTCATGGATCTTATAGCGAAGGTGAAACACGCGCTGCTTATAAAGAAGTTAAAGAATACCTCCTTTGGGAAGGTATTTGGTAGAATTTTCTGATGTGACTGAATGGTAAAGTGCCCGGCTGTTAACCGGAGACCCTGCAAGGGAATAGGTTCGATTCCTATCATCAGAGCCAAAGTTTAAGTGTCAAAGCACTTAATAAACGACCAACTCCTGGGTAATGGGGGTCACGCCATGGTCACCGTCTACAGTTCGGTAATTATCAATAAAATGTGCTCTGCGCATGCGTGAGTGATTTATCGGAGTCACCTTAGAAGCTTAGGCTTCCTCGCCGTTCCAAGCCGGAATTCGTACACAATTTTATTATGGAGAATGTCTATGAAAGAATATATTACAGAGGAAGAAAAAAAAGCTGCTATAGAAGCACCTGATGAAATTAAAGTTAATGGATTGGTGCTTCAAAAACGATTGTTAGCAGATGATGGATTTTTATATGCTGCTGACGAGGAAGAATTCGAAGATCTCTCAGAGCAGACACGAGTGGTTTATGTCTTAGACAAATTCATTCCTAAGGCAGATTAAGAATACAGGGTGTAGGCTAATGGTAAGTCGCTTGGTTTGGGGCCAAGATATTGGGAGTTCGAATCTCTTCACCTTGACATTAGTGAAGTCATACTTCACCGGACGAGTCGATAATCGTGACAATTCGGGAGAGACCGGAACAAATTATTACTAGGTAACATCAGCTTTAGGCGTAGGATGATGTGAACGTTGTGTAAGCTGGCCATAATAGGTGCTTACCGGTCAAACGCACGAAAAGGGAATTGACCTTCCTTTAGTTCTAATAGGTGCAAATCCTATGTGTTATCTAGTAATAATTTGCCCCCGTAGTTTAACGGTAGAACTCTAGATTTTCGCTCTAGCAGCAGGGATTCGATTTCCCTCGGGGGAACCAGTTATGGTCTGTTAGCTTAATTATTTGGCTCGGCGCATGCACCGGGTATTTAGAAGAGCGCCCATCGCGTAGATGGGAGATGGGTTTTGAAAGTCGATCAGAAGTAATTAGCTGAAAGATTAGTATTATGGCTTAAATGACCACCACAGACCGCCAAATTACTGATGTCGTATAATGGTAGTATGACGCCACGGAGTAGGCGTAGGCATAAGTTCGAGACTTATCATCAGTATACAAATAAATGGGGTCGCATGTTCCAAGGAGGCGACGATGCTTTGCAAGCACTGTGAGAAGGGTTCGATTCCCTTCGACTCCACCCTTGAACCTCTAGAATGTATAAATATCCTTAACAGATAACATTCTAGAGGTTCCACAATGTATTATACGATTTATAAGACTACACACAAAGTATCCGGTAAATTTTATATCGGTATGCACAGGGCGAAGGATTTAGATGACGGTTATATGGGTTCAGGTCTTCATCTAAGACATGCTATTGAAAAGTATGGTTTAAATGAATTTTCAAAGGAGATTACGCACGTCTTTGATAATGAAAAGGATATGATTGCTAAAGAAATTGAACTGGTTAATAGAGAATTCTGCTTAAGAGAAGACACCTATAATATCAAAAATGGTGGTAAAGGCGGTTGGGACCATGTAAACTCTTCGGGTAAATCAAATATTGGTTGGAAAACAAATATTGAAAAAAAATACCAATTTAATGGTGGTAAAAAAGGCGCTAAAACGACCAATGAAAAATATGGCATGTTTGAAAATTTTAAAATAGCTGGACTTACAGCATTCAAAGGTAAAAAACATATTGAAGAAGTCAAGGAAAAGATAGGTAAAGCTAACTCAAAACATCAAACGGGAAAGAAAAATTCCCAATTCGGTACTATGTGGATTACAGATGGTACCACGAATAAGAAAATAAAGAAAGATGAATTTATACCAGAAAGATGGTATAGAGGAAGAATAATGCCGATGTAGCTCTAACTGGGAGAGCAACGCACTTGTAATGCGAGGGTTGGGAGTTCGAGTCTCTCCATCGGCACCAGAATAAGTTGGGTATCACATAGGTGTGTCTGAAAGGGGTCATGACCCAGAGGAGAATGGATGATGCAATAATCTCCGCCCAACGCTTGCATATAATCTTCCCTTGTGCGGAAGACCCGGGGCCGAGCATACCCCGGTCAAGGCAGCAAACTGCCCAACCTATACAGAATAAGGAGGATGCCGGCGAGGTGTCAAACAGGATTTGAACTCCTGGGAGTCCGAAAGGTCTAGGTTTCGATTACTTCATCCTCCGCCCTTGAACTTAAATACCGAGAATGTAAAGTCAGCTTGGAGCGACAACGGCCTTTTAACCCGTGCATAAGGAGTTCGATTCTCCCTCGGTATTCCAGTTCCACTTTAATCCGGTAGCTGAGTAGGTTTTAGCATCGGCCTCTTAACCCGAAGACGAGGGTTCGAGTCCCTCCCGGATTACCAACATACGCTCCTTTAGCTCAATGGTAGAGCGCGATCTTGAAGAGTTCGGCGTAGCTAGTTCGATTCTAGCAAGGAGCACCAAAATACGATAGGCCATATATAGTTCACAACTTAGAAAAAGGAACTACAATGGCACATCAAGAAATCGACCTATTGGAATTAGAAGGTACAGTAGGTGAATTGATAGAATTTTTACAGAATAATTTCGACGAGAATGAGAAGGTTAAAATAGGTTCAAACGGATCCTTTATGGAGGAATCCAACCACTATCTTATCATTAGCGACGAATAAAAATTGGTACCTGGTCCCTATGGTGGGGAAGCACACTGTCTATGTGTTAGTAGCGAGTTCAATTCTCGCAGGTATCGCCAGCTTCTATAGCTCAACGGGAGAGCAATCCACTGATAATGGATAGATTGTAGTTCGATTCTGCATAGAAGTACCAAAATAAATGATTTAGGGGGTTTACATTTAATTTGAATTGCGGTATACTATAAATAGAATAAAGGATAATTTCTATGGATAGTTTCAAGACATACGCAGCAAAAGCCCATGCAGGACAAACTAGGTCTGATGGCTCACCTTATATTGCACATCCTGAAAGGGTAGCAGCTAATGTGGAGAAGTTTAAGAAGTCTAAAAACCTCGATGCTTTAATCAAAGCTGCTTGGTTACATGACACGATCGAAGATAGCGATACCACTTTCGAAGACCTCCGTAAAATGTTTGGAGGATTGGTGGCGGGATTGGTTAAGGAATTAACCTCTGATAAAGGAGCTATTGATAAGTCTAATAAAACGGACTATTTGAAAAATAAGATGGTAGCAATGTCCAGTTATGCATTGGTCATTAAATTGGCTGATAGACTTGATAATGTAAGCGATCTTAAAACCGCTAAGACGCCCGCATGGGCGCAGAAATACAAAAAAGAGACTCAGGATATCTTGTCTCATTTGGTTAAGAATAGAGAATTATCTAATACACATAAAAAGCTTATAAAGGCTATTAATGTGAAAATGAATGAAATATAAGTGAAAGCTTGAAGGGCACCAAATTCCCCCGTGACTGGGAAAAGAGTTAGAGCAAGGGTCATTCCTGCTCAAGTCACATGAATTTCCGTCCGTGTGGGCAAATTGGTAAAGTCGCTTGGTTTAGGCCCAAGAGTTTTGAGAGTTCGAGTCTCTCCATGGACACCAGATAACGAACCTACTACCACCGGATAACAGTAATAACAAGTGAAGTAGGTTCGTTTAAATTATAATGCGCTGTGTTAATGGTAGACAACAAGATTTTGGTTCTTGAAGCTCAGGTTCGACCCCTGATGGCGCAACCAATAAGTTCCTTTAGTTCAGCGGGAGAACAATAGGTTTACATCCTATGTGTCGGGGGTTCGATTCCCTCAAGGAACACCAATTCAATAAGTTCCTGTAGCTCAGTGGACAGAGCATCCCGCTACGAACGGTAAGGTCGAGGGTTCGAATCCTTCCAGGAACTCCAAATATTCTGATGTAGTTCAATGGTAGAACGCTTGCTTGTGGCGCAAGAGACATAGGTTCGATACCTATCTTCAGGACCAAAATTGGGCGGGTTCAGTCAAGGGTATTGACAGATGGTCTGTAAAACCGGAGCTTAAAGCGAGTAGTTCGACTCTACACCTTCCCACCCCCCCTAGTTAACTGAAAATAAAATGAATAAGGGGTTTACATATCGTCCGTTATATGATATAATGGTTGGATAATTAAAATAAAAGGATATATTATGACAGAAAAACGTACCAAAATTGAGGGTGATCTAACCCCAGAAGAAAAAGTTGAACTTAAAGCGCATGCGCAAAAATGGATCGATATCGCGTTTCGTACTCAAGAAATTAATCGGGATAAAATCGTCCCTATTATCAAAGATCTTTATGTCGCTGCTGATTTGAAAGCACCAGAAGTTTTTGTTGTTTCTTCACCGTTGGCGATGGCCTTTAAATATGGTGAATTGGCTGCTCTTGCAGAAACCAAAAAATCAGGTACAAGTATCAAAAAGACGCGTTCTCTTAAAGATGTATTGAAAAATACCCAGAATGATGTAGAGCGTAAAATCGTCACTGAATGTTATGAACAAGCTGGCGATGAAGGTCTTTCAAATACCTCTAATTGGTATCAGGTTTATCAAGGTGGTAATATGTGGGCGGGTTTGGAGTCTTATATCTCCGCTTTCCGCGATGTTCTTAGACTTGATCTTCCGGAATATGAAAAGTATAAGTATTGGGAAAACGCCGCTATTGAAGGCGGTTTCCGCGCGATGCACGAAGATTTCTGTATTGTTTCGGATTTCCCAGTTCACATCAAAGTCGATGATGAGATGAGAGCACACTGTGAAGATGGGCCTTCTCACCTTTGGCGTGATGGTTGGGCATTATATCACTGGCACGGTCAAGAAATCCCTACCGAGTGGATTACCGATCCGAGCTCATTGACTCCAGAAATCGCGCTAACATGGGAAAATGTTGACCAGCGTTCTGCTGCTTGTGAAATTCTTGGTTGGCATAATATCATCAATGCTCTTAACCCAACGGTTATTGATACAGATGATGACCCACAAATCGGTCGTTTGGTTGAAATCGACTTACCTGACCATGGTAAACAGAAGTTTATCCATGCTATGTGTGGCACTGGTCGTGAAGTTGCTGTAATGGCAGATGCTTCCGCTACTAGTGTCCTTGAAGCTCAGGCCGCATCATACGGCCTCAACAAGGATGATTTCATCATCCCTGAAATCAGAACTTAGTACGAGTAAAAGCGAACCTAAAATATAAATAAGGAAATGAAATGAAAACTTTTAATAAATGCGCTGCACAAGGTGATGTTCTTTTTATCCGTCGCGAAGCAATGCCAGAGGGGCTAACCGAACAAGCTGCCGACCCAACAGGTGCTTTGATTGTAACCCACTCAGAAACCGGCCATAACCACGTTATGGTACTCGATCGTCCAGCTGCTGATGCAGTTCCTGCGGTTCAAATGTTCAACGATGGAGATCCATTGAAGTCTTGGCTTCAAGTTAATCGCCCAACTTCACTTGATCATCTTCGCGAACATCACACACATGAGTCTATCATGTTTGAAGCTGGGGTATACGAAGTTCGCCGTCAGGTTGAGAGCACACCAGAAGGTTGGAAACGAGTTCAAGACTAAGGCTTGAAATAAATATCGAAAAGGGGGATTTACTTCCCCCTTTTTTTGTGGTATAATGTATAAGTAATAACATAACGGAAGGAGTTTCCAAATGAAATACGATTACACAGTCTTTATAGGGCGTTTCCAGCCCTTTCACGCAGGCCACATGAAGGTGGTCGAACGAGCGTTAGAAGAATCAGAAAATCTAATCATGGTTCTAGGTAATCATGATTCCCCGCGTACACCGCGAAATCCATTCACAACAGATGAACGAATTAAGATCATAAGATCTGCCCTTAATGTTGATCAAATCGGTCGCGTCCATTTTGCTCCTGTTGAAAACTGCCTCTACAATGATGAGAAATGGATTAGTCAAATTCAGAAGGCAGTTCACTCTATCGTTTTTTCCGTTAAATGGAGCTCAGGTCCCACTAAAATCGCCCTCATCGGGCATTCCAAAGATCATTCCAGCTACTATCTAAATTTGTTCCCTACATGGGATTCAATTAATGTGGAACAACATTCTTATCTAGATGCAAGCGATTGGAGAAAAGAGACTTTTGAACGAGAAGATTTGGTTGGGTGGCCACAAGTTCACGAAAGCGAATATATGATCAACACAGATCATAAGTGGCAAATTCAATCAATCATCGATCAGCCCGAGCTTGAGAAAATCGCTCTAGAAACGGTTGCTCTTAAGAAGTATAAAGAACAATATGGCTCCGGTCCTTTCTTGACCACGGACTCTGTCGTAACCCAGTCAGGTTATGTGCTTCTTATCCAACGAAAGTTCGATCAAGGAGAAGGTCTTTGGGCTATGCCTGGTGGCTTCCTAGACACGAAAGAAACACTTTTGGACGGTGCCCTACGCGAGCTCGATGAAGAAACGAGTATTAAAGTACCCATAAAGGTGCTTCGTGGGTCTATTGAGACCCGCAAGGTTTATGATAATCCTCATAGATCTGAAAGAGCGAGAATTGTTACCACCGCATATCACTTTAGATTGAAAGATGGACCTTTACCTAAAGTTAAAGCTGCTGACGATGCGGCGGATGCAAGATGGTTTACAATTAGCGAATTTCTCACAATGAGAAGTAAAATGTATGATGACCATTACGATATTATTCGTGATTTGATAGGAGTTTAAATACGAAATAGGGGTTTACAATCCCTATTAACTATGGTATAATACACACATAAAACGAATGGAAGGAGTTTCCAAATGAAGTACGCACAAGGATTTAAAAGAACAATTATAGGTAGGGGTGATAGTTACAAATACTCCCATTGGAAGCAATACCCAAAAGGTATTGATAATAACAATTCATATATTGAAAGTCGAGGTATTGCTACCGACCAGTATATGGTACCACAGGGAGCGGAAGTCGTTTTCTTTGGTCTTCAGGCTTTCATTAGAGAATATCTATCAACTCGTATCACGAAAGATCATGTTGATAAAGCAGAGAGAATGACGATCGCTCACGGCGAACCGTTTAATCGCGAAGGTTGGATGGGAATTGTTAATAAGCATAAGGGTGTTCTCCCTATTGTTATCTACGCAATTCCTGAAGGAACTGTTCTAAACCCAGGAAATGTCTTGGTTCAAGTTCGCGCGACCGATAAGAAATTTGCTTGGTTGGCATCATTCGTAGAAACGATGCTCGTACGCGCGATCTGGTACCCTTCAACCGTTGCTACGGTTTCTAGGGAATGTAAAAAAATCATCAAATCATATCTTGAAGATACAACTGAAGACGAGATTATTCCCGAAGTTCTTCCTTTCCGCCTACACGATTTTGGTGGACGCGGTACTTCTTCAGCAGAGTCTGCAGGTCTTGGTGGTATGGCTCACCTGATTAACTTTATGGGCACTGATACGGTCGAAGCTCTTTATGATGTGGAAGACTATTATGATGCAGAAGGTCCAGTTGGATTTTCTATTCCTGCTTCAGAACACTCAACTATGACTTCATGGGGTAGAGAGAACGAATATGATGCCTTTGAAAATATGATCGATAAATATGGTGGTCCAGGTAAGCTCTTCGCATGCGTATCAGACTCATATGATATTTGGAAGGCTATTAAAGACGGCTGGGGTGGAAGACTAAAGGAAAAAGTTCTGTCTAATGGTGGTACTTTGGTCGTTCGTCCGGACTCTGGCGATCCGGTCAAAAATCCTGTAAAAGCTATCGAACTTCTTTATAAAGTGTTTGGTGGTACAGTGAATAAGAAGGGATATAAAGTTCTTAATCCTGCGGTTCGTCTTCTTCAAGGTGATGGTATCAATACCAAATCAATTGGTCAAATCCTTGAATTGCTAAAGCGGAAGGGCTTTTCAGCCGAGAATATTGCATTCGGTATGGGCGGAGCTTTGCTTCAAAAGATCGACCGTGATACTCTTAAATTCGCCATGAAGACTAATGCAGTCCAGATCAATGGTGAATGGAAAGATGTCTATAAACAACCTGTGGACGAACCCTTTAAAAAATCTAAAGCGGGTAAATTGGCTCTTGTCGATACGATCGATGGACCTACCACTATTCGTGAAGATGAACTAGAAACGCAGGATGTGAACATGCTTGAAAAAGTATGGGAAAACGGCACTACCCATAGAACAACTACTTTTGAAGAAATAAGAAAGAATGCTACCCTTTGAAAAAAATCCTACTATTGGCATTGGCTGTATTGATTGTGCAGCCGGTGTCAGCTACTGATGTTGATGCATCACCTAAGAGACTCTCCGTAATTAAATCCAAATTAGGATTGCATGAGAGGAAAAATAGAAACACCATTAAAAAACTCGTTAAAGTAGATCCTTCTACTACGCCGTGGTGCGGCGCAGCGGTCGGATACGCGCTTCGCGCGACGGGGAAAAAACCCCCGAAAAACCCCAATAAAGCATTCAATTACCTATCCTATGGTAAAAAGGTAAGTGGCATTAAAAACGCCAAGAAGGGTGACATCATAGTATATAAATTTTCTCATGTATCAATCTATGATAAACCCGTTGGAAAACATTCACATGTTGCATGCGGCGGTAACCAAAGTAATCAATTTAAATGTTCAACTTATAAAAATTCAAAGATAAAAAGCGTCCGCCGATAGGTATAAGTACATATAAATGAAAGGACATAATATGACTAAAGCACGTTCCATCTGGTCAACATTCTTAGTAATCAACGCGATGCTATTTTTCTGGCTAGGATATTACGGTGTATATGAATATATTCTTAATACCGATATCACTTATATCTCATTTGGGGTCATGGGGATTTATCTTCTCACGCTTGCCTCTATTGGATTTGAATTGAGTGGTGAGAAATCAGCAGATGATAAGTTTGAGCATCAATGGTTTATTTCCAATTACTTCCCTGCACTCGGCCTACTGGGTACTGTTATAGGTCTCAATGTCGGGCTGGAAGCTATTGGCAATATCGAAGTCGATGTTAAAGATCAGGTAGCTATTATGGGTATTATGGTTATTTTAATCAAGTCTCTCGGCACGGCTCTCGTGACTACTATCGTTGGCCTTATCGCCATGCTTCTCATGAAATTACAGCTTAAGATCATTGACGAGGTGCATAAAAATGAAATCTTCTAGAGACGATCGACCTGAGGGGATTTTCAACGATCTACTGTTTACTGTCAATTGTGGGTTTCTATTCTTACTCTTCTTAGCGATGATTATGATTAACCCCATTGCAAGAGATGCAACTGTTAAAAAAGATGCTGATTATCTTATCACAATGGAATGGGATGGCGATACCGATTGTGATGTTGACCTGTACGTGAAAGGTCCTGATAGACGAGTGGTATCATTCCAAGAAAAATCTAATAGCTATATGCATATTGAACGTGATGATTTAGGATTAAATGGCGATTCCACTGTAATTAATGTCAATGGCACGGCTAAAAGGGTTCTGACAACTCCGTCCAATAAGGAAGTCTGGACATTACGCGGACATATGGAAGGTGAGTATTATGTCAATATTCATCTATATAGTTGCCGCGATGGTCATGGCGGGTTCACTGCCGCGCCAGGTAAAGTTAATGCCGGTTCGCCAGTGAACCTTCCAGTTGATATCAAATTAATGCAGATCAATCCTTCATATGTGGAATTGGCCGCTGAAATATTTACTCTAGAGAGAATCTGGCAGGAAAAGAGTGTAATATCATTCGTTGTGCCAAAAGAATCACAGACCACTACTGAAGTGGTTTTTCTGCCAGGAACAGATCCTATGGTAATGAATAAAAGAGGAGTAGGTTTGATCAATGATTGATTTCGTTTTAGCATTCTTTTTCATGGCAGCGGCGGCCTTTATGTGGTACCATTATGCCCGATTAGGTAGTTTCATGACCTTCTTAATTGCAACTATAACTATCGTTTTAGGTATGGCATCATATTTCTCTATTCAGACCTTTCAAGGCTATCCGGTCTTTATACCCGCAAATAAGGGTGAAATGCATTGGGCTGTAATTAAAGAAGAAACCAACGATAAACCTGGTAAAATATTTCTATGGCTAGAACGATCCGAGGAAGACGAGAATGCCATTGAGAGATTCTTTAAACTAGATTTCAAGAACCAACCACGCGCGTATGAGATACCTTATACCGAAGAGAATAAGAAATCAGTTAGAGAAGCGCTAGAGAGTAAAATGTTGGGATTAGAAGTTGAATTAAGTGAATCGTCGGACGAGCCCCCTCCAGAAGGGGAAGAAGACGAGATAACCCAGGAAAGCATCCGCTTCGATATTATCGATCCAAGCAGGATTATATTAAAAGGAAAATAGATGAACGATTTTGGATTCACGTTTGTAAATGAGGACGAGATTGATCAGCCTGTCAAAAATCAGGTGCTGGAAGAGGTAGATGCCCTTAAACTGCAATTACAGAGCCAGGAAAAGGTCTTCAAATTCAAGATGAAAGCCGTTGATCAGTTTCTTGAACATTTAAAGGCTAATCCTGAAAAGGATTATATCAAATGGCCAAATCGTGTAAAAGCTGTCGAAAAGTTCCAAAAAGAACTTAAGTCCTAAATGCCGGGATCGTTGGTAATGTCAATTGAAGTACGATCAATTCTTGACTGGACATAACCCTCTTTTGCGAAGTATGCAGCAACAACTGCTGAAACTGATACAAAATAAGTAGGAGCGATTGAGGATAATGCTTCTAGAGAACCTAACATACCCATATATTCGGCAGTCACAAGGACCCCAGGAAATGTGAGCATACCAGTTAGCGCTGCCCATACCATGCGTCTCTGAGCATCTTCTTTCTTGTCTTCATTATCCAATCGAATTCTCTCGACAAGCGCAGATTGTTCTTGAGGGGTGATGATATCATCAGAATTTCGATCGATTTTGAATCGCTCCATGTCTAAAAACCTTTCTATATAAGTACTATTATATATGAATATTGTAAGGAAAGAATTACCCCATGAAACACTTTTTACTATTTATTTTCACGTTTGTCTGTATATCATCAGCAGGTATCGCTAGTTCCCATTCAGCTGAAATATATAAATCGACGGATCAAGATCGCCAACCAATATTAGCTTATATTGGACCAACAGTTCCGGGCGATGCACAAAAATTATTAGTATTAGTTGAGGCCAATCCTAAGATAAAAAGAATCATGATGGCAGGGCCGGGCGGGGTCCTCAACGAGGGGATTTTTATCGGACGCATTATTCAGAAATATAATCTATATCCTCACGTACCAAAAGGATTACCTTGCATTTCAGCATGTGCATTTGCTCTTATGGCAGCCGACGAGGGCTTTATTGATGGTATTATAGGTATTCATACGCCATACGTTCAAAGTGATGTCGCAATGGATAGAACCTTGAACGATCTATTAATTTCAACATCTATGTCAAGTTTGCGCAATGCGAAGCTTTTTTATGATATGGGTTACAAATATTCCCTTTTAATGACCACCTATGCTCTCACGAGCCAATCAGATACTATCGTCTTCAAAAGATTTCATGAATTATTAGAATATCGTTTTGATCGCAATAAGGATGGTGCTGAATGGGAAGATACCAACGAATTCCAAGATGTATGGCTTAAATCGCGCACATACACTCCCGAAAAGGTCAATCAATATATCGTTGCACAAAGAGCGACTATGGGTGTAAAATAGGGGTTTACAAAGCTTCTAAAGTATGATATAATAATAGAGTAATTGAAAGGAATTATATAATGTATGAATATCATGTGGACGGCACTCAGCCGACAAAAAAGAATGTGCTCTTTGTCTTCGGGTCTAATAAAAAAGGCAAGCATGGCGGTGGAGCAGCAAAAGCGGCTCTAGATCATTTTGGCGCTGTATGGGGTAACGGCTTCGGTTATCAGGGGTCGAGTTACGCTATTCCGACAAAGGAAGATTACTCCACAACAATGCCCATTTGGGAAATCCAAGAATATATTACCGAGTTCGTAGAATATACGAATAAATATGCTGAATATGCTGCGGGAATTATGGCAATTGACCCCATGGAAGAACCCGATCAGCTTTTTGTAACTCGTATTGGCTGTGGCCTTGCGGGTCTTAAAGATGAAGATATTGCGCCAATGTTTAAAGGTGCAAAGCTTTGCTCATTTCCGGAAGAATGGAAAGAATACCTTGAAGCAGATAACCCAGTACCAACAGAAGAGGAATAAAATGAAAAGAATACTAACTGCAATGCTTTTGGCTTTCGGTCTAGCTTCTAGCCCGGTTGCCGCACCTGAAGCTTCGGCTAAGGTTAATTTCTCAATTCAACTGTGGCCGGATTACAATCCGCGACCATATTGGGTGCCAGTACCTAGACCTGCAGAAAGATATGAAAGACGATATGGCCCTAATAGAGCTTCACGTAGACATATAGAATATTGCTTAAATCGATATAGAAGCTATAACCCACGAACAGATACCTACCGTACTCGGAGCGGCCGCTACAGGACTTGTATGTCACCTTACGATCGATATTAGGCCCTAAGATGACATATTTGGCACCTTAGGGTGTGACGAGGGATGTGACAATTAAATACGAATAAAATGCATAAAGGGGATTTACATTCCCCTTTTTTTACGGTATAATGAATCATATTTTAAAACAAAGGATAACATATGTCTAATCTTGATAAAATTCGCGCTTTCGCAGCTACCGCTAACGCACGTGCAGAAGAAGTTCGTTCTGCTCAACGTAAGAAAGCTTTAGAGGTAGAATTGGCCCAGAAGAAAGCCAACCAGCGCGCGATTAAAGCTGCAAAGTTGGCAAAACGCCGTAAGGCTTTGAGAGTTTCTGATTATGCGAAACTCGAGAAAAAAGCCGCTAATCAAACAAATATTAACCATTACACTGATGCTTCTAAGTATACCCAGGAACATTACGGCGCACGTTTCCAAGAGCAAAAATCTTATGAGTCAGATTGGAATTGATTTTGTGAAAACGCCGCCGCAGCCTTGTATCTTCTCAGAGGCCGGAACGACCCGGATTGCAATACTGGACGCAACGGAGGAAGCAGCACGGATTGCAATATTGGACGCAACAGAGGGTGCCGCGCTGGCCGCAACATGGGATGCAACACGGGACGCAGCAGAGGACGCAACATGGGACACAGTAGAGGACGCAACATGGGACATGGTTGATAGGATATTAGCATGAATGTAGTGGACACAACACGGATTACAATACCGCCCACAATCACTGCGCGCATAGTACAGAATACGATACAGGTCGAAGCAGCGCGCACAGTACGGTTAGCAATAACAGTAGACGGGACATGGATCGAGAGAGAGTGCGCAGAACGATTAACAGCACGGCTCGAAATGCGGGAAATGCGGGACGCAACATTGGGAACGGTTGATAGGATATTATCATGAACCAATCGACCACAGGACGAGACGCAGGACGGGACGCAACATGGAACGCAACATGGGACATGATGCGGGCCGCAATATTGGACGTAACAGAGGAAATAGCACGGGACGCAACATGGAACTGGAACGCAACATGGGGCATGTTGCGGGGCGTAATATCGGACGTAGCATCGGACGTAATAGAGGAAATAGCACGGGACGCGATAGGGGACACGGTTGATAGGATATTATCATGAAATGGAAATCCGAATACGGGACAGAGTTGATATAATTTTAACAGGAGAACAAAAATGAAATACACATATGAAATGCTTAAAAAGGATTTACTCGAGAATGTTCGAACGGTTACTTTTACTAAAATCGACGGTACCGAAAGAACTATGAAATGTACCTTAAATTCTAAATATATCCCTGATGAAGGTAAAGCTGTCGTTATAAAGAAAGATGAACCGGATTCGGCCAATACCCCGACAGTACTTCCTGTTTGGGAAGTGGATCTAAAGTCCTGGCGCGCGTTTAGAATAGACTCAGTTAAGGGAGTTTCTTAATGGGTATGGGTATCGATGGCGATATTGTCGTAAAATTTATCATAATTTTGGTCTTAATGGGTATCACCTATTATTTGGGAGTGATATCTAGTGCTGCATATTACCAGAATAGAATTACAGTTTACACTTCTATTCTTTCAAAGACCATGTCTAAGATCATCATTCAATCCTTAGTAGATGACGGTTACCTAAAAGAAGTTTATATTGACGGTGAAGCGCATCTGATCAAACTTGAGGATTTGGCCGATCATGAGTAAAACTAATCACCCTTCTGCGCATGTCCTCATAAAGCATAGGATATTGCCCCTGAATGGTGGGAGCTATCCAGGTATTATTCGACAGGGGAGACGAATTGATCGTGATGGTCATCCGCATACATTTATCAAGAATGACCTGGGTGCCATGCGTGAAACGCCACTTGAGCCATTTAATCCGCATCAGTCGTCTCGTAAATTAGCTGACTCAATTCCTGAAAGTCAATCATCAATAATTTGGGGTTATATTGACGAGGTTGTTCGTAGTGTGCAAAAAGAAGTGAAATAGGGGGTTTACAACACCCTTGATATGTGATATAATAATCATATAACAAAGGAGAATATTATGGCTAAAGCAACTCGTAGAACACGCGCACCTAAAAAGAAAAAGGTCGAGTTCAGTCGTCGCGCTAGAACTGGTTGGGGTGCAGCTCCAACAGATCGCGGATGGCATTATTTTTACCAGTACGTAAGACTTGAAATCGATAAGAATAAGATCGGTAATAAAGTTAAGGCGTATATTAAAGAAACAATTAAAGATAAGAAAGATCGCACTTTCATTTTATCAGTACCAGACTCTGTGTTTGGTAATGCGTATGCAATGGCATCAGTTATCGCATTTAGAGAAGCCGAGCAACCTGAACCTGCTGATTGGGATTTCGATAAGGTTATCAATCTCAAATTGGCTGAGTTTCGTCGGATCGCTCAAGCGAAGATCGATGCAAAAGAAGATGATGGTAATGTTATTAAGCTAACAAAGTCGCCTATGGATATCGTAAGAGCGCGTACAGAGGCCGCTATAGCTTCCGTTGAAGAAGTCTTAGACCAATTCGACCCAAAAGCTAAAGAGCCCTACGCGTTGTATGACGAGCTCAAAAAAGACGATGCTTCATATAATGTAGCTCGTGGGATTTGTGATTACTATACCCCTCTTATGAACGAATTAACAGAACTTTGTTCACTTCCTACCGTATCAAAGCAAAATGATATGCAACAGCAATTGGCTGAAGTGTATGGGTTTATGAAGAAGCCTGAGCAAAAGGCTTTGCTTAAATTCGTTTCTGACCTTGTTGAAGATGCCGAACGCTATATGCTATCGAAAAAAGCATTGCGTAAGCCTCAGAAAAAACGAGTGGTGAGCGCTGATAAGCTCGCTGATAAGGTGAACTATCTTAAAGAGTCAACTGAATATAAGGTGGCTTCAATCAATCCCGCTGATATTATTAAGGCCAATAGAGTTTATCTCTTCAACAATAAGTCTCGCATCATAACCGAATTGGTATGTGCAAACTTTGAAGGATTAACTATTGCTGGTACGACCGTACGTGGATATGATGAGAAATCCTCTCGCGCTACGCGATTGCGTAAGCCTCTAGAGTTTCTCCCGTTGGTGTTGAGTAAGATACCTTCTAAGCTTGAAGCTGATTGGAAGGCATTGACCACTAAGCCTAGTGAGGTTAACGGTCGTATCAACAAAGACACGATTATTCTAAAAGTGATGAACAAATGAATATATATGTTATAATGCATGATTTTGGCTATGATGGCCAGCTGCTACACGGCGTTTTCGATGATAAGAAAGTTGCACAAGGAATTGTAGATAAATACAATTCTAGTGATCAATACAGAAAAGGGCATAATTCCCTCGAGTTACGAATTGTTGAAGTCAATTCTCATGAAAGACATTGGATGAAATGAGATATATTATGAAGCCTAAATCATAATCGTGATGATAATTTATACTAGAAAACCCTGAAAGGCGTATAAGTATGATTGAAGAAAAATTTATGAACAGGAAGATGTTTGGCGACCTTGTCACTGAGTCTGTTCTAAAGAAAAAACTTTCCTACATTGACGCAGTATTATATATCTGCGAGCAAGAGGGAATTGACCCGGAAGATGTTAAGAAATTTCTATCGAGTCAAATACGAGATAAGATCGAAGCTGAGGCAATTAGCTTAAACCATTTGCCTTCGAAGAATACCTTGACCTTCGAGTCTTAATATATTATGATACACCGTAATACAACAACTGTAATAAAATAAGATTGGAATACAAATGTCATTTAAAGACTTCAAAAAGCGCAAATCCGCCGGTATCGAAAAACTTCAAAAAGCCGCAGCGGAAGCAAATCCATCCAAAAAAAGCTATGGCGATGATCGCATGTGGAAGTTGCAGAGAGATAAATCTGGCAACGGATATGCTGTGATCAGATTTCTTCCTGTGCCTTTTGAAAATGGTACAAATGATGCACCCTGGAATAGATATTGGGACCACGGTTTCCAAGATGAAACAACAGGTCAATGGTATATTGAGCGTTCGCTTACTTCACTTGGTCTAGAAGATCCTGTCGGTAAATTGAATAATCAACTTTGGAACACTGGCAACAAAACATTGGCTACACATCAAAAACGCAGACTACATTATGTGTCTAATATCCTGGTTATTAGCGACCCAGCTAATCCTCAGAATGAAGGCAAAGTGATGCTATTCGAATATGGTAAAAAGATCTTTGAGAAAGTCATGGATGCGATTAAACCTCAATTCCCTGATGAGCAAGCGGTCGATGTTTTCGATATGGACAAAGGTGCTAACTTCAACCTGAAGGCTCGTATTGTTGATGGCTGGGTGAACTATGATAAATCCAGCTGGGATAATCCAACATCAATTGGCGATGAGAAATTTCAAGAAGAAATCTACGATCAACTCGTAGATCTTTATGAGTTTACAGATCCCAACGATAAGGGTTATAAGACTTATCCAGAACTCGAAGCACGATTAAATCAGGTTACAGGTAGAGGGACTGGTACGCCAGAACTAACAGCAGCTCAAAGAGCGGCTCTTGGTACCCCAACACAAGCACCTAGCGCAGGCAAACAGTCTGAAGCTAGTGAGCCAACTGGACCAGTAGATTTCGAAAAAGCTTCTGCTGATATGGATGAAAATAAGGATAAAAAAGAAGAAGGCGATGTCTTAGACTATTTCGCTAAGATGGCAGCTGAATCTTAATTAGTAAAGGCAGAGGGGTTCGCTCCTCTGCCATTTTTGTGACTATCTACTGAAATGCGGACTAATACCGAATGATGGATTAGTATCAGATACCACCACACCACCGCCACTATTTCCTCCACCGCCACCACTAGAATTATTGGTAACATTTGACTGATTGTTATTGTTAATAATCGTGGTTCCGGAATCTTTCTCTTTACTCTTATCTAATACTCCCCTCAGAATATGTCGCGCTGGCTCCGGGACATCGATACCTAATTTAGAGTGTGCTCCATCAGATCCACCGAAAATATCAAAGCCCATAGAGGCGCTGACCGCAGCTGCTGCTTTAGATTTCACAAAAGTCCCCGGTGTCATTCCGGGATGAATATTCATGAACGGACCGAAAGTGTCTTTACCCGTTTTAGAACCAATTGTTACTGAAGGCATCTTATCTTCGCCTTCAGTTAGGATTTCTACTAGAGCATTTGTCCAGATGCTACCCTGTACGCCCTGGGGTTTCATCTGTCCGACCATTGACAATATTTGCTTAAATCCTGCAGTTTGATTATTCTTTCTAACTTGTGGATATAGGACATTTTTGATATGCTCTTTGGCATCATCAACGGTTTTTAAGGTTTTACCCACACCTTCTAATTCATCTTGTATATGCTGCAAACCCGGTTTTTGATGTTGAGGGGTAAGCGTACTGTCTTTCATTTCCTTCGCGACTTTTAGAGCTTCTAATTTCTCAGAAGGGGTTAAGTAATTGCTGCCCTTACCGGTTACCTGTCTCCCAACATCGCTAAACTGATTGACAGCGGCTTCGACTTTTTCTGGATTATTTTCCTTTAAACCCTCATTGAATTTATCTTCCGCGATTATGATAGCATCTCTTTCGTATTCTTTAATCTTCCCGGTTATAAAACTAGCTGCAGCACCTGCTAAACTTCCAGTCATACCTATCAATCCGCCAAAAATAGCCCCCATCGGTCCGGCTACTACCCGACCGAAAGCAGCAGCGTTCCCGCCAGCTTCAATAGAATCTGTGAATGCTGAATTTGCGCCATTAGCTTTTAAAACACTACCTAACTCTTCGGTAACTGCACTAATAATAAGAGCGCTTAATCCCCCCTTTAAAAGGCCCTTACCTATACCTACACCTTTGCCTATACCTTTGCCTAAGGACTTTCCACCTATAGCCGTAGCACCAAGTGCAAGGGGTACCGCGCCACCCAAGAGCGACATGGCAGATTCTATCGCGCCACCGGGATTACCAGTAGCAACATGCTTGGCTGCCTGTGCAATATGATGACCCTTAGACTTTTCTTTTGATTCGTTTTTGTCTCTTCGCTTATCTTCCATAGTGTCTTCTAGGTTATCTAGAGAAGAACTTTTTTGAAGCGCAAGAATTTCAAGTTGAACGCGCGTAAGCTTTTGTAATTCCGTAATAATATCATCAGAGGTATCACTAAGCTTCTCTAGCTCAAGTTTACCTATTGCCACGACCTGTTTAAGAGATACATCATTCATCTCTTTATTGATCTTTAGCGTCTCTCGAAGGGCTAATACGATATCCTCAAGCCTATTGGAAACCCGATCGTCATCGGGGTTTGTAGACCTAAGTTCACCGGCTATGGATTGAAGACTCATCCTTTATCTCTCTCTTCTTCTTTCTGAATCTGTTCTAATAAGAGGTTAATATAAACATCCCTCTCGAACGGTATCATATTATTTAGGTCTTCTATACTGAAGCCCATTCGTCTGACAAAGTGGAAGTTGGTCTTATAATGATTGATCAGGTTATCATTACTCGACCATATTAAAAAAAATCAGCATTATCCTTGATCTCAAAGTGATTAGGATGCTTACATTTAACGCATTCGAAATCTGCTACATAAGCCAATTTCGGTATGGTACCAATGAATTCGATAATCTTTTCAAATTGAACCCTTGACATTGATTCTATAAATTCTACAGCAGCTTCTCTAGGCTCTTCTTTCACATTCACGCGCTCGTCCGCGGTATAAATTGTTTCAAGAGAATCAACGGCTAATGAGATCAATATGTCTGAAATATTCTTATCATCCGTAACCTCTTTGCTGCTCATAATATCAAAGAAAGATGGGTGTTTAAGTTGAATCGAGATATTATCAGAGATCTTAATCCTGGCAGTAGTTTTTTCAGCCCTTTCCATCTTTATTCCGTCTACATCGATCTCTACTATATTCTCTGCTTGGCATTCTGAGCACTTGATCGTGAGATCGCTCGTTTCTCCTACAGATCTTGCTCGGATCTTGCTGAATAGAAACTGTATATCGTATAAGGTCAAATCTTTCATGGTAAGCGTATCATCACAACATGCAGCTACTGTTTCGAAAATAGCTTTAAGACTTTGCTTATTATCCTGACCCTCAAATGCTAATAATAACACCTTTTCTTCTTTTACTGTATAAGCCCGGAATCTGCATTCCTTTCCGGTTGATGGTACAATTAAATCATATTTTGGTAAATCATTCAGTTTAGGTATCATTCATATTTCCTTACCCTTGTGTAGAACCTGTATTGGTAATAGTAGCGGTATAGCCTTCAGTGACCTCTCCGCTATTAAATTCGTCTTCTAATTCCATCCATTTCTTATAGGATAGTTGAACACTAATCTCAACTAATTCCCCCTGATCATTATAACTGACCTGGTTAACAGTAGTCGGATATGCATCAATTAATTTTATTCCGTAGGTCTTTATCCCACGCCCACGATTCATTTGATAGATCGCTACATCATGGACATAGGTGTCTTTAAATAAAGGTTTATAATGCTCTATTCCATTATACATATCAAACGCCTGTTGTTGCCAGTATTCGAATAGTCTCTTGATATAAAGATCTTCGGTTGTCTGAAAGGTCATGGAAACATCTTCACTTGCTTGACCGTATGCTATTTTTTGAATAGTGCCGTTAACATTTCTATCAACAGATAGGATCTGTTTGCCTGGCATATTAGTAGACCGACAGAAGAAGTTAGGTATTTCTTTAGGCTGTCCATCCGCCGGACGAGGGGCCGAAGATTCACCCTTTTCACCAATTTCTGTCATAGTAGGTAACATTACCTGATATCGGTTAGCGAAGGCTGGGCCTCTATCAGTTATTGCCGCTTTTAATTGGTTGATTGAAAATCCTGTCATTAGTACTTTTTCCTTGATTCTCTCCAGATCTGTGTCTGAGAGGCTCCCTTCCATTGTGCTAATGGTAAGAATGTAGCGATTTCCCATTCAGGTGCTTCAATCAATGAGAATCTAGATCTAACATGATTCGTCAGATAATGTTTAAAACATGGTGCAAATGCTGCAACTTTTTGGGTACTTTTGAGCATATTGTAGCTAATTTTAAACTTCGTGGTCTCATCATATTTCTTATTATTCATTGTGCTCATTAGTCCATCGAGAAGTTTAGCCCTAGCGATAGGTGGAAGATAATGAAGATTCAGACCGTGAAAGCCGCCAGGAGCTGGGCCCACAAAGACAATAAGAGGAAATGTATCATAATAGGGTAAAGTGTCTTTATGTTTGGGATCGTACATAAAAAGGCCCATGCGGCCGGGCTTTGGCTTTGAAGCTTCAACCACCATTGGCGATTTCATAAGGGTTTTTCTATTTACACGATGCATTTCACCGGCTCTTTTTCTGAACCATGCAATACTCTCTTTAGTTCGGGGCGTTATCCCCTTCCTAAATGCTTCTAATTCTAACTGTTGAAATACGTTGCTCATGCTCTTATTTATGACTTTTTCTTAGGCTTCTTCATCTTCTTCATAGGTCTAAGTGGCTTAAGTTTCTTTTTCATAATCCCCATTCCTGTCAAAGTATCTTCTGTCCAGATTTCAAATTTCCAACCGTTGTCGCGCGCTACTTCTTCGGCTGCTTCCCATTTATTCATATTCTTAACATAGGTAAATGACTCATTCATATATTTTCTGGTTCGTTTACCTGGAAAATCCGGCTTGGTTGTTTCTTTTTTAGGCTTGATCTCAACGAGTAATTTAGTCCCATTTTTAAATTCTATATAGAGATCAGTGAAGTATCGATGCCATTTCTTATCAATATCCCAATAATAAGGTACCACAATTTCTTCACTGCACCATTTAATCACATCGGCATTATCATCACACCATTTGAAGCAATCGCGTTCCCAAAGAGATCTATAGGTCACACTGTCTACTTTACCCCAGTATTTTGATCGATTTTTTACTCTATATGGGCCAGAATAGGCCATGAAAATTCCTATAAATAGTACTAATAATAAAGCTATTTATAGGAAAAAATATGGCTCCGTCAAGAAGATTTAATAATGGTGGTAGTGATAGAATGCTCTACCCGGAAACCTTGAAATTAGCCACTGATGCCCATATACAATTTCAAATTAAAGGTGGTCCAGGAGAAGCGGCTTCAAAGGGTCAAATTGCCCTATATATCCCAAACGGTATTCAAAAATCTGATAATATTGCTTATAGCAACACCGATCTTAAAGCTGCTCAACCCATTTTTGAAGCTAGTAAGAATCTTTTTTACGGTCCGGGCGGGGTTACCTCTATGTCTGAAATAATGGAGGGATTAGATAATGCAAGAGAGGTGGTAATAAGAAACCAGACCAGAAGACTTCGATCAGCACTAGGTGCCGGGGGTGAGGCCCTTGTTGGTGGTGATGTTATTGATGCCGGGTCTGTTGGTGGTACGATTGATTATATGAGACAAAACACCGTTAATCCTAATACAAAAGCCCTTCTTGAGAGAATCAACATTAGAACGTTCAGTCTTCAGTTTACCTTTATTCCAGCAACGGAACAAGAATCTGAAGCCATTGAAGAGATAATTAAAACCTTCAGAATGAATATGTACCCTGAAATCAGCGAGACCTATTTCCTTAAATATCCTTCAGTCTTCGCGGTAACGGTATATCCCGCAGGAAAGGCGACTAAGGATATACACATCACAAAATGGAAGGATTCATATTTGTCTAACCTTAGTGTTACTAATAACCCAACTTCAACCACATACCATAAATTAGGTGCTCCTGTAGAGAGCACATTAACCCTCGCATTCACTGAGTATACTTCAATCTCCCGCGAAGATATCGAGGCAGGATTCTAATGCCATTTTTCAAGAATTATCCATTAGCAGAATACTATTTTGGCGAAGAAGATTATAAGGTTAAATTCCCTAATCTGACTCAATATACGAATATTATTGATGCAGTTAAATTGAATTCCAGCTTCTATACCTATTACAATATTCAAAGAGGTGATAGACCTGATAATGTTTCCCAAGAGTTATATAAAACTCCCGAATACCACTGGACTTTCTTCTTAATGAATGACAATATTCGCGAATCTGGTTGGCCGCTAGGCGAACTGGAACTGGAAGCAAAAGTAAATGAAACCCATCCAAATACTGTGATCACAACCCTAGATGAAATCTATTCAGATTTCCTTGTAGGTAGTGTGGTTACGGGTGTTGAGAGTGAAGCAACTGGAACGATCATTCATAGGAATATCCAGCTCGGCCAATTGTTCATTGAAGGAACAATGGAATTCACTGACGGGGAGTTATTAATCTGCACCGAAGACGAAATCGAAAAGTCTATTACAGTTTACGGAAACACAACAGAATCAGATGCAGCTCTTTTCTATAGAGACCCAACTGAAACTTATACTGTTGATATTAACCCGTTCGAAGGACCTGGTACCAATGTAAAAACCAGCTACTATGATCACTATTATGACACCAATGAATCCTTGAAACAGATACGAGTTATTAAACCTGGATCTATTGTTCAAGTTGTAACTGAATTTAGAAAGGTAATGTCTGATGGCTGATGCCAAAGGTACTGGCCCCAATTCGTATGAAATAGTAAAAGCCGAGCTCACTGCTCATCGCGCGCCAGGATTTAAATTTGATATTAAAGATGCTATCGCGTCTATAATTCTCTATGAGCATTTAGAGTTACCCTATATGACGGGTAAATTGATAGTAATTGATACCGTAGATATTTTCGGATTGGTTGGCTTTCAGGGTACAGAAATTCTAGAATTTGAGGCAATATACTCTAAGGATGATACTTCTAACGGAAGCAGTATTACCAAGAAATTTGTAGTAACATCTATTTCCAAGTCTCAAAAGATGAATGACAATACTGATGGTATTATCTTAAATCTCACAGAAGAGCATTTTTTCAAAAATAAGATTGAGGTTATTAGTCGTGCATATGACGGTAAACCTAATGAGATCATTAAAGCCCTATTTGAAGATGCAGAATTAGACAAAGAGATTGAAATACTTGGTGATATAGAAATCCAGGAACCGCTAAAGTATTTGGTTCCTTATACCACCCCAATGGAAGCTGCAATGGTAGTAAAGGAATCTGCTACAACCGTTGAAGGTTATCCTTATTTCCTATACTCTACAATTGCCGATCCTGATAAATTATACTATACGAATTTAGGGTATTTGCTGGACCAAGCACAGTCGCCTATGTCAAGAACTCCATTCACTTACGCATTATATGCAACGGGTAAAGCAGACGAAGATGGTGATATATACGATCCCAGAAATCCAAATGCTGCTTCACAGGCTAATCAATTAGATTTAGAGGAGCGATCACGATTTATTGAGAAATATAGCGTTACGAATACTCAGAACACTATTAACTTTATGCAACGAGGTCATATCGGTTCCACAAATGAATATGTCAATGTGAATCAATTCGAATACGATGATTATCGCCATGATATGTATGAGCAATTGGAATTACTTAAAGATAAATTTCCAAATGATCAGAATCTTATAAATTACGATCGATTAGCATTTAGTGGGGATCTGCACATGAAGGATGGTAGATATAACACTAGACTATATGCATCTCACCTGTATAGTGATGCTAAGGCCAATATCTATGACACCGGAACAACATTAGGGGAAAATCTTAAACATCTCTCAACATCTACCGCTCTAAAGGCCTTTATGGAAAAGAGCGCTATAGATGTCGAAGTTCCCTCTTACTTATTCTGGCCCCGGGGTTTTGGGATTCCTGGAAAAACTATAGGAAGAAGAATCCCTCTAAGATTCTTTACCAACGATGTCGGCGATGACGATGAAAACAGAGAACAGACAGAGAAATATGATAGAGACAGATCCGGTGAATATCTGATTTACGCAGCATCTCATAATTTTTCTGCAGATAAATATTCAGTAAGTTTAACATGCGTTAAATACTCAAATCTAAGGATGACATAATGTTATTCGATAACAGTTCGAACTTCTATGGCGATGACACCCGATGGTGGTATGGAATTGTCCAGGAAGTAGCTTCCGATCCCCTCGAGCTCGGCCGCGCGAGAGTTAGAATAGCGGGTATTCACGGTCCGGAGATTGAGGACGAGAATTTACCGTGGGCAGCAGTTGTTTTACCCACAACATCTGGAGGGGTGTCTGGAATAGGAACAACGCCCTGGTTACAACCGACTGCAAGAGTATTCGGTATATTTTTAGACGGAAGACGATCACAGATACCACTAGTATTAGGATCGGTTCCAGCAGTAGAAGGCAGATTACCTGAATCGAATTCAGGTGAAGCGGGAATTGAGCAAGGAGTCCCAAGTATGACAAGTCAACCGCCTGGTATCACAACAAATACAAATTTCACAGGTTCTAATGAGGAAGCTCAAGCGACAGTAACTGAATATTGGAGGCAGCCATCTCCTGAAGAATTCAGAAGTCTCGTTTCGTTAACAGCAGCAGAAGCGTCACCTGATCAGTTAGAGCAAGCTTGGGTGGCAGGTGTCATCATCAATCGCTCTAGAGCCCGAAATAAAACTATCATGCAAACAGCTAATCAGCCGGGTCAGTTCCATGCGGTTACTGGACCAGGGAATGGTAGATCACGATATATAAACGGTCCTTCTGAAAGTAGAGCGAATTCGATTTATGGTTCGATTACTAATTATCTACCAAGCGTTCCTCATGATGTCTACTATTTTGATTCAAATGTAGTTGGGGCATATAGACAAGTTGGCGGTCTAAGCAAATACAATTCGGTAGCGCGCGACAGAAAAGCGGCGGGGTTATCTCTTAAGGTTATTGGTCAATCTAGATTTTGGGTTGGGGGTAAATTCTAAATGGTTGTTAAAGTCGGAAAGGTTAATTCTGCGGTAAAGAGCCTAGGTGGCGGCGGTGGTGGAGGCGGAGCTGTAGAAGGTAAAGCGCTTGCATCTAAAATGGGCTTCTTGGGTTCATTGACACATAATGAAATCGGTGCAGATGATATATTCCAAGCTTTAACTTCAATTGGCGCTCCAGGTATCGGTATGCTCGGTATTGGTGCCGTTAAGATGCTACCTGAAATAGCAAAATATGTTGAAAAATTCAAAAACGATGACCCTGTTAAAGATAAAGAAACTGAAATCAATGCTCTAGAAGGACATAAAGACGAAGCAGGAACTGGCGTAGCAGATCCTAACCTTGAAGTTGTTATGGGTGGTGCTCCAGAGGCTATCAATTATATTTTAACACTGTTAGCTGGTGACGATCTTGCAAAGAATGCTAAACTCCTAAAAGACCAAATTAAAATGCCTACATCCGGCCAACCTGAGACCCAGAAGTCTATTGAAGAGACTGACGAGAGATTAATACAGCCACAGGGTGAAGGATTATTCAGAGACTTCGCGCCATTAGATAATAAAGTCCTAGGCGATCGTCTTGGTATGCCTCTACCTGGTGGGGAGCTCAACTTAGGTCAATTAAAAACTAGCCTAAGTGCCATTGGTGGAGGAGCATTGAAACTCCAGGGACTAATGGATTCTTTTAAGAAATCTAAGAAGGATAAAGTACCACCATTAACAGGAAAACTTCTTGATGACCTTATCTTATATTTAGATGTCTTCATTACAGATCTACTTAATGAGCTATTAGGCTTCAACCTTACCGATAGGGTTATTAGATATAAGCTTCTGAAGGCTATTGCACAAAGAAAGTTGGATGATGCCGCTGAGATCATCCTCGAAAATACAACGAGGACTGATTTAACCAAGGATCTGATCCTAGAAAAGCTTTCGGTTATATCAATTGATGCGGGTGTAATTGTTGACACCGGTGAATATAAACCTAAAAGCGAGATCTCGATTGGCGGCAATAATATAGGGACATTTATTGATACTGCAGAAGAATTTGAAGCGGATTTAGCAGGTATGTCAAAGGCCGTACAGGGTCTAATCCTACACTCAAGTGGGAAAGCCGATCCGAGAGGCCTTATGGACCTTAATTCTATATTGAAAGAAGTTGGCGGTGGTGCATTCAATTACATCATGATGCCTAATGGTAGAGTGTTCAGAGGATCTTCTACTCCAACCGATATTATCAATATGTTATTTGTAAAGGCCAATGATAATCCTAATAATCCCCTTTCAATGGACCAATATAAATCATTTAGAGAAATATTGAGAGCAGTCGATCGCGTCATTCCTGGTATTAAAGTAGGTAATTATTCTGAGATCAATCCAGGTAGTAATGCCCCAACTGTAGGTGTAAATCCTAGACAAATATTATCAGGTATTCAGGGAACTAAAGATACGGGTGTCCAGGGCGGATATGGAGATCTTAATACTGGTATTACGCCGGATTCACCACCAGCACCAGCAGGTAATTCAGCATCACCTCTTAGCCTACAAGGTGAATTAAAACATGCATTAGACCCTAAATGTGGTGCAGTTAACAGTCATCTGAGAAAAGCTGGCGATGCAACAGGTATTAGAGTGGTTGTAAGCTCGGGATATAGAGGTTCCGGCGGTTCGGGAAGGCATAACGGTAGAGCTTCAGATTGTTATCTAGAGAAGGATGGCGCGCAATTGCATCATTATCGCCTAGAAGACAGAAAGTGGATTCAGGCTTTTACAGAAGAATTTATAAAATCTGCTGGGGCGAAATTTGGTGTAGGTATTGCTAATACTGATGCACCAAAGGGAATTTGGTACATGCATGGAACACATTATCACTATGATGTTGTTGGTTCTAAGTATAATCGCGGTAGAGGCGATTATTGGGGCAACGGATCGAGTAAGAGAACTAAGGGTGGTAAACCTGGCGCTCCGGCGTGGTTGGCTTCTCTTGCAAGAAAATATGGAGCATAATTATGCCAATTCATCCAGGTGATTTAAGCAATATCAACAAGAGTCGAGAAGATAAGAAGGGTGTCAGACCTCCTTCTGGTGGTTATCCGCGCGATAGCTATAAGAAAGAATCCAATGTTAATGCCGGCGCAAGGGGATTAGGAAACCAAAATCTTAAGACCTCAGGCTCTTGGGATGGTACAAACTCTGGGCAAACTGGTGAGCCGACTTCTAGATACGGTCAGGCGCAAATTATGGAAACACCTGGGGGTCATATCATTGAATATAATGATACCCCCGGATCTGAAAGAATTATGTTTAGACATGTATCAGGCTCAGGTATTGAAATGAGACCTGATGGGTCTATTCTTATATCTGCATCAAGTCTAATATTTGATGTCCAAGGAGATGAAACACATTCAATATCAGGTCATTTGAATCATAGGGTCGGTGGGGATCTTAATGAACAGATCGCTGGTGATATCTCATTAGATGCAGGTGGTAATATTGTTCAGGACACCGGCGGCACGTTAATCACAAAGGTTGCCCAGGGCTCAGTTACAAATATTCAAGGTAGTCAGGCAACAACAGTTTCCGGTGAAAGTATTCAGACTAATTTAGGGCCTAGAAGTGAAATGAACCTTGCAGGTTATCAGAACAATGTTAAAGGCGATATGCATATAAGAGCCGAGGGAGATATGGGGATCTACGGATCTTCTAATTTGCAAATGACCGCTCAGAAGCGCGCGTCTATCAGTTCGGTTGCCGTTGCCCTAACAGGAGATCAGATGGAGATCGTATCGAACCGAGGAACAATCGGTGGAGCGAATGTCATTGCCTATGCATATAACGCATATATCGGAAAGACCTTATATGCAGGTGATACGGTTGATACCCAGACAGTCCGCGCCACGGAAAGCATATTAACCCCTTACACTGAAAGCACCGTGGTAAAAGCCGAGGGTAAATTCCTGGGTGACTTAGACGGTGTAGCATTTAAGGCACAAAAGCCGGGGGTCTATGCAGGTACTGGTGATATTGGAACGCATCTAGATAATGATACTAAAGCAACAGCCGCAGCTGATGAAAATATCATATCAGCTAGACAGAAAACTGCTAATAATGGTGTCAAAATAGTTAAGATCGACCCTGGTGATTATATTAGGGCTTCGATCGATAGAGCAAGCAATAATGGATTAGTGGAGGCTACTACAGCGTAATGGCAGAAGAAATCGGATTACCGTATAAGAAAGGTGAGCAGTTTCCTACTCTCACTAGCGCACAGGCAGCAAGTAAAATGATGGAGCCTACGAATGCAAGTAACCCCAAATTTATTCAAACGCAAATTATGGACGGGGCCCTATCTGAGGATGCGATATCAGGTTCACCTCCGGGTGTTCTAAAAATTGCTAAGAGAGGAAGAGCACGTACGGGTTCAATTCCTCTTGGAACGGGTGCTAATACAGCTAAGAAGTTTACACCAAAGGCTAGAATGAAAAACTTCCTGCCTAATCCTGATAACTACGAACCAAAAAATTCAGGCAAAGTCTCTAACAGTATTGGAATGGGCTTCTTTATGGGGAAGAATTCTCAGGCCTCATTGGGCCCTGATGTAGACAGACAACAGTTAACCAAAAATTTAGGTATGCAAGCGGAAATTATACGCATCGCGCGATCGAGGCCAGAATTCTCGGGCTATATGATTGAATGCGCTGAAGGTGTATACAAATATGAAAAACTTGAGAAAAAAACAGAAGGATCTATGGCGGCAATGTCTTCTGTGGGCCAACTTATTGGATATAGTATGTCGACATTTGACGGTAAACCAGCGATTAGAAAGCTCTTTGCTTTAGGTGAATATATTATGGAAAGTCACTTCTATGATAAAGTCATCATGGAATATAATAGCTATAGCGGTGCGATCGATGGCAGACTCTTTATCCAGGTTCCTGATATGAGTGGAGATCCGTTGGGCGTCAGTTTTAAGAGACAGACGGCAACGATGTTTAATGGAGAAGAAATATCATCTAGCCTAATGCTATTAGATGTATTTAGCAGTGAAAACGGTGAAGCAGAAGGTTCACATCACCATTAAGATATTGATACCGGATTTTAAATGCATAAATAGTTGAAATAGGGGGTTTACAAACCTCAGAAAATCCGGTATAATAAGAAGACAACTCCGGGAAGGATAGAATATACCTCCATGGCTATAAGAAGCTTTAGTATAGAAGATGGCAACCTTCAAGACAGACCTCTCATTGGTACTAGAAGAGTTGATTACTCCGATGTAGATCTATACTTTGAAATAGATACCACTGGTGATGTATATAAGAAGTTAGATGCTGCAGCAGTTAAACAATCTGTTAAAAACATCATATTATCCAACTATGGAGAGAAACCGTTCAAACCATTCTTCGGAACAGATATAAGAGCATTATTGTTCGAATTATATGACTTTGGTCTAGAGAATGATATTAAGTTAAGAATTAGAACAGCTCTAAAAAGATATGAGCCTCGAGCCGAAATTGTTGAATTAACGGTAGAGGGAGAGCGTGATGAAAATCAATTATTCGTGGAGATCATTTTCAAGGTAGTTAATACCAATGAAATTGTCACCCTAAACACATCCTTAAGTAGGTTAAGATAAATGGCAACTAATATTAAATCTAGCGAATTAGATTTCGAGGCAATCCGCACTAAGCTGAAAACATATTTAGCTGCTCAATCTGAATTTGCAGACTATAATTTTGAGGGCTCAGGATTAGCTAATATCCTTGATGTTCTCGCATATAATACTCATATTAATGCGTTATCTGCTAATATGGCGATCAACGAATCATTTCTTGATACGGCTCAGCTTCGCGGGAGCGTGGTTTCACATGCGCATTCATTAGGTTACTATCCTAAATCTAAAACCGCTGCAAGAGCAACTATTAGTATATCTGCTAATCTAACCACTTTTATTGGTACACCACCTCAATCAATTACTTTGCCGATAGGGGTCAGATTCTCAGCTTCCGTAAAAGGTATTACATATACGTTTCAAACGAGACAGACCTACACCGCTACTAACAACGGTGCAGGGATTTATACATTCGTTGATGATGAAGATAGCGCTGACATTATTGTATATGAAGGAACCGATGTAACTCGAACATATTATGTACCTGATGCTAGTGATACCAGACATTATATTATTAATGACGATCAGCTAGACCAAGACACACTTTCCGTCAATGTGTTCGAATCAACTAATACTGAAGATTTCACTTCTTATTCAAATATTAAAAATGCTATACGTATACGCGATGACTCAACCTACTATATTCTTCAAGAAACACCTAATGGATTCTATGAACTAGAATTCACAGATACCGGATCTTTAGGCATTTGGCCTACTCCTGGAAACAAGATTGAGGTTAATTATCTTAGAACATCAGGTCCGGCCGCTAACGGCGCGCGCGTATTCTCACCTGAAGAAAGCGTAATAGTCTCTGGTCAGAGTATGCCATTATCGACTACTACGATTTCGTATTCAAGTCAAGGTGCTGAAAAAGAGTCTATTGAATCTACAAGATTTCATGCTCCGCTGACATATGCATCTCAAAGACGCATGGTTACCCCGTTTGATTATCACACACTGATTCAGTCTAACTATCCATCACTTGGGGATGTTACTGCCTGGGGCGGAGAACAAAATATTCCAGTCGATTATGGTAAAATGTTCGTCTCAATCAAATATCCTGAAAATACATCCGAAGAAAGTAAGTTAACAACACAAGCAGAAATTAAGGCTAATCTGACAGATCCGCTTGGTGTTGCATCAATCACAACCGAATTCATCTCGCCAGAATTTCTATATATAGGGGTGAACACCACTTTCGACTTCAATCCTACTCTTACAGGCCTAACTTCACAGGCTACACAAGATAGAATAAATGTTAAAGTTAATGAATTCTTCACGGAAAATTTCGGTCAATTTGGAGTCGCATTTCGAAAATCTAACCTATCAGCTATCATTGATGATATATCGCCTGCTATTTTATCCAACAAAATTGACATAGTAGTAAATGAGAGACTTGTTCCAATACTTAATTTCCAAAAGACCTATACGATTCAATTCCCTATTGCGCTAGCGCCGGCAGATGATCAGAACTACATCATCAGATCTTCAAGGTTCAATTTTAACAATAAAATATGCACGTTCAGAAATAGATTATCTTCAAATTCCATAGAAATTGTTGATGTTGAGGGTAATATCATAAGTCAAAATATCGGGTCTTATGACAGACTAACTGGGCAAGTTACACTTACGAATTTCGTTCCTACGGCAATTGTTGGGGGAGCAGATTATGTGAGGGTATTTGCAACTCCCGCCAATCAATCAACTATTACACCATTAAGAAATTACATACTGCTATTAGATACAGGTGAAACGAGCTCAAGAGCAATTGTTAATTATCAAACAACTAGAGTAACTCTATAATGTCAATTAGGACCACAATAGAACATAATAGAAGAAATGTCAAGGTTAGTAGGCGGCAGGTTTTAGAGGTCCTTCCCGACTATTTCCCTTCACTATATCCAAATCTTGTTGCCTTTTTACAGGCCTATTATGATTCGTTTGCAAGTGATCAGCAGGGGATAGTTGATATTCTTAGGAATAGGCTATTTCAACTAAGAGATCTAGAAGAGGTCGACCTCCAATATATCGATTCTATTTTCTATGAGATCGGGAATGGGGCGCAAGCAAAATATTTTACTGACCCTCGATTAATTGGTAAATTGATCTCTCAACTGGTTCAGAATAAGGGCAATGAATTCTCTATAGAAATGTTTTTTAGGATCTTTTTCGATCAGGCCCCAGAAATCAGATACCCTAAAAATGAGATGCTATACGTATTCAGTGGCGATAGTAATGATCTTCAAAGATCTAGAATCGGCGCAGAAGATAATCGTATCGTGCAGGACGGGGCTAAGTGGCAAATACTTAGTGTAAATATCAAGTCGGGTATATCACTAACCACTTGGGAAACTTTATACAGAAAATTCGTGCACATAGGGGGATTTTATCTTACTGGTGAAGTAATCATTGAAACGGTCGCGCGAACGAATAATTTAGTCTTTTCCATATTAAATGACACCGATAGTGATCAGGTTCTATATCTTGACCCCCCAACAAGTCTAGAGACCGATAATTTATCAGTTACTTCTACGTGGAGTGAAATGCATCTTGAAACCGATTCGGAAGGAACGGTATATGTATTGTCCGATAGACCTATGCCATCAGATATAGATCTTCTATATCTTGATAGTGCTTATCCTACATTGCTTGAACTTGCTCAGAAATCAAGCTTTACTATGGATAAGACCACTGGCATCGAGATGGATAACACCCTAGAAACGACTGACGAGGGTAAAATTATAACATCATATAATGCAGATTCGGCCTAGAAAAAGTCATAAATAGATCAAAGAGATAAACGGAATTTAATAAATGTCAAAGACCAGAGAAGATATTTCAAGAGGAACCACTGCCAATGACGGTACAGGCGATGACCTGAGATCGGCAGCGGGTAAGATTAATAACAACTTTGGTAAAATCTGGGAAAAATTAGGTGGTGATAGTGATGTTTTTTACGATCATAATGTTGTAACGCCGACACTAGAAATGACAGCCAATGGCGCTATTTCACTTGATGTCTCATACACAATTTTTAATAAAGCAACAGCACTAGCGGCAACGTTGGCCGACGCGGCCTCAACCGGCCAACTAAAATATTTTACGAACAAAGGTGCAGGACTTGTTACAGTAACACCTGCTAATTTTTCTTTAGGAACATCATTTTCAGTACCTCAAAATTCTGGGGCTCAGACAATCTGGGACGGAACGAATTGGCATTTAGTAGGTCACGATAGCGCGGTTTCAACGGTATAATTATGGCACAACTAACATTAGTTTATGATAGCGACTTCTCTCAATTGATTATTAAGGCGAATTCGAATTTTGATGAATTATATAACATACCTGCAGCTGGCCCGGACTGGGAATCAGATACCGCAAAAACACCTTCATCAGGTCTTAATACCTGGGCGCATGGCCTTGCAGGTGTGCCCAAAGCAGTATCAGTATGGGCAGTTTGTACTAGTGCAGCTAATGGATATACGGTTGGCAGTATAGCACAGATAGCAAATTCTGGTTACACGACTGATGTAAACGGTTATCCCGAATATTCTCACCAAGTATGGTCAGATTCGGATAATGTATATTTATATTATACTGGTGTGGCCCCATTTAGTAGAGCCTCATCAAAGGGCACAGTCAGCACCGGTACCGCATCTAGTAGTTTCAAACTATGGGCTAACGCGTCATTATAAAAATAGGAAATAAGAAATGTCAGCAGTAATTACAGACGAACTTAAAAGAAAGGTATTGGGGAGAATCCTAGCTGAAGTTAACGGCGACGTGGGCGCTGACTCCGATTCCTATTTTATAGGTATAGGTAAATCTGAGCCATGGAATGATTCTGATATACCTGATACCGCCTACAATCATGGCACCTACGGGTACGACGAAAGACAATTTCGTTACGGTCTACAATCGGTCAAAAAGGTTGTTGATGCATCGTTTATTGTACCACGTGTCAATTGGACCTCAGGTACAATTTACCAAGCTTATTCAGATAAATCTGAAGGTCATCCAACTACACCTTTTTATGCATTATCTGATGCTAACAATGTTTATGTTTGTGTCGAAAGAGCTAGAAATGCCGACGGATCTTTAAAGACCTCGACAATCGCTCCTACTGGGCAATCAACATCAGTGCTATCTACTGCGGACGGGTACAGATGGCAATTTCTTTATACTATTCCTACTAGTAGATCGATCAAATTCCTATCATCAAATTATATGCCTGTGGCCCTTGTGGATTCAGATGATGCAGTTGCTTCAGTTCCGGATGCTATTCAAAAATCAATTCAAGACGCAGCAGTTCCGGGTCAGGTTCTTAATTGCCAAATCACAGCTGGCGGAACAGGATATACCTCTGCCCCAACTGTGGTATTTGCTGGCAATGGCACGGACGCGGCCGCAACAGCCACTGTCACAGCAGGTGTGGTCACAAGAATAGTAATGACGAACCGCGGTTCAGGTTATACGAACTGTCAGGTTACCCTTACCGGTGGTGGTGGTTCTGGCGCGACCCTGCGCCCTGTCATCGCGAATAAAGGTGGTCTAGGTTCTAATCCTCTCATGGACCTCAAATCTAAGGCGCTTATGTTTAATATTAAGGCTGACGGGTTGGAAAATGACGATTTCATAGTGGATAATGAATTTAGACAGATGGGGCTATTAAATAATATCTTAAACCCTGCCGGAGATCGATTCGAAGGTTCAACAGCACTGGCTCTTAAGAAATTAATATTAAGTTCCCCATCTGAGGCATCAACTTTCTCACTTGATCAAGAAATTACAGGTTCGGTATCAGGCACAAAAGCTCTTATCGATTACATTGATTCTGATATCCTTTTTTATCATCAGACCCCAACAACAGGCTTTGGCGCTTTTGATTCGGATATTGCTTCTACAATTACAGCGTCGGGCGCTAGCGGCACCTTGTCAAGTATTATAGATAGTGCTGATATAGATAATCTTTCCGGCTCTCTTCTGTACCTTGAAAATAGAGCGGCAGTGGAAAGATCACTTAATCAAACTGAAGATATCAAAATTATCATCCAAATTTAAGGCTAAGAAGTATGACTTCACAAGTAATTCTGAACACATTTGCAAATGACTATAAAGACGATTATCGTGATAGTGATGATTTTGCTCGTATCCTATTTAATCCTAGACGGGCGGTTCAAGCTCGTGAGCTTACTCAGCTGCAAACAATCGTTCAAGCACAATTACGTAGATTCGGTGATAACATCTTTAAAGATGGTGCTGCCGTTAATCCTTCTACCAACGTTAGTGTTAATCCCGTATATCCATTCGTAAAACTGATAGAAACTGATATCTCTGGTGCAGATCTAGATACCGAATTCACCGGTGACACCTCCGGCGTCAGCGCGAAATTGACTGAAAAGGTTGATGCTGTAGATTCCGATCCTGCCACATTTTACATTAGATATACCCAAGGTTCGTCTACACTCACAACAGGAACTAAGTTCGCCCCAGGCGAAACCATTTCAAATGGTGTGGTATCGTATACTGTTCAAACTACTAATACGACTGAAAACCCTGCTATCGGAAACGGTTCAAGAGTAGCAGTTAGCCAAGGTGAATTTTACACTCAGGGATTCTTTACCCGCGCCGGCGCGCAGTCGATTATTCTTTCGAAATACACTTCTAATCCAACAGCTAATATCGGTTTTACTGTTTCTGAAGAGATCGTCACAGCGGCAGATGATGAAAGACTCTATGATAATCAGGGGGACGTTCCCAACTTAACAGCGCCAGGCGCTGACAGATATAGAGTTCGACTGGTCCTAATTGACGAGGCTGACAAAGACTCTGATCAAACGTTCGTCTATGTTGCAAGAGTTGAAAATGGCACGGTTGTTGAGATTAATAACGGACGAGATGACTATAATAAAATCCTTGATCTTATAGCAGAAAGAACTGCAGAGGAATCAGGCGATTATACCGTAAGACCCTTCATTGCAAACTTTAAAGAAGATTCTGCTGATACCCACTTGCTTCTTGATATCAATTCATCTGTAGGATATGTAGACGGCTATAGACAAGAATCTTGGCCAACACAGATCCGTATTCCCAAACCTACAGATACCACTACACTTAACAATGAAACGGTTGCTGCCAATTTTGGTAACTATGTAATTTGTAGCTCGATCTTAGGCATTCCTGATGTTAGTGAATATGAGCTGGTCAACATTTACGATGCCCCTACTTCAGGTAATATCATTGGTACATGTCGCGTTAGATCTCTAGAGGAGGCTACCGGTAGCGTATATAAATTATACATTTTCCAGGTTAAGATGCATACTGGTAAATCGTTCAGGAATGCTAGAGCATTAGGTACGAGCGCAACAGAAAATGCTATCATCCAACTGGAAAATGGTAATGCCGTCGTTAAAGAACAGAAGAATAACAATCTTTTCTTCGATCTACCTCGCTGGAGACCTTATTCAATTAGCGCTGTCGATTATACCTATACAGTTCTTAGACACGCAACACATACCGCATCCACAAATACCGTTACATTGGGCTTCGATCATTCAGGTGAATCGTTTGCAAGAACTAGCGAATGGCTATTTACACAAACGTCTGATGGATCCTTAATTGTGCCTACGTCAATTGATACCGGTACAGGTCTTGTGACATTCACTTCTGCTACAGGTTCAATCGACTGTTTATACCTAATTCAAAAGGGTGGTGCAAGTGCCCCTACCCCTTATAAAACTAAAAATCTAGTAGAAACAACTGTTGCTACAACGGTTACCGTTGACTCCGATGGAACTTATGTTAACCTAAGTAAACCGGATATTCTATCAGTATCGCGCGTACGCGCAACAGATTCTGATGGCGCAAACCTTATCAATAAATTCTATCTTGATAACGGTCAAAGAGATAACTATTATGATATGGGTCGGATGGTTCTAGCTCCTGGACAAGCTAATCCGGGCGGAACAGTCTTTGTAAGATTTAAGCACTTTCAACATACAGGTGTAGGTGACTTCTTCTGCATCAGTTCGTATGATATACCTACTGATATCACATATGCAGATGTACCATTATATAGACAGACCAATGGCGAGACGGTACCCCTTCGCGATGTTCTAGATTTTAGACCTACTATCAACGAAGAAAGAACCTCGTTCACTACGGGCACTAATCCACTATTTTCAGAACTACCTTTAAACACAGATCTGATCACTGTCGATCCTACTTATTATATGCCTAGGAAAGATGCACTTCTTCTTGATGCTAATACAGGTATTAGATATAGAACAGGTACCTCAGGACTAGACCCCCAACTACCAATTACTGCATCCAATACGATGCAACTATATAACTTCGAGCTAAATCCTAACACACTTAACAAATCGGATCTATCAGCTCAGTATATCGACAATCGTGGTTACACAATGAGAGATATCGGTAAGCTTCATAAAGAGATTAATAATGTTAAGCAATTAGCTACATTGTCCCTATTAGATATGCAAGCTACTTCTCTAGAGGTTCTTGATTCTGACGGATTAACACGAACAAAAGCAGGATTCCTTACTGATGATTTCCGTGATCACCGAGCAGCAATGGTCGATGACTTAGAATATCGTGCATCTATCGATCCGACAGCAGGTATTATGCGTCCTGCCTTTAGAGAAAAGAACATTCCTCTTGCGTTTGACTCAGCTGCTATTTCAGGAGTATCAAGCTCAACTAGCTCTAACTGTATTCTAAAAGCCGATAACCTTATGCTCGATTATACTCACGAGCTTTATATAACTCAGCCGCACGCATCAACTACAGAAAATGTTAACCCTTATATTATGACATTCTATAGGGGCGTTATTGTTCTATCACCGAATTCAGATGAGTCAAGAGATACTGTCGAATTCTCGGTTCGTGTCGATCAAAGATCAGAAGTTGATATCGAAACATTCCTAAACCGTACCCTTGGCGAAGAAGATACAAGATCTATTATGAATACTGTTGAAAGCGATCCGCAATTTGGTGGTAGAAACGCTTTCATTCGCCATAAGATCTCATTGGCCGCTGCTTCAAATTTCACATCATCAGGTACACTCGAGGAAGCAGTCCAGGCACTTCCGCCTGCTACTAATCAAATTCTTGCTCAAGTCTTTGATACTATTAGTCCTGTCTGGAGAGAATTTGCATGGGGCTGGAGCGGTGTACCTAGGAACGCTAATAACTCAGCCGGAACTGTGGATGGTGGCATTAGTACTACCGATGGCGGCACATTTGGCAGATTTGCTTCTAGATTATTCATACCTAGGGTTAGATCAAGAGAAGTTCGCTTTAGAGCAGTAGGTCTTATGCCTAATGCTAGGCATTGGCCATTCTTTGATGGCGTAGATGTTAGTGATTATTGTGTTCAAGGTCAAGGTGTCGGTAATGGCGGTAGTGACTTCGTCGATGCAGGTGAAACTGATCAATGGAGCTATTCTCGTAGAAGAAACAATTGGGTCTGGACGGGACAAACCGCTCCATCAGGTTCAACTGAGCCGTTTCCTATGGGCGCAATGAACGGAATTTACTGGCACCCATTCTGGGGTGATACTACACCTACCGATTCTCAAAGAGCATTGGTCGCTGGTTCAAATGGTGATCTAAATGGATCGATTTTCCTACCTAATAATGATCAATTATCATTCTTAAGTGGGGTTAAAGAATTCAAGCTTATTGATAATACTACTGGTAACGTAGGTCAAGCGGGTTCGTGGGCAGCAGCTGATTATACTGCTGATGCTTTAGTGGATGTTACCATTACTAAAATTATGCCACCTAGACCGAAAAAACCAAAAACATGGACTGATAATATTGGGACGGCGCAGATCAATCAACCTGGTGAAGGTTCAAATAACATGGGGGGAGGTAACACTGGTGATACTAGTGGCTTCGCCGGCGGCCAATGTGGACTAGATCCATTGGCCCAATCATTCTTCATCAATAATGCTGATGGTGCCTTTGTAACAAAAGTGGGGGTATACTTTAAGACAAAAGACAGCGATCTTAATATAGTCGCAGCATATCTATGCCCAATGGTGAACGGTTATCCTCAAGAAAACGGTTTCTATAAAGGTGCCTTTAAAGCCCTAACCCCTTCTCAGGTTAATATATCAGATGATGCAACAGCAGTAACAACATTCGAATTCGATAGCCCGGTATATCTACCCGCCGGCGAACACTGCCTGATTGTTAGATCTGTATCTGTTGAATATAGGGTCTTCATTGCTAAAATCGGTGAGCATTACGTAGGTCAAACAGAGACGAAAATTACCAAACAACCTTCTCTAGGCTCATTATTTAGATCCCAGAACGCATCAACGTGGACTGCCGGTCAGTTCGAAGATATGAAATTCGATCTATATCGTGCAGACTTTGCCACATCAGGCGTAGCAATCCTATCTAATACGCTTCTGGAAGAAAAGGTCCTAGTACCTAATCCGTTCTTATTCGATTCTGCATCAACAACAGTTAGGGTTATTCATCCTAACCACGGAATGTATGTCGATGATGTGATTCAATTCTCAGGAATTGACTCTGATGCATCTTGGCCAATGACTACTAATTCTATCGTGGGTAACAGAACAATTACTGCAATAGATGGATCGGGTTATACCTTTGAAGCAGATTCTGCAGCGTCATCATCATTAAGAACTGGTGGTTATAATGTAACAGCACCAGACAACATTCTAATGGACACGATCTATCCACAAATTGATGTTATGTCACCAAATGGTACAGGCGTCGATTTATCAGGTCGATTCGTCACAGGTAAATCCTTCGCGGGCGCAGAAGCCCCTTATGGATTAGAGTCAACTTACGGTCATAATCTGACTCCATATGATGCATATAACTTTACTAATCCTAGAATGATTATGTCTTCACATTTTGAAGAAGACGGTTCATTCCCTAACAGGTCAGCATTAATTCAAGCTAATTTGGAAACAGTATCATCATTCGTTTCACCGGTGCTTGATATGTCTCGCGCATCTATCACGACTATTAATAACCTGATCGATAAGCAGGACTCAGCTGCTACCGTAGGCTACAATGTCCCTATTAGCATAATTCAAGAAACCGATCCGATCGGTGGTACGCATCTTGCTAAATATGTAACGAAGCCCGTTACTCTAGAAGAAGATGCTGTAGGCCTAAGAATTATCTTTGCAGCCAACCGTCCAAGCGTATCCGACTTCCTGGTCTATTATAAAGTAGCACAGAACGACGATAATCTCAATGAAGTCGCATGGCAATTGGTTGAAAAGGAAGCTGATGTCAAGAGTGATGAAAATCCTAATGTCTTTAGAGATTACAGATATCTCATTGGTGGTTTATCAGGAATTGATGAGCCGTTTAGCACCTTCCGAGTGAAGATTGTAATGAGATCAACCAACAGTTCAAAGGTCCCCGTCTTCAGAGACTTTAGAGCTATAGCATTGACGGTGTAAAATGATCCCTGTTAAAAATCAACCTGATCTAGTCAAAGATCCTAGATCAGGTGCAGTAATCAACATAAATAAACGTGAGATGGAGCTTGCTCGTCATCGCAAAAAAGTTCGAGCTAACGAAAAAGAGCGTGTGAATAAGATTGAAAGTGAACTTATAGAGATAAAGAATCTGCTCGAGAAACTTATAGGAAAAACAGATGGCTAAAGTTACACTTGGGGTCGATACCACAAGCACATTTATAACTAAATTCAATGCATTGGATTCTGATTTCAGAGGCCAGGGTCTAACGCGTGAAAGTATTTCTGTTAATGATATTAGCGGATATGGGTCATTAACCTATACCTCTTCAACAGGTGTGATTGCTTATACGGGTCCAAGCGATTCAGATATAAGAGGTACTTTCTCAGCCGGAACAGGTATCACTATCGATTCCTCTGGTGAAATTGCTGCTAGTGTTACTGTTGTAGACGCATCAATCTCCGTAAAGGGTATTGCACAATTCGATTCCGCAGATTTTAGTGTAACATCTGGCTTCGTATCCATTACACCTAAAACAATTCAAACTACCGATATTGCTGCTGACGCCGTCACACGGGCTAAATTAGCAGATGAAGTTGAATTTATAATTTACAATTCCTCTGGAACCCCAGTGAAAACATTATATGGCGCAGGTTCATAATATATGACAGCAAGAACTCCCCTTAAATTAGACGGCGACGGTAACCTGGTGGAAATGACACCTGGTGAGATTACCCGTATCAAAAGACATGCTAAATATCTTTGGGGCACAAACCCGGTTATAACATTATCACAAGTTGCAAGTGGTGGTGATTTAACCACTATCTCTGATACTAGATATCAAGCCGGCGATTGGGAATTCAGCGTTTCAGCTTATCCATCAGAAGCAACAACAGCCGAACCTAGTGTGGTAACTGTCAATTATGATAAAATTCTTTCTGCTATAGACTCAGCCGGTGCTACACCAATAGTTCCTGATACGAATAATGTGGCATTTCCGGTCTATCTCGATGGTTCTAATCATATAAATGCTATGACAGATTCTGATTTCTATGATACCTTTATCGTTGACAGTATTGCAGAAATTGTGACTGATGGTGATAATGCCCCAGGTGTTTATACTATTCATACTGCTACTTCTTTGACTGGTTATACTCTGGTTAGTGCAACCCCGATTTATACAGACACGCGCGCGGACACTACCGCTTATACGGCCGCAGAAATTCCTGAAGCAAATGATCAGCCGGTAACAATTACCAACTATTACCTATTGCAAAAAGATGCTGATTCTGACGAGAATATACCTCTACCAGTATATGTAAGAAATGCAGATAAAGATCTTCAACAATATGATAGTGCATCCTTTGATGCAATGCTAGAAGACACTATGAGATATGTATCACGAAATATCGTCGGGAGCAAACTATCATACAATATTGATGGTTCTGGAACCGTCTTAGGTTCAGGTATGGCAAACACCGTGCTCACGGGCGTTACGGGTGATTATCAAACACGATTCGTTAACTCTAATGATTACCGCGCACAAGAATTCCCGAATGGTACACCTACCACATCGGCTACACATTATCTAAGAATAGAAAAGGTTTAATCATGAAATATGTCACATCAAGATTCATTGACGAAGAGAGAGAAAATATTGAAGTTCTCTGGGAGCGAGAAGATGGCGGCTTTATCACCACTATTGTTCCTGCTGATGAAACGGCCCGATCATATAAAGAATTAATGAAGCACGCTGACCTAGACACCATTCATGATAATACCTGGGACTGGATTAATGATCAGAAGAAGCTTATTGATAATGAGCTTCACCGCATTGGCCGCGAAAGAGGGGTTATTTTTGATGCCCCCGGAGGGATGTCTAGTGAAGCATTTAAGATACTTCTTAAGGGGCTATTTGCTGACTTTGATGCAGTCAAGAATAAAGAAGAATTATTCCTTCTAAAGTTAGAAATATTCGAGCTCGATTTCATTCAAGAATTTAAGGGCAGGAAACTAAAAGCCCGACTGCGCAAGGCCGAAACCGTTATTGATGCCATTAAGACGGCAATAGAAATTTATGAAACCACGCATGAGGTTGGTCTAGCATCTCCTGATACCTCTGATTAAATAGGTAAATTGGGTATTTTACGTATTCTTCAGGAACGTAGCGATATGAGACTATCCGGTCATCTTCACCATAAGTGCTATATTGATAGTTAAAATTCTTGAATAAGAATTCGTCCATACCTGCTTGGCCGTCCGGCGCATCAGGGTATTTACAGCGATATTTTAACTGATAATATTCAGGATCTTCTTTAAACAGATCACTAATATCAGATCTATCCCCTTCCCAACTAATCACATCCGAACAGATTGGCGTATGAAACGGCTTACGCCAGTACGCGTGACAAACGTGTAGATCCTTTCTAAGAAGGTGATTTAGATCCCCCTTAATGACAACATCCAGATCAAAAAATATATTCTGTCCGTCTCGGAACTTATCAAAGATCTGAAACTTGTTAAACACACCAACATATTCCTCCTCCGTGATAACCTCAAATGTAGGGTTATCGAAGTTTGCATAGGTTTTTACCATGTGAATAAGATTGTCAGTATACCATTGGCTGAATTTAGTTCCGGTATTGACTATAATGACTCTAACCATTTAATTCCCCAAAGGATTTCTCGAATTCTTTGTCAATATAATGCATAATGAACGCTTTGCGTTTTTGGACAGTTGGTTCGTTCCACGCGAAGCTCTTAGCCTCTATATAATTCCAAGCCATACTGTGTGCATTATAGCCTAAATCTTCTAGAAGATAGGTCATATAGACCTCATTGTTAGGAACGAACTTTGAAGAAATCTCTATAGGATATATAGATTCCTCTTTTGAAGATTCTAGTAATTCGTTCATCTTATCGAAATTCTCAGACCATTCTAACTTCTTTATTGCCTCGCTCCCGCCCGTCATGACCCCAGTGTTGAATACCATAGGCTCACCTCTGCCCTTATTTTCTAATATCCTCATAGAACTTTTAGCTGCTATTTTAATAAAAACGTTCATATAATCGAATCCGTCATACTCTAAAGCCGTGGTCATTTCTAAGGGGGTATAAGGTCTATAGAGGGGGTAGACGCCCATTTTATCCATAGGTATAGATTCGAATATATTAGGTATATTCTTGTTGGGTATCGCATCGAAGTCTAAATATACAACCTCATCAAATTCCTTTGCGAATAGCTCGAAACATCGTATTTTTTCAAATTGCACTTCGTTGTAAGTGATATCATAATCTAGATCCATTCCCGGTTCGCATAGGCGGTAATCCGCACCACAAAAAGCCGCATATTCCCTATGTCTATCATGAATTAGATCGTGATATTTTGTAAATTGTTCTCTTTTATGTTCATTAGTACTTGGGTGATCTTCATCCATACAGGGCGTGTATACGCTATATATCAGTCTTTTTGGCATACCAATTCCTTACCCAATCGAACTCTTTATTTATCACATGTATGAAATGCGCGTTTGGCTTGATATAATTGTAACTCGTATTTAACTGATAGTGCCAACGATTGTCTAGTTGTATACCCTCAAGACCCTTAAGTTGCATTAAATAGCCCCAAAGAGTTTCATTATCATATCCGAATCCACCCTTAACTTCAGGTAAATATATAGAATCAACATCGTTGACCAAATCATGCATTAATGCAAGATTATCATTAAAGTCTTCAAAATATCCTAGTTTATCCATTTGCTCTTTATTAGCACCAATGATACCTGTATTATACACCCTATCATTAGATTTGATACCATGAGTATTTAACATCGCCCGGGCGTTCCAATATTTGGCTTCGGGTGATCTCTCTGGAAGAGGTATCTTCTTTTTGGTCCTAATTTGATATAATGAATTGGCAGCTGCCTCAATATCGTACCTACAAGCAATACCCTTACTAAGATCGTGAGCTTCAAAAAAATTAAACTTTGTATTTGGA
>Ga0115547_1000172_pt1 | contig 45141 bp, 42 predicted proteins | sample COGITO_mtgs_1004_3_FD_87185 | JGI IMG/M metagenome (GOLD analysis project Ga0115547, IMG submission 87185) | Pelagic marine microbial communities from North Sea - COGITO_mtgs_100420 | ecosystem: Environmental > Aquatic > Marine > Epipelagic | place: Germany:Helgoland, sampling site Kabeltonne...
ATTTTTACTTTCCAAGCAATCCATTGTGCAAAAATTCCTAAGATGATAATTCCAGCAAGCTCTAACATAAGTGTCTTATTTATATGCAAAGTAGAAAGAACCCCTGAATTGTTAAAATTATTTTAGAATAATTTTAATCTCTAAGGCCATGTTGTTTAAAATATTTTTTTAAGATTTTAAAAAAGATGTATCTTCCCCTTCCGATACAAAAATGCTAAAAGAATCATCGTTTTGAACCAAAAAAATTTCAACACCATCGGTATTGGGGTTACCTTCTCCCCAAACTTAAAGGCAAATATTTGCCAGAGTGCTCGTCTTGCCTTGTTGTTTAAGGCCTCACTGGTGCTCATTCATGTTGGGGAGGCTTCTAAGGAGAAAACAGCAACCTTTGATTCTTATCTAGCACCTTTTCTAAAAGACGGCCTTAGAGCCAAAGTAGTCTTTAGCCCAGGAGAACCTGTTGGGGCAATTCTAGAAAGTGTTAAGCAAAACGGGGTAGATCTTTTAATTCTAGGAGCACTACAGAGAGAAAATTTTCTAAAGTATTACATCGGTTCTATTGCAAGAAAAATAACACGAAAAGCAAGCTGCTCTGTAATGCTGCTAATAAACCCCTCCATAGAATCTTTGCCCTGTAAACACATTGTTGTGAATGGCCTAGAGGATGAAAAAACACCCCTAACAATAAGCGCTGCTTTTTTTGTGGCTAACGCACTCTCTAGCGAAAAAATAACCATTGTGGAAGAGGTCTATAATACAGATATTGGAAATGTTCAGGACGACAAATCTTTGAGAAAATCTACCCTTTTAAAAGAAAAAATAAGCCGTCGTGAAGATTCTAGGATACAAAAAATACTAGAGGATATCCCGCAAAAGCACAAGAAAAACAAACTTGTTGCTACCCAGCCCATTTTTGGAAAAAGAGGATACTCTATAGGGCATTACGCAGAAGTTGCCCGGGCAGATTTATTAGTGATGAACGCCCCCAAAGCCTCTGGTTTTTGGGACCGGTTATTTCCTCACGATTTAGAACATATCTTAACGGAGTTGCCTACAGATATATTAATTATACAATGAGTTCTAAAAAAAATAATATACACTCTTTTTTTAGCGAACTTCCAAAAAATATTTTTTCTGGATTTGTTGTAAGTCTTATTGCGCTTCCTTTAGGGCTAGGGCTTGCCATGGCAAGTGAGGCCCCTCCAATCTCAGGAATTATTGCCGCTGTTGTAGGGGGTTTAATGGTGTCTATTTTAGGAGGAAGTCATGTTACCATCTCTGGCCCTGGAAATGGCCTAGTGGGTGTGCTATTAGTGGCAATAACCACCTTAGGTATTCAAGGGGCTTATGCAGCCATTATTTGTTCAGGGGTGCTTTTAATCTTGCTTGGGTTTTTGCGGATGGGAAAACTTGCAGACTTCTTCCCCTCGTCTGCTATTCAAGGAATGCTTGCGGCCATCGGGCTTATAATTCTTGGAAAACAGTTTCATATCATGCTTGGAAACAAACTCTCCTTGGATGGAAGTGTGGATTATCTCCTAGCAATTCCAGAAACGATTCAGGGTGCTTTTACCTATGCAGATTCGGGGCTTACCTTTGCTGCTGTCTCTGGTGTTTTGTCTTTAGCTATTATGGTATTTTATTCTAAAATAAGAAACCAATACCTGCAACTTATCCCTGCCCCAATGTGGATTGTACTGCTCTCTGTTGGATTTAGTTATTACTATGAAATAGTATTACAGCAGCCCAACCCTATTAATGCCATGTATATGATCTCTGGGATACCCTCTGCCCAACAAATAGTGGCAGATATACCCGTACCAAGCTTCATTGGTGTTGGGAGTTTGTCTTTTTGGACCAGTGTGCTCGCCCTGACTCTCATAGCAAGTATTGAGTCTTTATTAAGTATTAAAGCTGTGGACAAACTAGATCCTCAAAAAAGAAGAAGTAATGTAAACAGAGATTTAAAAGCTCTTGGCCTGGCAACTATTGGAAGTGGGTTTTTGGGTGGCCTTAATGTGGTAACCGTGATTGCTAGAAGCTCTGTAAATGTAAATAATGGAGGAAGCAATCGTAGCGCCAATTTTATGCACGCTTTGTTTTTGGTTATTTTTATCGTGCTATTTAGCACCCAGTTAACGCGCATACCACTGCCTGCACTTATGGCAATACTGGTGTATACCGGTTACAAACTAGCGTCACCTACCCTTGTTCGAAAAATATTTTCTGTAGGGAAAGAACAGTTGCTTATCTTTTTTACAACACTTCTGGTTACCTTGTTTGTTGACTTAATTACAGGAATTATTGCCGGGGTTGTTATTACGTTTATTATACACGTACTTGTAAACAAAGGAGCGTCTTTTTTTATTAGAAACTTCCTGAAGCCTAATGTGCTTATGTTTCAGGAGAAAGAGAATGGAAATTACTATGTAAGTGTTAAACACTTTTGTAGTTTTTTAAACTTTTACAAACTCAAACAAAAGCTAGAGGATGTTCCTCAAGACAAAGATGTTGTGGTAGATTTTTCTATGTGTCAGTTTGTAGACCACACGGTAATGGAAAACATCAGCGGATATCAAGATGTGTTTGCCAAGCGTGGTGGTCACTTTGAGGTTATTGGCCTTGATTTACACGGTACAGATAGTAAGCATCCTTTTGCGCTGAGAAAATTAATTCCTGGGCTTAAAAAAAAGCGTGGTGCGCTCACAAAAAGACAACTAACTCTTCAAGAAATTTCAAAAGATTTTAACCTAAAATATGAACCTGAAAAATTAGAAGATATTCGTTTTTTAGACGGTTTCAAACATTTTAGCACCAAACAAATAGAACGGCTGTACAATCGGTTATTTAACACAGAAAACACCTTTAAGCTGTTTGACATAAAATACTCAGAAGGAGAGTTTATTGCAAAAGAGGATGTGCGCACAACTATGCTCCATATAGAGCTTGACGCCGCTATTCCTCGCTTTACTTTAGACCAAGAGGGATTTTTAGAAAAGGTGTCTTCACTTGCTGGTTTTAAAGATATCGCCATAAAAAAACACGCAGATTTCAGCAATAGATTTTACTTGCGTGGTGATGATGATTTGGCAATACAACACTTTTTTACCGATACTCTTGTGCTCTTCTTTGAGAGCAATCCTTATTATCACATAGAGTCTAACGGGACTTCTATACTCGTGTACTCAAAAGAGAGGGTTGCTGGGGTGAAAGAAATAAAAAGTCTTCATGATTTTGGAAAACGACTTCAAAATGAGTTACTTCTTTGTACACAAAACAAAGTATAGTCTATTAATAAGACCGCAAGCATTTTAGCAAACCCCGGTGTTTTTGTATTTTGCATCTCTATGAAATTACATCCTATAGAAGCTGGAAATTTTAAACTTGATGGAGGCGCTATGTTTGGTGTTGTTCCAAAAACCTTGTGGAACAAAACAAATCCATCTGATGCCAACAACATGATAGATATTGCGGCGCGCTGCTTATTACTTGAAGATGGCAACAAGCTCACCTTGATAGACACCGGGATGGGAAATAAACAATCAGAAAAATTTTTTGGATACTACCACAAGTGGGGCGATCACTCTTTGGAAAAGTCCTTAAAGAAGGCTGGATTCCATAAAGATGATGTTACAGATGTATTTATGACACATCTACATTTTGATCATTGCGGGGGCAGCGTTGATTGGAACAAGAACAAAACAGGGTATACCCCCGCGTTTAAAAACGCACATTATTGGAGTAACAAAGCCCACTTTAAGTGGGCTACAAAACCAAACAGAAGAGAAAGGGCTTCTTTTTTAGAAGAAAACATTTTACCCCTGCAGCAAAGTGGGCAATTAAGGTTTATTGAAGGCCCAAATTGTAGCTTTTCTAAAGAAAATGACCGTATAGATTTCTTAGAAAAATCTGAACTGGGTTTTGGTGTGTTTTTTGCAGATGGCCACACAGACAAACAAATGTTACCCACCCTTGTACACCAGGGAAAAACAATTGTTTTTATGGGAGATCTGCTCCCAACAGCAGGACATCTTCCTTTGCCTTATGTTATGGGCTATGACACAAGGCCCCTGCTTACTTTACCAGAAAAAGAAAAGTTTTTAAATGCTGCTGCAGACCATAATTATTATTTATTTTTGGAACACGACCCTCACAACCAAATTATAACTGTAAAGCACACAGAAAAAGGTGTGAGACTTGATACCGCTTTTACATTTAACGAACTATTTAATTAACACTCTATGAAAATTACAAAAAACATTTTTATTGTTTCTGCTGTAGCTGCTTTGATGGCTGGATGTGGATCAACTATTATCCCAAGTCTCTCTATTGATATGGAAAGCCCAGAGGCCCCTGCTGCAAAAACAGCTGAACTAACAGAGGCCGAATTAAAAGCTTGGAGCTCAAAAGATTTACAAAACGACACCATACCGGGTATGGGGGTTGAAAGAACTTATCAAGAAATTATAAAAAATAAGGTAGGTAAGACCATTATTGTAGCGGTTGTAGACAGCGGAATAGATATTGAACATGAAGACCTTAAGAACGTGATGTGGGTTAATACAAAAGAAATTCCAGGAAACGGAATTGACGACGACAAAAACGGATATGTAGATGATATCCATGGTTGGAATTTCCTTGGTGACATCGTGAAAGAAAACATGGAGTATGTGCGTATAGTAAGAAAGCTAAAACCAAAGTATGATGGAAAAACAAAGGCCTCTGTAAGCGCTGTTGATAGCGCAGAATTTGCTTTGTTTGAAAAGGCAAACACTGAATACACAAAAGAAGTTGAGCAAAATAAAGCCAATGTGGCAAGGTACAGTGGGATGCTCGGTGCTCTTAAACCTGCACACGCCGCTATTAGTGAAAAACTTGGTAAGAAGGATTACTCCAAAGAAGATTTGTCTGGTATTGAAAACCCTGAGGGAGAGCAAAAAGAACAAGTTGCATTGCTTACTCAAATGTTAAACTACAGTGATAATATTCCTAGTTTTATTGAAAGAATTCAAGGCGGAGTAGATTACTTCCAAGGAAGATTAGATTCTCATTTTGACACGAGCACAGATTTTAGAGCAGTTATTGGTGATAACCCTGATGACAACTCAAACCCATATTATGGAAACAATGATGTAGATGGTCCAGACCCTAAAAAAGCAGACGCCAAACACGGCACACACGTTGCGGGTATAATTGCCGCCCAAAGAGATAATGGAATTGGAATGAATGGTGTTGCTCAAAATGTTCAAATTATGGCAGTTCGTGCGGTGCCTGATGGAGATGAGTACGACAAGGATATTGCAAACGCTATCCGTTATGCGGTAGACAACGGCGCTAAGGTAATTAACACCAGTTTTGGTAAATATTACTCAACACACCCTCAATGGGTTTGGGACGCCCTTATTTATGCAAGTGAAAACGATGTGTTGGTTGTAAACGCGGCCGGCAATGAAGGAACAGACCTAGACACTATTCAAGTATACCCAAACGATCAAGTGGGTGTGGGTGCAGAAATTAGCGACACTTTTTTAACTGTTGGCGCTTTAAACTATTCATACGGTAGTGATTTGTTGGCAAACTTCTCCAACTACGGAAAAGTTAATGTTGATGTGTTTAGCCCCGGGGTAGAAATCTGGGCAACAACACCCCTAGACACCTATGAGTATTTACAAGGAACCTCTATGGCCTCTCCAAATGTTGCTGGTGTTGCGGCGATGCTCCGTTCTTACTACCCAAAATTATCTGCAAAACAGATAAAAAGGGTGTTAATGGATAGCGGCCTGTCTGTACAGATGGATGTTGTGTTAGGGGGAGACCCAGAGAATAAAAATAAATTTGAAAACATTTCCACTTCTGGGAAAATGGTTAATATGTACAACGCCTTTATAATGGCTTCCAGGATGTAAACACTAATATAAAACAAAAATTCGGCTGCCTTTTCTCAGGAAATGAGTAGCCGAATTTTTATCACACAATCGTTATGAAAACACTTTTAAATATTGCTGTGGCTCTGTGTTTGTTCTCAAGCACAATTGCACAAAATAATACCGCCTATTGGCAACAACATGTTGACTACACCATGAGTATTGATGTAGACGAAAAAAACAACCAATACAGCGGTAAACAAACCCTAGTGTACACAAACAACTCTCCAGATGTGCTACAAAAAGTGTTTTATCATTTATATTTTAATGCCTTTCAACCAGGAAGTGAAATGGATGTTAGGTCCTTGACAATTGAAGATCCAGACAGAAGAGTTGGAGATAGAATTTCTAAACTCTCCCCAAGTGAAATTGGGTATATAAAGCCAAAAAAGCTCACACAGGACGGTAAAAAAGTTGACTATCAAGTGGTTGGTACTGTCCTTGAGGTAACACTTAGAGAGCCTATACAACCTGGGGCTAAGACTACTTTTAAAATGTCTTGGGACGCACAAATACCCCTACAAATCAGAAGAAGCGGAAGAGACAACGCAGAGGGGGTTCGTTTCTCTATGACACAATGGTACCCAAAAATGGCAGAATATGATTTTCAAGGGTGGCACGCAGACCCATACATTGGAAGAGAGTTTCACAGCCCCTGGGGAGATTTTAATGTTACCATAAACATAGACAAAAAATATACTGTGGCGGGAACAGGATACAACAAAACAAATATAATGGGTGACAACCCATACAAATCCGTAGAGTTGATAAAAAAAGGAAAAAAATCATGGAATTTTATTGCTCCAAATGTGCATGATTTTACGTGGGCCGCAGATCCAGATTACCTCCACCAACAGCTATTAACTGATGATGGAACTACCTTAAACTTTTACTTTAAAAACAATCCAGAGATTTTAGAAAACTGGACAAACCTGCAGCCAAAAACAGCAGAAATATTACGCTATTTTAATGAAAATATTGGCGCATATCCTTATAAACAATATTCTGTTATACAAGGAGGTGATGGGGGTATGGAGTATGCTATGTGTACTTTAATTACAGGAAACAGGACCTTTGGTTCTTTGGTGGGGGTTACGGCCCATGAACTAGCCCACACATGGTTTCAGTTTTTAATGGCTACCAATGAGGGAAAACACGAGTGGATGGATGAGGGATTCACTTCTTACATATCAGACAAAGCAACAAACCAAGTAAATCAAGAGTTTGTAGAAAACCCGCACACGGGGTCTTACAGAGGGTACACTTTTTTAGCAAACAGCGGCAAGGAAGAGCCGCAAACAACACACGCAGATAGGTACGCTTCTAATCGCGCTTACGGTATTACAGCCTACAGCAAAGGGGCGGTATTTTTTGCGCAATTAGGATACGTGATTGGAAAGCAGAACCTTGAAAAGACACTAAAAAAATATTTTACAGATTGGTCTTTTAAGCACCCAACGCCAAATGATTTTATTAGAGTAGCAGAAAAAGTATCTGGCATAGAGCTGGATTAGTATTTAATGGACTGGACACAAACTACCAAAAAAATAGATTACGCAATTAAATCTACACAGGTAGGAGAAAAGACAACCACTGTAACCCTTGAGAGAGTTGGCGCCATGGGAATGCCTATTGATCTTGATGTCACTTATAAAGATGGGAGTAAAGAACAGTTTTACATTCCCTTGCAAATGATGCGTGGAGAAAAACCGATAAATTTTAAAGGGGTTAAAAGAACCTTATTAAAAGACTGGGCCTGGGCTTACCCAACCTATAGTTTAGAAATTACAAACGGCAAACAAATTGAGTCTATTGAGATTGACAAATCACAAACCTTGGCAGACATAAACAGGGAAAATAACATTTTTAATGCTGAGTAGTTTTATTTAAAAGAGTTTATACCAGAAAAAAGATCTATTTGGTGTCTGCGCCAGATAGGTCTTTTTTGTTTGTATATCTTTACATATTTACTATTGTTTATTAACCACAATTTTTGAGCGCAACCTTTCCAAAACGACATAAGCTTAAATCTTCAAAAGATATTAAATCACTTTTTGAGGACGGTAGGTCTATAACCAAATATCCTATAAAACTTCTTTGGCTTCCTGGGTCGCATCCAGAAACCAAAGCGGGTTTTGCTGTGGCTAAACGAAATTTTAAAAGCGCAGTTACGCGCAACAAAATAAAACGCCTGATGCGAGAGGCATATAGGCTAGAAACGCAAGAGATAATGGGTAAAAGTAAAATGGTTTTTAGCCTTCTTTTTATCTACATAGGGAAGGATGTTGCTGATTTTAAAACAATAGATAAAGCAATGCTAGCTGGCTTACTAAAACTACCTATTACCCAGAAAAAATAATTTTATGATGAGAAAGAAAATATTTTTACCTTTTGTTGCACTTGCACTGTTTAGCATAGTTGGCTTTACAAGTATTGTAAAAACTGATTTTTTTGAAATTGCAAAACAACTCGAGATCTTCACCTCCCTTTATAAGGAGCTCAACATGAATTATGTGGATAAAGTAACACCAGCAACTTTAATGGATAATGCTATAAAAGGTGTGCTTCAAGACCTGGACCCGTATACTGTATATTGGAACGAGCAGGCGGTAGAAGATGCGCGTATAAAAAACAGTGGCGTTTACACTGGTGTTGGGGCAAGTATACGTTTTAAGAACGAAAAACTAACTGTTTTAGAGGTGTTTGAAAATTACCCTGCAGACATAGCAGGGCTCAGGGCTGGGGATATCATTATTAAAATAGATCAAACACCGTTAGATAGTTATGAGGATGACCCTAGAGAACTACTTAAAGGAACCGCTGGATCAAAGGTAGGTGTTGAGTATACAAGGCAAGGGAAAAACTACACAACAGTTATAACTAGAAGCGCTGTTGAGGTAAAAGCGGTTCCTTATTACACATTAATAAATGAAGATATTGGATACATTGTACTAAGTAAATTCAATAAAAAAACTACAACGCAAACCAAAAGCGCCCTTGAGGATTTAAAGCTACAGGGCGCAAAGAAGATTATTTTAGACCTTAGAGGAAATCCAGGAGGATTATTAAACCAGGCTATTGGGGTGGTAAATTTATTTGTAGAGAAAGGAGAGGTTATTACAACCACTCAATCTGTAATAGAAAAATACAATAAAGTTTACAAAACCACCGTAGAGCCTTTTGATGTGTCTATACCACTTGCTGTTTTGATTAATGGAAGAAGCGCATCGGCAAGTGAAATTGTCTCTGGGGGGTTACAAGATTTGGATAGAGGGGTGATTATAGGAGCACGTAGTTTTGGTAAAGGACTGGTGCAGCGCCCTAAAAACTTAATTTATGGTTCACAGCTTAAGGTAACTATCTCTAGATACTACACTCCAAGCGGTCGTTGTATACAGGCGCTAGACTACTGGAATAGGGATGAAAACGGAGATCCCGTACGGATGGACCCAGATAAATACAATGCATTTAAAACTAAAGGCGGAAGAACAGTATACGATGGAGGAGGAATTTTACCAGATATTGAGATAGAAACGGCAAAATTTAGCCCCATAACCACAGCACTACTTAGAGAAAACGCAATTTTTGACTACGCAACACAATACCGTTATAAAAATAAAATTGAGCGATGGGAGGATTTTATTTTTACTGATAAAGATTTTCAAAACTTTTTGAAGTATTTAAAAAACAAGGGGTTTGATTTTGAAACACAAACAGAAGTATCATTTAAAAAGGCACTTCAAAGGGCAGAAGCTGACGGTTTGAAAAAACAGATACAAGGTAATTTTAAAGAGTTAATGTCTGCCATAACAGAAGCTAAAAAAAAGAAAGTAACAGACAGAAAGCTTGAAATAACTGCTTTATTAAAAGCCCAAATATTAAAACAATACTTTTATAGTGTAGGATTATATGAGTACCAGGTATTAAATAATCCTGAAATTAGAGCGGCTGTAGATGTTTTAAATAATGAGAGTAGATATAAAAAAATATTAAAGTAAACCTATATTAGATTGCTGTGTTTCGCATCAGTATATGAGGTATACCGTCTTCTAGGTACTCTTTTCCTGTTTTATAAAACCCGTGAGATTCGTAAAATTCTTTAAGGTATGTTTGAGCAGAAAGTGTGACCTCTTTTGTGTTGTAGTTTGATAAAATTGCTTGCAGTGAAACTTTCATTATTTGATGCCCATAATTGTTATTTCTTTGGTTCTTAAGCACCACTACCCTGCCTATAGAAGCTTCTTTAAAATATAATCCAGGTGCGAAACAACGCGTATAAGCCACAACCTTGCCTTTTTTCTTAAAAATTACATGAAGGGCTTCTCTATCTTTGTTATCTATGTCTTGGTACACACAATTTTGCTCTACGATAAAAACACTGTTTCTTAATTCAAGAATATTATATAAAGTAATACTATCTAATTCTTTAAATGTTTTAATTTCTATATCCATGCCATAGAGTGTTTGTAAAAACTACATACATTTAATTTTATCTACTCTTTTTTGGTGTCTACCGCCTTCAAAATCAGTATTTAAAAAAGTTTCTACCATTTTTAAACACTGAGCAATGGAAGTAAATCTAGCGGGTATACATAAAATATTTGCATTGTTATGTTGGCGTATAAGCGATACTATTTCACTACTCCAACACAAGCCTGCTCTAACGTTAGGATATTTATTTGCTGTCATAGCAACACCGTTTGCACTTCCGCAAATTAGTATTCCAAAATCAACAAGGTTTCCATTAACAGCTTTAGCAACAGGGTTTGCAAAGTCTGGGTAATCAACACTATCTAAGGTGTCTGTTCCGTGATTTTCTATTGTTATTCCTTTTGATTCTAAAAGTTTAACAATAGCAAATTTATAATCTGGTCCTGCATGATCGTTACCAATAGCTATTTTCATAGAGTATAATTTATATTTACACAAATATAGTAGTTCAAAAAATTACTGATAATATAATCTTACACAGGTTATCAACTATATATAACTTAGTTAATAACTCACAATTAATTGTTAATAGGTGTTCATAGAAAAATTAAAGAAAAAGTTGTGTATATAAATAGAATATTCAATATGTATTTATTTAAATAAAAAACAAATTATAACATACTTAGTTTTGTATGAGTTATCTAATTAAAAATAGGGTTTTTAAACAGTTTTTATAAAAATAGTTATCAATAAAATACTGTTAATATTGATTTATTAAGTTTGTTAATTACTAATTTAAATTACTGTCTGTCAGATAGTAAATAAATTTTAAACTGTTTATGGTATGATAATAATATTTAATAAGTTAGAGTTTATACTACTTCTATAAAAAATTATACCGCTATTAACATACTATAATAACATTCATTTTATTTTTAAAATTTATAAAAAAGAAATAAGGTGTATATATACTTGTTAATAACTCAGATATTTATAAAATAAAATTATTTAAAGAGGCTATTATTTTTTGTGATTGTTTGATATGATCTGGGTTACTTTTAATTTTCCCCCCTCTTTTTTTTAGTATCATGAAAAGGTAACACTCTTATGGCTATTTCGTTTTGGAAAATAAAACGTATTTTTTTTACCATAATAAATGTACCAAAACAAGATATTCCCCGGTTATTAAGAAAGAAACAACCTTTTTTAAATTTTCCAGTTATTATTTTTAATATAATATATACTTATATATTTCAATCATTTTACCTTTTTATTTTCTTTGATTTAATTACTAAACTATTCATTTAATATTAAAAGCGTAGCTTTGCAGTAATCTTAATAAATTGGTTTAAAACAAAGGTTTTATTTTAAACCCTCTTCACATAAATTATAGTTCATCCTGAACTCTATTTAAATCAATACCTTTAAGAAATATAAATTAATACGTGTCTTATAAATTATATAAGAACAAGAAAATATAATGAAAAGAAAGCAAAGAAGAAATTCTTCTAATAAAATTGAAAACCTTACCCAGAGTATCCTTACTATATTAAGAAAAGACCAAAGTAAACCACACAACTACAAACAATTAGCATCAAAACTAGGGGTTGATGATCCCAGTAGTAGAAATCAAATTATAAAAAAATTAAAACTCTTACAAGTTGCAAAAACAATACAAGAGGTTGATAGAGGAAAATATATAATAACACCTTCTCAAAATTACTATACAGGCAGAGTAGATATAGCTGGGAGAGGTCAAGGATACATAATTGTTGAAGATTTAGATGAAGATATTTATGTTAAAAGTAAAAATCTTAATAAATCACTTAATGGTGATATTGTTGAAGTTTATGTATTTAAAAGAAGAAGAGGTGGAAAGACAGAAGGTGAAGTAACAAAAATTATAGAAAGAAAAAAGACAGAGTTTGTTGGTACTATAGATATAACAGATCGTTTTGCTTTTGTTAATGTTGCAGATCATAAAATGGTTACAGATATTTTTATATCTAAAAACAATCTTAATGGAGCCAAACAAGGAGAAATGGTTTTGGTTTCTTTAGATGACTGGCCACAAAATGCAGACTCACCCTTTGGCAGTGTATTAAAAAGATTAGGAATGCCTGGAGAGCATCATACAGAAATACATGCAATACTTGCTCAATATGGTTTACCTTATCAATTTGATACTACTATAGAAGAATTTGCTAATAAGATAGATACCTCTATACAAGAAAGTGAAATAAAAAAACGCCGAGACATGCGTAAAGATCTCACCTTTACCATAGATCCAAAAGATGCAAAAGACTTTGATGATGCCCTTTCTTTTACAACATTAGAAAACGGAAACCATGAAATAGGAATTCATATTGCAGATGTATCTCATTACCTTAAACCAGGAACAATTTTAGATGATGAGGCTTATTCACGCGCTACCTCTGTATATTTAGTAGACAGAGTTGTACCAATGTTACCAGAAATTTTAAGCAACGGTGCGTGTTCATTGCGTCCTTTTGAGGAAAAATATACTTTTTCTGCAGTGTTTGAAATAAACTCAAAAGCAGAAGTTATACAACAGTGGTTTGGAAGAACAGTAACTTATAGTGATGCACGTTTTGCTTATGAGGAGGCGCAACATATTATAGAAACCAATCAAGATAATTCTCAACAGTTACAAACAACAATCCCTAGTGATATTTCTATCACTGATACCGCTTATGATGTAAAAAAACCAATTGTAAAAGCTATTTTAGAGCTAGATAGGTTAGCTAAAATTATTCGTAAAAAAAGAACGAATAACGGGGCAATATCTTTTGATAAAGTAGAAGTTCGTTTCAAACTTGATGCTACAAACAATCCAGAAGGGGTTTATTTTAAAGAGAGTAAAGACGCAAATAAATTAATAGAAGAGTTTATGCTTCTTGCCAATAGAAGTGTGGCGGAGTTTATCGGAAAGCAAAACCCTAAAAAAACATTTGTATATAGAGTACACGATGAGCCAGACGATGAGAAAATAGCTGCTTTAGAAAAAGTAATAAAACAATTTGGTTACAAACTAGATACAAGAGACAAGAAATCTACTGCTCAGTCCATGAATAGGTTATTAAAAAACGTTCATGGCACTAAAGAGAAAAATATGGTAGACACCTTAGCGATTCGCACTATGAGTAAAGCAGTGTATACAACTAATAATATTGGGCATTACGGCCTAGCTTTTGATTACTATACACATTTTACTTCTCCCATTAGAAGGTACCCAGATGTAATGGTTCACAGATTATTACAACATTACTTGGATAAAAACACTACCCAAAAACAAGAAGCCTTTGAACAAAAGTGTAGTCACAGTAGTGAAAGAGAAGGTTTGGCCGCAAGAGCAGAAAGAGATAGTATAAAATACATGCAAATTAAATACATGCAGGATCATCAAGATCAAGACTTTTTAGGGGTAATTAGTGGGGTTACACAGTGGGGAATCTATGTAGAAATTGTGTCAAACAAATGTGAAGGAATGGTTCGTATACAAGATATGCGTGATGATCATTATGAGTTTATACAAGAGCAATACGCTGTGGTTGGAAGAAAAACCCAAAACACCTACACCTTAGGTGACCAAGTCTATGTTAGGGTAAAAAATGCAGATTTAGTGAGAAAACACCTTGATTTTACAATGTTAACTCAAAGCCCAGAACCCATATAAAGAGCACTTTTTTTCTATAAATCTCAATAAAACCTTTGTAAATTACACTTTTATGTTTGATGGATTAACATACGCCGCTTTATATGGTTTTATTCTCGCTTTTGCTATTGGTCCTATTTTTTTTACTTTAATTGAAACCAGTATTACTAAAGGCTTTAAGGCTGGTCTTTTTTTTGATTTAGGAGCGCTTTCTGCTGATGTCGTTTTTATTATAATAGCTTATTTCAGTACCTCAAAAATTCTAAAACACATAAAAGACGACCCAGGTTTATTAATTTTTGGTGGAGTTATATTAATAGTATACGGTGTTATTTCTTACATAAGAACTTCAAAAAACTTTTTCAAGATAGTGAGAGAGCATTACAGCGTTAGTGTTAAAAAGAATCTTGGAGGACTCTTTTTAAAAGGCTTCTTATTAAATTTTGTAAATTTTGGTGTGCTTTCTGGTTGGGTATTAACAATCATAGCCGCAAACGCGTTAACAAGTTCAGAAAACGGCGTTTTATTATTCATAGCAACTGTCTTGACTGTTTTTTTCTGTGTTGATTTATTGAAAATTGCTGCCGCCAAAAAACTAAAAAACAAACTAACACCTCGCGTTATTATTAACACAAAAAAATGGGTGAGTATATTAATTGTTGTTTTTGGCGTTTTTATGTTATTCCAGGGAGTACTCCCATCTCAGATAACCAAAAAGATTGAAAGAATAGATGTTAACTTTAATGCAACAAAATAGATTTAACTTGTTGATATTAAACAAAAAAACCTCCAGTTTTCACTGAAGGTTTTAGAGGCATCAAGCGGATTCGAACCGCTGTAGAAGGTTTTGCAGACCTCTGCCTAGCCGCTCGGCCATGATGCCCTTTGTACTGAACCGCTATAAACTTCATTATTTGCTAAAATTCAGAACGCAAATATATAAGATTAGTGCTTAGTACAACAACTAAAAATAGAAATTATCTCTTTAAGATGTCATTGTAACACTAACTTGTTTTACATCACCCCCAATGGGTGGATTTAATTTTGACACCGTTACACTCACCTTGGTTACGTTAGAAAAACTACTCAAAATAGCTTCAATAATTCTATTGCCAACCGTTTCAAGAAGTTTTGCCCGTATCCCCATCTGTTTTTTAACAATAGCATTAAGCCCTACGTAGTCTAGGGTGTCTTCTAGGTTGTCTGTAATGGCGGCCTGTGTTAGATCACACTCAACACTTAGGTTTACCAGGTAGTGGCTACCAATTTTTTCTTCTTCGCTTAAACAGCCATGGTTGGCGTAAATACGGATATCTTTTAACTCTATACAGCTCATTGTGTGTGGTTTTTGTAAAGATAAAATTATGTCTTTAGATAGCGCTACACAATCACTGCTTTTTAACAAGAATACGTACCTTTGTGCTTTGTTTTAAACACAATATACAATGGCTGAAGAAAAACAGACGCTTAATTTTATTGAGCAAATTATAGAAGAGGATTTAAAGACAACCCACACCAAAGAGTCCTTGTATTTTAGGTTTCCACCAGAGCCAAACGGATATTTACATATTGGTCACGCCTCTTCTATTTGTCTTAATTTTGGTTTAGGGTTAAAGTATAACGCCCCTGTGAATCTGCGCTTTGATGATACAAATCCAGCCAAAGAAGAGCAGCGCTTTGTAGAGGCTATCAAAAAAGACGTTCAATGGTTGGGATACTCTTGGGCTAAAGAGTGTTACGCCAGTGATTATTTTGAACAACTTTACCTGTGGGCCTTAACATTAATAAAAGACGGTAAGGCCTATGTTGATTCTCAGTCTAGTGAAGAAATAGCCCAACAAAAAGGAACACCAACTCAAGCTGGGGTTGCGGGTCCTTATCGAGATAGATCTGTAGAAGAAAACCTAACACTTTTCGAGCAAATGAAAACAGGAGAAGCTCCCCAGGGCGCTCATGTGCTTCGAGCAAAGATTGATCTTAAATCCACCAACATGCTCATGAGGGATCCTGTAATTTATAGAACACTTCACACATCTCATCACAGAACAGGCACAAAGTGGAAAATATTTCCGATGTATGATTGGACCCACGGAGAGAGTGATTATATAGAGCAAATATCGCACTCCTTTTGTACCCTTGAATTTTTACCCCACAGAGAATTGTATGATTGGTTTTTAGACCAATTGGTTGAGGGTTCAAAGTTACGTCCAAAACAGCGTGAATTTGCCCGTAGAAATCTAAGCCATACACTTGTGAGCAAAAGAAAATTAGCAAGACTTGTTGAAGAAGGGGTTGTAGCTTCTTGGGACGATCCAAGAATGCCAACCATTTCTGGCTTAAGAAGAAGGGGGTACACTCCAGATGCTATTAAAAATTTTGCCCAAGGAATTGGGGTGGGTAAACGCGACAATTTAATTGATGTTTCTAGGCTTGAGTTTAGCGTTAGAGAAGATTTAAATAAAAAAGCCAACCGAGTTATGGCGGTATTAGACCCAGTCAAAGTAACCATCACCAATTATCCCCAGGACCAAACAGAATGGCTAGAGGCAGAAAACAACCAAGAAGACCCTGGTGCCGGATCAAGACAGGTTCCCTTCTCTAAGGAGCTTTATATAGAGCGAGAAGACTTTAGGGAAGAGGCAAATAAAAAGTTTTTTAGGTTAAAACTTGGTAAAGAAGTACGCCTTAAAAATGCATATATTATAAAAGCAGAAAGTTGTGAAAAAGACCCTGAGGGTAACATAACAGAAATTTTTTGCACCTATGATCCAAAAAGTAAAAGTGGAAGCGGCACACAAGAGAGTTTACGTAAGGTAAAAGGAACCCTGCACTGGGTTGCTATAAACAAGGCTGTTGAGGTTGAGGTACGATTATATGATAGACTATTTACCGACCCTTCTCCAGATACTCATAAAGACAAAGATTTTATGGATTTTTTAAATCCAAATTCTTTACAAGTTGTTACTGCTTATGGTGAACCTAGCTTAGGTGATTTAAAAATTGAAGATACAGTACAGTTTCAGCGTTTAGGGTATTTTACAGTAGATCTGCAATCAACCAAGGAAAAAAAGGTGTTTAATCGCACGGTTGGTTTAAGAGATTCTTGGGCAAAGCTTACATAAAAAAAACCAACACGTAAGGTGTTGGCTTTCTGGCTTTTTTAGGTGTTTAGTAACTTATGTCTGTATCACCATCTAGGGGCTGTGTTGGAGGAAGTTTTCTTGGCTTCTTTTTCTTGTTTCCTATTCCCTTTGCGGCATTTGCTTTTTTCATTTCTTCTCCTATTTGGTTGCTCGCTACAAAACTAGCAATCATGTCATTTAACATGTTGCTTCCCGCCTGTGGTGAGTTGGGTAATAAAATTAGATTTGTGTTTGTTTCTTCACCTATAGATTGAAGGGTATCGTAATGTTGTGTTACTACAATAAGTGCAGACGCCTCTTGAGAGTTGATCCCAACGTTGTTTAGCACATCTACAGACTCCTCAAGACCACGTGCAATTTCTCTTCTTTGGTCTGCAATACCTTGTCCTTGTAGTCTTTTACTTTCTGCCTCTGCGCGAGCTTTTGCAACAATTTTAATTCTCTCTGCTTCTCCCTCATACTCTGCAGCCACTTTTTCTCGCTCGGCGGCATTAATTCTGTTCATTGCTGCTTTTACTTGCACATCTGGGTCAATATCAGTAACCAAGGTTTTTATTATATCATACCCATAGTTAATCATAGCATCATTAAGTTCTTTTTTTACAGCAATGGCAACATCATCTTTTCTCTCAAAAACATCATCAAGTTTCATTTTTGGGACCTCTGCTCTAACCACATCAAAAACATAAGATGTTATTTGATCGTTTGGATTTTCTAGTTTGTAGAAGGCGTCATAAACCTTGTCTTTTATTACCTGAAATTGCACCGAAATTTTAAGCTTTACAAATACATCGTCTTTTGTTTTAGTTTCAACCATAACATCAAGTTGCTGCACTTTTAGGTTGATTCTTCCTGCAATTCTGTCTACAAATGGAATTTTAAAATGCAGTCCAGAGTTTCTGCTACTTAAAAATTTTCCAAATCGTTCTACCACCGCAGCAGTTTGTTGCTTTACAGTAAAAATTCCTGAGAGAAAGAAAAAGAAAATAAATGTAAAAAAGGGTACTAGAAAAAGGATACTTCCCATGATAAAATATTTAAAAAATTAATACAATGAATATACAAAAAAACAACTGCTTTAAGATGGATTATTGATAAAACTAATGGCGCTTTGTATTCTTGAAACAGTTTCCTTTTTGCCTAACACCGCAGCAATTTCAAAGACATCTGGTCCCTGCATCGCTCCAACTAAAGCGAGCCTGAGGGGCATCATTGCCTTTCCAAAGCCCATTTGCGTTGTGTTTAACCATGCTTTAACTTCTTTAGAAATCGTTTCACTATCAAAAGCGGGTTGCTTGTTTAAAATATCACAAACAGTTAAAAGAATATCCGGGGTATCCTCTTTAAAAGCCTTTTTTGCTGCTTTTGAATCGTAGGTTGTTGGCTTTTGAAAAAAGAAATATCCTTGCTCCCATAAATCTTCAACAAATACAGCGCGGTGTTTAATCAAAGAAACGATCTTTTCAAGGTTTAATGTTGTTTCAATTCCTTTTTGGTCTAATAGTTCAGTAAACGCATCTGTTACAGTCTTAAGTTCAAGTTGCTGAAAGTATTGTTGTTGATACCATTTCGTTTTATCTGGGTCAAACTTAGCACCTGCTTTATTTACACGCTCTAAGCTAAAATCTGCAATAAGCTGCTCTAGTGAGAACAATTCTTGCTCTGTTCCTGGATTCCAACCTAAAAAAGCAAGCATATTTAGCACTCCACTGGGCAGATATCCATCTTCTCTATATCCAGAAAAGACTTCTCCATCGGCTGTCTTCCACTCAAGAGGAAAAACAGGAAAACCCATTTTATCTCCATCTCGTTTGCTTAACTTTCCTTTACCTGTTGGTTTCATAATAAGGGGTAGGTGAGCAAAAATAGGTGCTTCCCAACCAAAACTTTTATATAACAAAATATGTAAAGCAAGAGAGGGTAGCCATTCTTCCCCACGAATTACATGGGAGATATTCATAAGGTGGTCATCTACAATATTTGCTAGATGGTAGGTGGGCATACCATCACTTTTAAATAACACCTTATCATCAAGCACGTTTGTGTCAATTTTGATAGTACCTCTTATCATATCTTGAAGATGTAGCGTCTGGTTTTGCGGTGTTTTGAAACGAATTACATATGGGATGTTTGATGATAACCGTTCCTTTATTTGTTCTAAATTAAGAGATAAAGAGTTGTCTAGCGCTTCTCTGTTATGGCAATTGTAACTAAATGTTTCTCCTTTTTGCTCACAAGCTTTTCTTTGCCCTTCAAGCGCCTTAGTGGTATCAAAGGCATAATATGCATGGTCACTCTCAATAAGCCTCAGGGCGTACTGTTTGTACATCTTTTTTCGTTCACTTTGTCTGTAAGGTCCTGCTTTTGAGGGTTTTAACGGGCTCTCATCAAAGGTTATTCCTAGCCACTGCATTGCATCTACTATGTACTGTTCTGCACCTGGGACATAGCGACCTTGGTCTGTGTCTTCTACCCGAAGAATAAAATCACCGCCATGTTTTTTTGCAAATAAATAATTAAACAATGCGGTTCTAACACCACCAATATGTAAAGGCCCTGTAGGACTAGGGGCAAATCTAACGCGAACTTTTTGTGACATAAAAAACAAATTTTTCTAGCTGTAAAGATACAATTCTACGGCTGCATCACCACAGCAATTATAGGATTCATGCCTAAAGTTTAAAGAGGCCGCATTAAAAGTATAAACGCAACTATTGTACCTAAAAAACGCCTAAATACAGTTTCTAGAGCTCTTTTTTGGAAACGCACTATGTTTTGTTAGGTTTTATACCACCACCCGCAACAAAAAATCTTTTATAAATTATACAAATTACTGTGTTTGCTGTTTTTTTTGCACTAATTTTAAATCCGTTGTAATTTACTCCAATAATCAAATGAGTTCATTTAGTTTAATCCAGCAAAAGCTGGAAGAATTTATAAAAAAATACTATACCAGTGAGCTCATAAAGGGAGTTATTTTCTTTTTTGCAATAGGTTTTTTGTACTTTTTACTAACCCTTTTAGTAGAGTATTTTTTGTGGTTAAACCCTATTGGAAGAACCGTGTTATTTTGGTCTTTTGTTGCCGTTGAGCTGGCTCTTTTTTTGCGCTTTATTGCTTTTACACTGCTCAAGCTTTTTAGTCTACAAAAAGGCATAACCAACGAGCAAGCCGCTCAAATAATTGGGGATCACTTCCCAGAGGTTAATGACAAATTATTAAATGTCTTGCAGTTAAACCAAAACCAAGGAGCCTCAGATCTGCTCTCGGCAAGCATAGATCAAAAGGCCCAACAGATGCAGTCTGTAGTTTTTAAAAAAGCAATTAACTTTCAAAAAAACCTCAAATATCTTTTCTTAGCGGCGGTTCCTATACTTGTTTTTATTGTCGTTTCAGCTTTAGGTGAAAAAGATTTGTTTGCTAGCAGTTATAAACGTGTTGTAAATTATAACACAGCTTATACACCTGCTCCTCCTTTTAGTTTCTATATTGTTAACCAGAATCTCTCTGCTATCCAAAACAAGCCTTTTACACTTAAAATAAAAACCAAGGGAAGCACTATTCCTCAAGATGTAAGTATTGTGTATAACAATCAAAAATATTTTATTCAACAAACTGGGGTAGGTTCTTTTGAATACAGCTTTTCACAACCTACCGCTACTTTTGATTTCAAGCTCTTGGCCAATAATGTTACTTCAAAAAACTACACACTAGAGGTTGTTAAAACACCATCCTTGGTAAACTTTGAACTCTTTTTAAACTATCCTAATTACACTGGGAAAAAAGATCAAACCCTCAAAAGCACAGGAAATACAACCCTCCCAGAAGGAACAAAAGTGCAGTGGCTTGTTACAACACAAAACACCACCCATGTCGGTTTAAAAACAAAAGACTCTGTGTACTCTTTTGCCTCCAATGAGCAGCAACACGCTTTTTCAAAAACAATAAATACCACCTTAGATTATGCTATTACTACCTCTAATAGCAGTTTAAAAAACTATGAGAATTTGTCTTTTACCATTAAGGCAATTAAAGATGAATTTCCAGAGATTTCTGTACAATCTAAACCAGACACCCTTGCAGGGCAACAGACCTATTTTTTAGGACAAGTTAGTGATGATTATGGGTTTTCTAAATTACAGCTTGTCTATTATCCAGACTCTCAGCCGAATCAAAAAAAAATAATTCCAATACCTTTAAATAACAGTAATTTAGATCAATTTACCTTTGCTTTCCCCGGGCAATTACCATTGCCGCCAGGGGTTGGTTATGAGTATTATTTTGAGGTTTTTGACAACGACGCAATCCATAACTACAAATCTACTCGATCGAGCTATTATAGCTTTAAAAAAGCCACTCAAGATCAGTTACAATCCCAACAACTACAAACGCAACAAAATGCAATTAAAGCGATGGACGCCGCATTGCAAGAGCTGAAAAATCAAGATAAACGCCTTGAGGAGTTAGAGCTTATACAAAAAGCGAAACAGACACTTAACTGGAACGATAAAAAGAAGCTAGAAGATGTTTTAAAGCGTCAAAAAAACCAAGAACAAATGATGCAGCAGTTTTCAAAACAGCTGCAAGAGAGTTTAGAGAAATTCCAACCACAGAACAAAGAAAAAGATCCTTTTACTCAACAATTAGAAAAAAGACTACAGGAGGGTCAAGAAAAACTTAAAGAGAACGAAAAACTTCTAAAAGAGTTAGAAGAATTACAAGATAAAATCTCTAAAGAAGAGCTCATAGATAAGCTTGAACAGGTTTCTAAGAAAAACAAAAATCAAGAAAAAAACCTTGAGCAGCTCGTAGAGTTAACCAAGCGCTATTATGTTACCAAAAAAAGCGAAAAACTTTCTCAAGATCTTTACAAGTTAGGAGAACAGCAACGTCAACTAGCAGAGAAATCTCCTGAGCAGAACACCAAACAGGCGCAAGAAAAAATTAATGAAAAATTTGAAAAATACAAGAAAGATCTTGAAGAGTTAAAAAAAGAAAACGAAAAATTAAAAACACCCATGGAGCTTCCACAAGACAAAGTAGGTGAAAAAGTGGTTGATCAACAGCAACAACAAGCCACGCAAAAACTAGAAAAACAGAACAAGACTGGCGCAAAACAAAATCAAAAAAAGGCAGGGAAAAAGATGCAAGAGATGGGCCAGCAAATGATGATGGCTTTATCTGGATCTCAGTCAGATCAAATAGATGAAGATGTAGCTATGTTGCGTCAAATATTAGATAACTTAGTGGTGTTTTCCTTTAGGGAAGAAGCCTTAATGGAGGCTTTTAAATTAAGCCAATACGGAAATCCTCTTTTTGGGAAACGATTAAACACACAAAATGATCTAAAGCAAAACTTTCAACATATAGATGATAGCTTGTTTTCTTTGTCTTTACGCCAACCCTTAATTGGCCAACAAATTAACGAGTCTGTAACCCAGGTTCATTACAATTTAAAAAAAGCAATGGAGCGCTTGGCAGAAAACCAGATATCTCAGGGTGTTGCGTCTCAGCAATACGCGGTTACTAGCACCAATGATTTAGCAAATTTACTTACCAACATGCTCACTAGTATGCAGCAACAGCAAATGGGTCAGGGATCTGGGAGCGGTAAACAAGGGATGCCAAAACCAGGTCAAGGACAAGGCGAGGGCTTTCAACTTCCTGATATTATTGAAAAGCAAAAGAGTCTAGGGGAAAAAATGCAAGAGGGTATGGGAGAAAAAGGCGACACAGGAGAAAAAGGTCAAGAAGGGAAAAAGGGCGAGAAAGGTCAAGGAGAAGGTGAGGGAGAAGGCGAAGGTACTGGAGAAGGACAAGATACTGGAGAAGGACAAGGTACTGGAGAAGGACAAGGCGGCAATACAAACTCCACAAAACAAGGAAATTCCTCAAAAACAAACCAAGGCGAAAACAATGATGCTGAACTTTTTGAGATTTATAAACAACAACAACAACTGCGTCAAGAGCTGGAAGACAGATTAAGCAAATTAGGGCTTGAAGGCTTGGGTGGATCGCTAGTTAAAAAGATGCAATCTATTGAGCAACAACTTCTTGATAATGGATTTAACCAAAACACATTAGAGAAAATGCTTAGCTTGCAATATGAGTTACTAAAACTAAAAGAGGCAGATTTAAAACAAGGCCAAGAATCTAGACGTGAATCAATATCCAATCGCAAAACATATACCAACCCATTGCGCTTGTCTTCAGATCAAATAAGAAAATATTTTAATACCACTGAAATTTTAAACAAAGAATCCCTTCCTTTGCGTCAAAACTATAAAGAAAAGGTGCAATCCTATTTTAAGAAATCTAATGATTGAATTTTATTCACAAAACGATGATTTTAAGGTTGAAAACCCACAAGCACTAAGTCTTTGGATAAGTGAAACAATCTTGCAAGAAAACTACGAGCTAGGAGAACTTACGTATGTTTTTTGCGATGATGAGTATCTGCACAAGTTAAATATGCAATTTTTAAACCACGACACTTTTACAGATATTATAAGCTTTGACAATTCTCTGGGCAAACAAATTCATGGAGAGATTTATATTTCTACCGAGCGTGTTCAAGAAAACGCTATAGCTTATGGAGTTTCTTTTAAAGAAGAATTACATAGGGTGGTCATACACGGAGTGCTTCACTTTTGCGGATACAAAGACAAAAGTGAACAAGAGCAAGAAACGATGACGCGCATGGAAAACAAGGCTTTAGCCCTGCGGACATTTGTCTAGGTCCCTGAAAATCAATAAATTATATATTTAACTATTTGATTGTAAGATAATTAACTATCTTTGCGGCCGCTTTAATGCCCTTGCGTTGTTCCACGTGGAACAATCAAATAAAATAAGTAAAATGTTTGAAAAAGAATACGATGTTATTGTAGTGGGTGGTGGTCATGCTGGCTCTGAAGCAGCTGCAGCCGCAGCCAATCTAGGGTCAAGAACCCTTCTTATTACAATGAACTTACAAAACATTGGCCAGATGTCTTGCAATCCTGCTATGGGTGGAATTGCAAAAGGGCAAATCATTAGAGAGATAGACGCCCTTGGCGGCTACAGTGGTATTGTTAGTGACAATACAGCAATACAGTTTAAAATGCTCAATAAATCTAAGGGTCCCGCTATGTGGAGTCCTAGAGTGCAGAGTGATAGAATGAGATTTGCAGAGTCTTGGAGAATGATGTTGGAGGGTACTAAAAATTTAGATTTTTATCAAGAAATGGTGTCAGGAATCCTGGTGGAAGGAGAAAAAATTGTGGGTGTTAAAACCTCCCTAGGGATTCAGGTGCGAGCAAAAACAGTTGTTCTTACCAATGGAACATTTTTAAATGGATTGATACACATAGGAGAGAAACAATTTGGTGGAGGTAGAGCTGGTGAAAGAGCAGCCCACGGCATAACCAAAGAATTGGTTGACCTTGGTTTTGAATCTGGTAGGATGAAGACAGGAACCCCTCCTAGAGTTGATGGAAGATCCCTTGATTTTTCAAAAATGATTGTACAGCCAGGAGATCTTTCTCCAGAGAAGTTTTCTTATTTAAAAAGCACAAAACCCCTTACAAAGCAGCGTGATTGCCACATGAGTCATACTAGTTTAGAGGTTCATGAGTTGTTACGGGAAGGGTTTGATCGCTCTCCAATGTTTAATGGTGCAATTAATAGTGTTGGTCCAAGGTATTGTCCATCAATAGAAGATAAAATCAATCGTTTTGCAGACAAGGATTCACATCAATTATTTGTAGAACCCGAGGGTTGGGACACCGTGGAGTATTATATCAATGGTTTTTCTACCTCTTTACCAGAAGATGTTCAGTTTAAGGCACTAAGAAGTGTGAAGGGGTTTGAAAATGTAAAGTTTTTTAGGCCTGGATATGCCATCGAATATGATTTTTTCCCACCCACCCAGCTCAAACACACACTAGAAACAAAAAACATTAAAGGCCTGTTCTTTGCTGGCCAAATTAACGGTACCACCGGTTATGAGGAAGCCGCATCTCAGGGTCTTATGGCAGGCATAAACGCACACCTGCAAGTGCGTGAGCAGGATCCTTTTATTATCAAAAGAAATGAAGCCTATATAGGAGTGCTGATTGATGATTTAATCACAAAAGGCACCGAAGAACCTTATAGAATGTTTACTTCTCGTGCAGAATATAGAACCTTGCTTAGGCAAGATAATGCAGATTTTAGGCTTACCCCGATGTCACACAAAATTGGTTTAGCTAGTGAGGAGCGTCTTAAATTAATGGAAGAAAAAAAGCAGAAAAGTGATGCTTTTATTGATTTTTTCCAAAAAAGCAGTGTTGCCCCAGAGGTAATAAATCCTATTTTGCAGGAAAAGGATTCTACAACGGTAAAACAAAGTGATAAACTTTTTAAACCTTTTTCTAGACCAAATATAACCATGCTGGATATGCAAAAGATTGATTTTGTGTCTTCCTACATTAGCCAACATGATTTGGATCATGAGGTACTTCAACAAACAGAGATACAGGTAAAATACGCAGGCTATATAGCCAAAGAGAAAAACAATGCAGATAAACTCAACAGGCTAGAGGGCATAAAAATTCCTGAGGCTTTTGATTATTCAAAACTAAAATCCTTGTCATACGAGGCAAAAGAAAAATTAAGCGCCATCAAACCAGTAACGGTTTCACAAGCTTCCCGTATTAGCGGCGTATCCCCAAATGACATCTCTGTGCTACTTGTGTACATGGGTAGATAACACCCTTGTTCCACGTGGAACAAATAATTTTAAAGCGTTAAAAATTTCATTTGAAGACTCCAAAAGACACCATATATTTATCAACCAAAGATTATTTCAAAACTCAAGAAGCGTTTGATTTGGTGCTAGACTCCTCTAGAGATCTTTTAATAACCAGTCCACAACCAGCTCAAGAGAACCTGGCAAGTTATTACCAAAGTCAAGAGTATATTTCTCACTCCAATACTCAAAAAGGAGGTGTCCCCTTTTTATACACCTTGGTGCAAAAGTGGTCTTTAAAAAGCAAAAGAAACCTTGTTAATAAGCTTTCCAAGGGTAGAGGAACTCTCTTAGACATAGGCGCAGGGAGTGGTGCTTTTTGTGAGGTTGCAAAACAAAATTCTTGGGAAGTGTATGGGGTTGAGCCCAATGAAAAAGCAAGAAAAATTGCAGCCCAAAAAAACATCTCTCTACAGAAAAGCATTGCAGATTTTAAAGGCCAACAATTTGATGTTGTAACACTTTGGCATGTGTTAGAACACCTGCCAGATTTAGAAAATACAATCATAGCGATTCAAGAATTGGTTCGCCCAAATGGTATTTTGATTGTTGCTGTTCCTAATTATAATTCTTTTGACGCAAACCATTATAAAGGATTTTGGGCAGCCTATGATACCCCAAGACATTTGTGGCACTTCTCCCAAAAAGCAATGAGAAAGCTGTTTTCAAAAAACACCAAACTGCTTAAGACACAGCCCATGCTTTTTGACTCTTTTTATGTTAGCCTTTTGTCAGAAAAATATAAATCAGGAAATAGCTTTTCTTTTAAAGCATTATGGATTGGTTTGTGGTCTAACATTAGCGCATTTAAAACCAAAGAGTATTCTTCACTCATATATTGTTACAAAAAAGCCTAAAACAGCCTCTAATCTGTTTAAGAGAACTTAAAGCGGATAAGACGACACTTTACTTGTCGATTTTTTAAAACCCCTTTAAAACGTTTTGTTTGCCCTTGTTTTTAATAGAAAAAATAAATACCTATTAATAAAGGCAATAGAAAACACCTATTGTTTGTTTGTGTTATGATTTGGCATGTAATAGCCGTGTGAGTTTAATGGAAAGATCCGTAAAAATAATTTTAGCGTTACCATTTCGTTCAATATGGTAAGAGGCAGTTTCTAATGCTTCAGAAATTTCAAAAATATTATTTTGATGTACAAACGGTGCAAATTTTTCAATAGAGAATTTTGTGTTTGGCGCATCAAAGAAAAGCAAACTATCTGCCTTATAGTTTTTAAGCATTGCTTGCCTGAATGTTTCTAGACAATATCCTAAGAATTTTTTTTGTGTTTCCCTACCCTGCTTTGCAATTTCTTCACTCCAAGAAATTAGCGCATTGATAGAACCTTTATTTCCTTTTGCTTTAAATGCAGTGCGCACCCAATCAACAAACCAATGTTCAAAAACACCATCATCACCCAGGTTGTCTACTAAGTTTAAAGCCTGTTGATAATCTCCACCGCACAGACTGCTAATTTTTTTTGCTTTTTTTGACTCAACACCTTTGTTTTCAATGAGTTGATTTGAAATAACCTCCTCAGCAAGAAGCGGGAAATGTAGTTTTTGACACCTAGATTGTATCGTTCCTAGAATTTTTTCTTCATAAGGTGTTAACAACAAGAGAATTGTTTTTTGTGGCGGTTCCTCTACTAATTTTAAAATCTTGTTTGCACAGGCAGTATTCATTCTGTCTGCCATCCAGATAATCATAACTTTATGTCCTCCCTCATAGGGTTTTAAAGACAATGATTTAAGCATTTGCTTTGCTTCATCAACATTGATGTTACCCTGTTTTTTTTCAATACCCAAAAAAGCCAACCAATCATACAAAGAACCGAAAGGGCTTTTTGAAACAAAGGTCCTCCAATCTTCCAAAAATAAATTTGAAAAAGGGTTTTTTTTAATTCTCTGGTTGGTGTTTACAGGGAAAACAAAATGTAGATCTGGATGTGCAAGATTTGCAACTTTGCTCACGCAGTTTTCATGTGCCTTTGATCCCTTTTGATGATTACTAGCCAAAATAGCTTGCGCATAGGCTAAAGCCACTGGTAGTATACCGCTGCCTGTTTTGCCAACAAAGAGTTGAGCGTGAGGAATCCTACCATTTTCTATGCCCTTAAGCAAATGGTTTTTAATATGTGTTTGTCCTAATGTATTAGAAAAAAGCATCTACAAATGTAGGGAAATATTACAAACACTACCGCTATAAAAATCTAGTTTTACTTGCCCTCAAAAACTGTATATTTGCTCCATTAAAGACCAACTATGAAAACAATACAAGACATTAATTTTAAAGATAAAAAAGCACTAATACGGGTAGATTTTAATGTGCCCTTAAATAAAGAGCTTGTTGTAACAGATTTAACCAGAATAGAGGCCGCAAAACCAACAATTGAAAAAATTTTAAATGACGGCGGCAGTTGTGTGTTACTATCTCATCTTGGGAGACCTAAAAACAAAGAACTAGAGTTTTCATTGCAACACATCGTTGAGGCGGTAAGTAAGGTCTTGGGCGTACAGGTTTTATTTGCTTCAGATTGTGTAGGAGAGATTGCAGAAACTGCTGTAGCAAACCTTAAACCAAAACAAGTATTATTGTTAGAAAATGTAAGATATCATATGCAGGAAACAGCTGGAGATCGAGATTTTGCAAAAAGACTCTCCAAACTTGGAGATATTTATGTGAACGACGCTTTTGGTAGCGCACATAGGGCTCATGCATCAACAGCTATTATCACAGAAAACTTTCCAAAAGACAAATGTTTTGGCGCTTTACTTGCCTCAGAAATACACAGTCTTGAAAAAGTGTTAGGAGACAGTCAAAAACCAGTGACCGCAGTTATAGGAGGAGCAAAGGTATCCTCAAAAATAACGGTCATAGAAAACATATTAGATAAAATTGAACACCTTATCATTGGCGGCGGTATGGCTTTTACTTTTATCAAAGCCCAGGGTGGAAACATAGGCAATTCTTTAGTGGAGGACGACAAACAAACCCTTGCGCTCCAAATTTTAAAACGAGCCAAAGAGAAGGGAGTAGAAGTTCACCTGCCAGTAGATGTGATTGCTGCAGATCAATTTTCAGAAAAAGCCAACACACAAATCAGCCCAATTACAGAAATACCAGAGGGTTGGATGGGCTTAGATTCTGGACCTCAATCAAACAGCAATTTTGAAAATGTGATTTTACAATCAAAGACAATTTTATGGAACGGTCCTGTAGGTGTTTTTGAAATGGAACTTTTTTCTAAAGGAACCATATCTTTAGCAAACGCTATAGCAAATGCAACTAGGCAGGGGGCATTTTCACTTGTTGGAGGAGGAGACTCTGTTGCTGCGGTAAAGCAATTTAATTTGAGTAAAAAAGTAAGCTATGTTTCTACAGGCGGAGGGGCAATGCTAGAAATGTTAGAAGGTAAAACACTTCCTGGCATACAAGCAATTCTTGACTAAATACCAAGCAGCTCCTTGTAAGGCTGTTGCTTTTTTTATAAAACAACACACAGATGTTTGAATTGCGTATTTTTGAGTAAAATTTTAGCGTCATAATTGCGTTGGTATTAATATATGAAACATCTTTTTTGTTGTATTTTTTTTCTAGTGTGCGCTTTTGGCCATAGCCAAGACACTTTGGTTGAGGTCCAAAATAAGCGGGTAAAACCTCTTAGTTACAAAGCCCAGATTCAAGATTCTTTATACCCCAACAAAATACAAGTAAGAGATACAATTAAGGACAATGATCTGTCTGTAATCTCTGAGGATATAAAGCTAATGAAGGCTTTGCCAGACAGCACAAAGGGTAGGCTCCAAGATATGGCTTTAGCAAGGCGCTACGATAGTCTTTGGCTTGAAGAATTATACGCCAATGACCTGTTTGAGCAGGTATATGGTAGTGTTACTAACATGACCTATGAACCTGTAGAGTATGAAGCGCTTCCAACAGACACCCTAAAAGCTCGCTTGGCAGAGATAAACAGTAGAACACCTTTTAATGTAGTGTACAATCCTGCCCTGGAGAGTGTTATTAAAAACTACCTCAAAAATCGCCGCACCACCATGGGCAAGCTCATGGCGCTGAGTGACTATTATTTTCCAATGTTTGAACAGGCTTTAGACAGCTATAATATACCTCTGGAGCTTAAGTACCTTGCCATTGTAGAATCTGCTTTGCGTCCAAGTGCAACTTCTAGGGTTGGCGCTACTGGACTTTGGCAATTTATGTTTGGCACAGGTAAAATGTTTGGCTTAAAGGTAAATAGTTATGTGGATGACAGAAGCGACCCTTTAAAAGCAACCCAGGCTGCTTGTAAATACCTGCAAGCACTCCACAAACGTCTTGGTGATTGGGATTTGGCCCTTGCGGCATATAACTCCGGTCCAGGAAATGTTTCTAAGGCCATTAGAAGATCTGGAGGGCGCATAAATTATTGGAACATACGCCAACATCTTCCGCGAGAAACAGCGGGTTATGTTCCGGCATTTTTAGCCACCATGTATATTTTTGAATACTCAAAAGAGCACGGCTTTAAAAGTGAGGGCCCAAGAATTCCTTACATAGCCACAGATACCATTGAGGTAAAAAAACAAATTGCCCTTGAGCATGTTGCCCATCTTACCGATATTGCCCTTGCAGAGCTAAGGTTTTTAAACCCACAATATAAGCTGGGTATTATACCCGTAGTTAAAAACCAGCACTATTCCTTAAGATTGCCTGTAGATAAATTAGGTATCTTTCTTTCAAACCAAGACACGATATATGCTTATGCCACTCACGCATTTAACAAAAGAGAAAAGCCCCTGCCAGAACTTAATGACTTTGACAAAAAAAAATATTACAAGGTACAACGCGGGGATTATTTAGGTAAAATTGCTGCAAAATTTGGCGTGAGGATAAGTCAGATAAAAAGATGGAACAGCCTTAGAAATACTAATTTAAAAATAGGAAAGCGTCTTGTGATATTCCCTAGAAAAATACCAAGTGTTGCAATAAAAAACCAATCCAGCAAGGGGCAAAACACAAAAATATACACCGTAAAACAAGGAGATTCTCTTTGGAGTATTGCCCAGCAATATCCGGGAGTAAGTGTGACCGATATTAAAAAGAAAAACGATTTAAAAAGCGTCAAATTACGTCCAGGCATGGAACTTAAAATTTTATAAAAATCCTTAAATTATTTTGCATGAAACCTATTTATATTTTGTTTCTTTCGTTTATTGCTCTGGTTGCTTGTGGGGACACAAAAACATCAACTACAAAGTACAAACAGCCTTCTGTAGGCACAATTAACTCACTACAGGTTGTAACACCTAACCCACTTTGGAACGGCGTTGTTGGCGATCAAATACGCGCCAGCTTTGCAGCTGCTACTCCAGGGCTGCCCCAAGATGAACCGCTGTTTTCTATAAGACAAATGCCCTTAGATGTCTTTAGCGGTTTTGCAAAAACATCACGCCTTTTTCTGCACCTTACAATGGCAGAGAAAGACACTATACAGATCATAAAAAATCCATTTGCAAAACCTCAAACAGGTGTTTTTATAACCGCAACATCTCAAGAGAAATTAATTGCCTTAATTCAAGACAATACCGCTAAAATTATACGGGAGTTTAAGCTTTCAGAAATAAAAGAAAGACAAAGACGCACTAAAATATCCAAATTAAGATTAGATTCATTGCCCTCTGCCTTTGGGCTCACCCTAGAGATACCTTCTGCGTATCGTATTGCCAAATCTGAGCCAGATTTTTATTGGATACGCAAAGCTCTTACATCTGGGCACACCAATATAATTATCTACCAAGTTCCTATAAATACGATACCTCAAGACAGCACAGCGCTTCAGGCGATCATTAAAATGAGAGACGATATAGCCGGTGCTCAATTGCCTGTTGAGGATGGGGATACATTAATCACAGAACAAGCCTACCCTCCTTACATCACACAAACAAGTATTGACACAAAATTTGCCTTTGAAACTAAAGGAACTTGGGAGATAAAAAACCAATGGATGGCAGGGCCTTTTATTAATTACGCCGTTAGGGATACCGCCAACAATAGGTATCTTATCTTAGAAGGATTTACCTATGCGCCCTCAAGCTCAAAAAGAGATTTGCAATTGGAACTAGAATCTATTTTAAAATCTGTAAAAGTAAAATAGTAATGCTGATCCAATTATCAAACACAAAAAAACCTATTAGTTATGCAAAAAATATACCATCTCTCTAGTTGTGACACTTGCAAAAGAATTATCAAGGAGCTCGCGCCTTCCAATGGTTTTCTTCTTCAAGACATCAAACACCATCACATAGACTCAAACCAATTGGAGGCCTTAAGAGCCTTATCAGGAAGCTATCAAGCGCTGTTTAGTAAACGCGCTAGACTTTACAAAGAAAGAGCTTTGAAAGAGCAAACACTTAGTGAGCAAGACTATAAAGAACTGTTGTTAGAGCATTATACATTTTTAAAGCGACCGGTTATCGTAAACCAGGATCAAATATTTATAGGCAATAGCAAAAAAGCAGTTGCACAGGCTAAGATTTCACTTCAAAACAAATGATAAGTCCAAGGATACTTGCCATTGTTGCGGCTTTTGCCGCGAGCTTTATTTACGGGATAAACCACACTATTGCAAAAGGCCTGATGCCCTCTGTTATTTCTCCTTATGGGTTTATACTTTTAAGGGTAGGCGGCGCAGCGGTTATTTTTTGGGCTATAAGTCTTTTTTATAAAAAAGAAACTATCCAAACCACCGATTGGATGCGTAGTATCGCCTGTGCCTTTTTTGGCATGGTGTTAAACATGACAATGTTTTTTAAAGGCTTAAGCCTCTCCACGCCTATTAACAGCAGCGTTGTTATTACTATTGCCCCCGTTTTATTGCTAGTGTTGTCTGGGGTGTTTTTAAAAGAGCGCATTACAATTATTAAAGCACTAGGTATTGCCCTTGGATTGGCAGGAGCCCTTGCTCTTATTTTATTTGGCGAAAAAACACAGCCTAATGCCCCAAACATACCTTTAGGAAATATGTTGTTTTTGGTCAATGCGGCCTCTTATTCTATCTACCTAATAATAGTAAAACCACTAACGGCAAAATACAGCGCCATCACGCTTATGAAGTTCTTTTTCTTGTTTGCTCTTATGATAAACATTCCTATTGGTTACCATGAGTTTTTAAGGGTAGACTGGGTTGATCTTGAGTTAGAAACAATAGGACAACTAGCCTTTGTGGTGGTTGGCACAACAGTTCTCACCTATTTATTTAACATCTATGCCTTAAAGCAGTTAAGCCCTTCTGTAGTAGGTGTATTTATGTACCTGCAGCCTCTAATTGCAACAATATTTGCTATTTTAACAGGTGCAGACACCCTTACCACAATTAGGGTACTTGCCGCCACACTAATTTTTTTAGGGGTGTACTTGACAACTCTTAAAAAATCAAAAGTGCAAACCAGTAATACTTAGCAATAGCGCTTTGCTAGCTACTTTAAATTTTTAGGAACTTGCCCATGTTTGCGGGTGTGCTCTTTTGTAATGGTGTAAAAATCTGCTGTTTTTTCTAGCCCGCTTAGACTATTAAAAAGAGCGTCAGGGAGGCTTCTTAATTTGCGTTGGGCTAGATCTATCCATCCTCCCATCATCTCACACCGCGCAATGTTTTTACCTGTGTGGTCAAAGAAGTTATGCTCAAATGAAAAATACATGCCATCTTGACTTAATCCTTTAAGGGCCAAACTTACTGTAACTGGTTTTCCAGGAAAGACCTCTTTAAAATAAAACATGTGCTCATAAAACACAACAGGGCCAATGTTGTTTGCAACCATATCTGCTTGACCAAAACCATTTTCAAGCATATAACTCAGGCGGGTGTGGCTCATAAAATTTATATAGGCACTGTTGGCTAAATGACGATTGGCATCAATATCATTCCATCTAATTTCAAACTCTTTTAAATACATGTTCTTGTTTTTATCTAGTTCTTTTTTCTAGCTATCTATAAAGGCAATTACCTTAGTGTAGACCTCTTGTGCTTTTAAATCGTGCTTAAGCCCACAGGTAATAAAGCTGTTTATTGTGGGCAATTTTTTTAAGACCTTTTCAATAGGCTTATATGGAGTTATCGCATCGTTTTTATCGTGAACAAGGAGTACGGGCTGCGTTACTTTTTCCAAAAAAGAGGATAATTTAATGTCTTGATGAGGTATTTTAAAAATGGTATTTACCATTTTACTTAGATTGCTTACAGAGCGCCTTGACAGCCCTAGGATTTCTTTAAAATAAGTAAAAACGGCATCCATTCCAGAGGCCGCCCCCATGACAATAAATTTTTTGACATTAATAGTGGGATTCATCACATAGCAATACCCAATGGCTGTATTGCTGAGAGAATGGCCAATTATTGTGTCTACAGGCCCTATATGGCTTAAAGCGGCCTCAATAGCCTGTCTAAACACCTCTACATTTAGCTTGTCTCCATTTGACATACCGTGCCCCGGTGCATCAAGGGCATAGATGGTATATTTTTGTTTTTCAAGCATGGTATAGTACGGCAACCATCGCTGTGAATTACTTTCCCAGCCGTGTAAGAAAAGAATATTTTTTGATCCACATCCCCATTTATGAAGTACAGCGCTGTTATTTTCAAACATTAGAGTGTGTTGTGTTGCTTTTTTAAAAAAAGCTTTCCCTTTTTCTGAAATACCAGCCCTGCGCACCTTGCACAATAAATTAAAGGCAAAATTTGCCCCCCACTCAGGCGCTATAATGGCCGCAGCATTTAAAAAAAAGCCGATAGATTTTGGGATAATTTGTTTCATATACATAAGTGCTCAAAAGTATCATTAGGCCGTTAATTTAACCTCCTACTCTTTAAAAGGCGCAAAGATACCAATAGCCTTTCTTATAATTGGGAAATACGATCAATGTATTTTTTAGCCTCCTTAAGATGTCTTAAAAGTTTAGTAATTTTGAGTCTTATGTAATCCTTTTACCAAACACTGAATTCATGCCAATTATTAGATCTGGGTATAAAGCCAAAGGCCTTTTTAAAAGTGGTCATTTTTCTACTATTTATTCTGCTAAATTACGGCCAATTCCTAAGGTGGCTCAGGTAAGGGAGCGCCTAGAGCTAACAGATGGTGATTTTGTGGATATAGATTGGAGTTATTGCACTACAAAAGGAGTTGAAAGCCAAAAGGTAGCCATTCTTTTACACGGCCTTGAGGGAGATGCCCAAAGAGTATATATGCAGGGGCAGGCAAAGGTTTTAATTCAAGGCGGCTGGGACGTTGCTGGCATGAACCACCGAGGATGTAGCGGGGAAGAGAACCGCCTCTATCTGTCCTACAATAGTGGCCGCACACAAGATTTATCAGAACTAATAGACCACATACTTACGCTAAAGCAGTATACAAAAATTGCTCTTGTAGGGTTTAGCTTGGGAGGAAACCTTTTGTTAAAATACCTTGGAGAGCCTAGAGAGATTTCACATAAAATTGTTGCAGGAATAGCTATTTCCGCTCCTATTGATTTGCAGTCTTCTTTAGATAGTTTGATGAGAAAAAGAAACAAACCTTATACCCTTGTTTTTTTGAAAGATTTACGCAATAAATACAAGCGAAAAATGAAATTATTTCCTGGCGTGATGTCTAAAGAAAAACTCAGAAAAGTAAAAACGCTTCTCGATTTTGATAACACCTACACGGCTCCTGCTCATGGGTTTGAAAGCGCGGCACAATACTATCAAAAAAGTAGCGCCAAAGCTTTTCTGCCAAACATTAAAAAACCTGTACTGATTTTAAATGCCGCCAACGATAGTTTTTTGGCTCCAGAGTGTTATCCTTTTGAGCTTGCAAAACAGCATGAAAACATCTATCTTGAAGTTCCATCCACTGGTGGACATGTTGGATTTCATGTAACAAATACAGAGTATTACTCTGAGCAACGCGTGTTAGACTTTTTAAAATCTTTAGTATGATGCCAAACCAGTTCACAGATCAAAATCAACTATATATAGCCCTTGGCTACTGCGCTTTTATGCTTTTTCTTGCTTGGCTGCTTAAAAAATTTCCGCCCAAAAAAATAAATCATTTGTACGGGTACAGGACAAAGAGATCTATGAAAAGTCAATTAGCTTGGGAGAGCGCCAACAAGTATTCCTCTTTGGTTTTTTTCAATGTTTGTTTATATAGCTTTTTAATTCCTATGGTGTTTTACTTTCTATATCCACAATTAAACGTATTAATTACCATTGTCATAAACACCTTATTACTACTCTACGTGCTATACGCCACAGAAAAATATTTAAAGACTCGTTTTGACACACAAGGAAACCCCTTACACTAGATAAGGTACACAAAGCACTGATGATTTGTGTACCTTTGATAACCTATTAATACAATATTAAATACAGCCCATGATTCAATCCATGACAGGGTACGGCAAGCACGTGATACAATTGCCAACCAAAAAAATAACCGTAGAAATTAAATCTCTTAACAGCAAAAGTTTAGATTTAAACACTCGGGTGCCTTCTGCCTACAGGCAAAAAGAACTAACAATTCGTAAATTATTGGCATCAGGGCTCACGCGAGGAAAAGTAGACTTGAATTTGTTTGTAGAATCTTCTGGAGAGCAAACAGCAACAAAGATTAACCAGACAACTGTAAGGCAATACATGGAGCAGCTATCTCGGGTAGCTCCTGCAGACCAAGTAGAGCTTTTAAAGATGGCCGTTAAAATGCCAGATGCTTTAAAGACAGAGCGAGAAGAGATTGATGAAGATGAGTTTTCTGAAATTTTAAAGGCTGTAACCCGGGCTTTAGTTGAGATAAATACCTACAGGACCGATGAGGGCGAGGTGTTAAAAAATGATTTTTTGCAACGTATCGCTATGATTGGCAAACACTTGCAAGAGGTTTTGGCAATAGACAGCCAACGTATTGAGCTCGTGAAACAACGTCTGAGAAGTGCCGTAAGTGAGCTTAAAGAAAAAGTGGATGAAAACAGGTTCGAGCAAGAGTTGATATACTATCTAGAGAAATATGATATCACAGAAGAAAAAGTACGCCTAGAAAATCACTTAAGTTATTTTAAAGAGGCTATTCATAGTGATGAAAGTAATGGTAAAAAACTTGGTTTTATAAGCCAAGAAATAGGACGTGAAATCAATACAATTGGTAGTAAAAGTAATTTTGCGCCAATGCAACAATTGGTGGTTCAGATGAAAGACGAGTTGGAGAAAATAAAAGAACAAGCTTTAAACGTATTATAATGGCTACAGGAGGAAAATTAATTGTGTTTTCTGCCCCCTCTGGAAGCGGGAAAACAACCATTGTACAGCATTTACTCAAACATCAGGATTTAAACCTAGAGTTCTCAGTTTCTGCAACATCTCGCGCCCCTCGCGGGGAAGAAACGCACGGCAAAGAATATTATTTTTTAAGCCTTTCTGACTTTAAATCTCACATGAAGAAGGATGACTTTTTAGAATGGGAAGAGGTGTATCGAGATAATTTTTATGGCACACTAAATAGTGAAATAGAACGAATTTGGGCCATGGGTAAGAATGTTATTTTTGATATAGATGTTGTTGGCGGGTTAAGAATAAAAAGAAAGTTTCCAGAAAGAACCCTTGCTGTTTTTGTGAAACCTCCCAGTGTAGAGGAGTTAAAAATCAGGCTCAAAAACCGCAAGACAGAAAGTGATGAAAAAATAAACATGCGCATTGCCAAAGCCTCTGTAGAAATGGCAACGGCCCCCAGGTTTGATCATACTATTTTAAATGACACGCTAGAATTTGCATTGCAAGAAGCAACCAAATTGGTGGCCAGCCATATTGCTAAACCATTTAAAAATCCAGCGGCATTAGATAACCCTCACCCTATTTTAGAAGAAGAGTAAATGACAAGTTCAAAAAAAATAGGGCTTTATTTTGGCACTTTTAATCCAGTACATGTGGGGCATCTAGCCATTGCTAACCACATGGTAGAGTTTAGTGATTTAGATCAGGTATGGATGGTGGTAACACCTCACAATCCTCATAAAAAGAAAAGCACTTTACTGGATAATAATCATCGCAAAATGATGGTTGATATTGCCTTAGAGGAGTATCCCAACATAAAATCAAGCGCCATTGAGTTTGATTTGCCACAACCTAATTTCACGGTGAATACCTTGGCTGTTTTAGATGAAAAGTACCCAAAGCAAAAATTTTGTTTACTAATGGGAGAGGATAATCTAAAGAGTTTCCATAAGTGGAAAAATTTTGAAGTAATACTCTCTAGATACGAGTTGTTTGTTTATCCTAGATTAACTCCCAACAAAGCAACCGCTTTGTTAGAGAACCACCCTAATGTAACTAGGGTTGCTGCCCCGATCATGGAAATTTCTTCTACTGCTATTAGAAAAGCAATAAAAAGCAAAAAAAATGTACGTCCTTTGTTGCCCCAAAACGTTTGGCAGTATTTGGATGAAATGAACTTTTATAAATAATTATAGCCAATTTTTTGAAATGAAGTACAGATATTGGTGTTTGTTTTTTTTGACCTTTGCTTTTTGCGGTTGCACCTCAGAGTTGTTTTTGCCACAGCCACGGTCTTTCTCTCAAGAAGACCTGCCATTGTGCGTTTCTAGAGATTGCCCAAAAATTGCTATTGAGTATCTTTTGTATACTCCCCAGAACAATCGCGAGAAACAATTAAACAAGGCTATAAATTCATTTATTGCCGCATCACTGTACCTAGAGGACCCAACAAAAGAGCCAACTGCATTAACCACTCAGGAGGCTGCCAAAGGCTTTGTAAGTTCTTATTGGCGTGATCACGCAGAGTTTCCAGACCTGGCAGCCGAATATTTTGTGGAGGCCCAGGTAACAGAAGTCTACAGGGATGAGGCTGTTTTATCCTTAGAGTTTAAGCAATACAAATACACAGGTGGAGCACATGGTTTCCAGGATATTAGCTATATTAATTTTAACATAAAAACAGGTGAGCGGCTCACAAATCAAACTATTTTTAAAGACTATGACGCCTTTAAAGATTTTGTAGAAATTACCTTTAGAAAGAAGTTTGCTATTTTACCCCAACGTAACATTAACTCAAATTATTTTTGGTTTGACGACAATGTCTTTACCATGCCCAATAGCCTAGGTTTTTATCAAGACAGTTTGGTGCTTCACTATAACCAGCACGAAATTGCGAGTTACAGGGACGCCCCGGTTATTGTAACCATACCCTTGGCTCAAGTAAAAGAGTTTATGAATTAAAAAAATCACCTCATGGCGATGAGGTGATTTTTAGAGAAGTAGTTTTACCAAAGGTAAAACAGAACAATTAAAACACTTCAAAACAGCAGTTGTTTTCTGATTTGAAGCTTCCTAAAACTTAAAACTTAAACCGGTGTATACACCAAGATAGTAGGGCTTATAACTCACAGAAGTGTCTGTGTATGGATTTAATTGGTATTTAAACATAGGCTCAACATTAAACCTAAACCTACTAGACATTTTATAATGTAATCCTAGCCCTATGTTGGAGGCAAAGCTAATGCTAGATAAGTTATTTGCAGATCCAAGAACTTCACTGTAATCACCTGCGGTAACAGATACTTGATTATCTCCCAAAACAAGTGTGCTAACACCACCAATAATATCCAGACCAAAAGCGCTGTCAAAAACCGTGTAACTTAATTCTAACGGGACCTCATAATAGCTAATGTTTTGATTTATAAAGGCTTCGCCGTTTGTTGATTTTGGTGTTATTTCTCCAAAGGGCCCGTCTTGGTTTTGGTTAGAAAATGTCCCTAAATCTTGGGCAATTACCACAATGCCTTCTTTGTTGTAATTAATGCTTGTTAGTGCCGCCGAGATTGGGCCATCACCTAGCTCTATGTCTGAGGTACTGTAGCTAAGAGCCACGTTGTTTATTCCAGAACGAATCTTGAGCCGGTCACTTAGGGCATAACGCACACCAATACCATAACTAATATTTATATCACCCTTTTGTGTGTTGTCTGCAAAGCTAGCATCTATCGATGAACCTTGACTTAAAGTATTGAAATATACAGGAGCGACGTTGGGTGCAATTTCCCAGGCATTTTTTTGGGTGCTTTTATCTGCTACGGCCTCCTTAGATTCCAGTTGCTGTTGCTCTTTTATGGCTTCAAAGATAGATTGTTTTTCTGCAGATATAGGATTGGTTTTTTCTGTTTTTGTTATTGCCGTGTCGCTATTAGGAGCCACTACTACGGTTTCAATTATTTGCTCTTTGTTTTCATTTAAAACAAGTGTGTTTTTTGGTTTTACCACCGCAAGAGCCAAGTTTTTGGGAGCGGTAACAGGATTTTTACTGTCAGCTATTCTAGCAATTGTGTTTTCTTGCTTTGATACAGCAATAATTTGTTTTTTTGCTACGGTATTGTCTTTTGATTTTATCTGTGGCTTAATTTTCTGGTTTTGTGCCTCTTTATTTGTAGAGGTAATACCAGAGTTGTATTTAGGCAATTTTATTTCAAGTGTTTCATTAATTTTTGGAGTTGTGTTGTTGTCTATTTTTACATCTATTTGTTGCTCAACAATGCTGTTGCTTTGAGTATCACCAAAAGAACCTACTAAATAGAACACCAAGGCTAAACTAGCCGCAACACCACCGACTCTATACCATAAGGCAATAACACGATCTTTTTTGTCTTTTTCTAGACGCGCCTGAATGTTATCCCAAACATGAGAGTCGGGAGCCTCTTGGTGATTTGCTAGGCGCTCATTAAAAAGTTGATCTATGTTCTTTTTTTGTTTCATAGGGATGCTGTTTTTATCAGCAATGTGTTATAGTTTAAAGACCTTCTTTGTTATAGTGGTCAATTTTTGTTTTTAAAATTTTTCTTGCCCTGGCTAGATTAGATTTTGAGGTTCCGTCACTAATTTCTAACAAGGCTCCAATTTCTTTATGAGAATACCCATCCATTACATACATGGTAAACACCAACCTGTATCTGTGTGGCAGCTCCTGGATAATACTTAGTAAATAATCAAGAGGCAAGCCATTATCAACAACTTGTTGATCTGCGGTATCTTCAATTTGCGCCTCATCAGTTAAAGAAAATACTTTTTGCTTTCTATACTTTTGAAGTACGGTATTTACAGTAATTCTTTTTATCCAACCCTCAAAAGAGCCTTTGTCTTTAAACTGCTTTGCCTTATCAAAAATAGTAATAAAAGCATCTTGCAAATTGTCTTCTGCCTCTACCTTATTGGGAGAGTATCGCAAACAAATTGCGTATAATACTCCGCTGTAGCGCTTGTAGAGCTCTGCCTGTGCTCTAGCATCATTCTTTTTACAGCCTTGTATGATTTGGTCTAAAGTCAAACGTAGTTTCCTTGATTTGTTAGCAATTGTTTTACACAATACCCCTCAAATTATTGGTTACTACAACAATTAGATGCCTGATTGTGAAGAGGGTTGCGTTGGAGATTTTTTATTTGTAAAAAATTAGCGCCAGTACAACAACCCAAAAAAGATGTTAATGTAAGCTACTTTAACATTATTTAAAAGGGTTTTGTAAAAAATGAATCGTTAAATACCAGCAAAAGATACAAAATTTAAAAAGGGGGATCTGTTTTCTATTATACAATGGGTTAGGTTATTTACCTTTTCGGTAGATGTATCAATCGTATTGCAAACATATGTACTTACCTATATATGCCTGGTTAAATGTTTCTAGATCTACATCGTGTTTTGTACCGTCAATAAATATCCAATAACTAAAATCAGAGTCTGAACCCAAATTGGTTATGGTGCCGCATTGATCCTCCCGTGAGGAACAACCCAGTAGGAGCAATACAATTAATAGTTTTTTCATTTATTGGATGTTATTTTGTAAGGTCTATTTAAATATACCTGGAGATGCTTTGACGGTTAATTTACAAATAAAGAGAAGACTTTTTGCTTTTTCAAGGCCTATTGAGTTGTTTATTAGCTCATATTATAGACAAAGTGTGCAATTTATACGATAAAATGTTTATTTTTATGTATTTTTGTTTCCCGCCCCCCCAAATAACTTAACGCCATGAAAAAACTACTACTTCTAGCATTCTTTTCTCAACTAATTATTACTTGTGGGAAAAATCCACGTCATACCACAAACCAAAAAAACCTTCGATTAGATAGTTTTGAAAACACGAGATATACTACTATTAAACCGGTGAGTAATGATAGTATTGAAACAGTTAAAATATTTTAAAGTTTGGTTAGTAAATCCTTTGGCATGAAAAAGCCTTTACATTTCTGCAAAGGCCTTATGGATTACTTTTATGAAACCTTTTAAGTATAAAAACTTGGTCTCAAGTTGTGCATATATATTTGCTACTTCTTGCTAAATGATGAGTAATCTGTGTTGGGAAATATAGGAGTTAATCCTTTTTCACCTCCAACACAAAGCGCCATTACTTGTTGTGCCATTTTGCTCTCATCATTGGTGAATCTCCAGTCAAGATATTTTTGATATTGCTCATAAGATGCCCAATCTCCATACACATAATAGGTATTGGTTTCATCGTTAAAGAAAGCCTCAAGAGACAGACAACCTTCATAATTTCTGGTGGTTTGTAAACCATCTGGAGTATTAAGAAGATCTATCATCGCTTGTTTTTTACCGGGCTTTACTTTTAGTGTTACTAAAACAGGGTTTTTAGGTCCAACGGCTTGCATCATCCCGCCATAATCAAAAAAGTCACCTTGCGCAATTACTTTCCCCTCTGCATCAAAATTAAAATACCAATAACCATTTAAGCTTATGTCTTTGCCGGTGCTTGAATTTTTCCCTGTCCAGGTACCATATGTTCTAACACTTCCATCTGGTTTAAGAGATAGTGTGTCAACCCCAGGAAGCCAAGCTTGAGCATTGTATTTGATGTCCTCAAAGCCATCATGATATCCTTTTAAAATAGCAGCATACGCGTCATATCCAAGAGGCTCCTTAGCACCATACATAGGGGTATAAAGTTTGATGTCCTTGCTTACTAAGGCAAGTTGCTCGTCAATCTTTTCCTCTCCATGAAGAGAGAATAATTTTTGAGCTGTTGCTAGGTTTTTTTCATAATCGGGATTCCCTCCACATGAAACTAAGAGTATCGCAGCGAATAATAAAATTAATTTGTTTAGAATTTTCATTTTTATAGTTTTTTAGTTGTTAATTGAAAGTAAATATAGAAATAGTTCTCAAAAAAGCAAAATAATTTTCATCTCACATTAGATCCAACAAAGTTTTCAAGTTTTTATGTACCAAAGTTGTCCCACACCGCCTTATTCTTTTGTCTATATTTGTTCAAAACATTAAACAATTTACATTATGAAAAAACTACTTTATATATTTTTAACTGTACTTATCGTTGGGTGCAGTGGTGATGATAGTAATAATTCTAACAACAATTCTAGCAGTGCAAGTTTAATAACACCACCAGCATGGATACAAGGAGTTTGGTTTAATGAATATGGGCAAGGATATACATTTGCACCAGATGATATGTGTATAAGTTTTTCCTCTAATCAACAATCCTCTTGTTATAAGGCGCAAATAGATTTATATGTAGATGTACCAAACATATCCACTGGTGTAGAACAAATTATCACAAATGATTTTTACTCCATAGAAATAACTATTGGGCCAAGTGTTTATAATTATGACGGGTTTGAAAAAATATCTGCCACACAATTTAGATACGCTCCAACTGGAAATGAAACAGACGATTTTGCAATTTACACCAAACAATAAGTTTTGAAATAGTACTTGGCATCTTCCGTTTGCAATACCGTAAACAACCCTATACTAAAACCCTTACAAAATGTGAGGGTTTTTTCTTGTACCAAAGTTGTACCACACCTCTTTATCCTTTTGTTTATATTTGTTCAAAACATTAAGCAAGTTGCGCTATGAAAAAACTACTTTACCTTTTTTTAACTGTACTTATCGTTGCTTGTAGTGATGATGATGGTAATCCTTGTTTGTATAACCCAACACTTACTACTTCTGCAGTTACTAATATAACAGAAACATCAGCAACCTTAAATGGAGTTATAAGTATAGTTTCAGAGAACTGTGATGACCCTAACAACACAGAGCAAGGGTTTGTGTATGCAACTACAATACAACCTACTATAGCCAATACTAAAGTGAATGTAAATGGCACAGATATAACTACTACATTAGAAAACCTTGAGCCGAATACTACTTATTATGCGAGAACTTTTTTAACCAATGCTTTTGGGGAGTTTTATGGAAATGAGGTTAGTTTTACGAGTGATGTTACTGAATCATTATTTAAGGGCTTTTGGTCAGGAGGTTTTACGGGAGACGATTTAGGAACCTGGACTTTAACGGTACAAAATAACGGAACAATGGAGGGCAGTTTTACCTCTAAAGATTTTAATGAGATTTATTCTTTATCCGGTTTTGTAGATGAAAATGGAATGATTCAAGCATCTCTAACTTTAGAAAATGCTGTAGGAAGTTTTGAGGGTAATTTAAACAATGGAGAAGCTTCTGGGTCTTATTCAGTTAATGGGAGAAATGGAGATTTTCAGGGAAGAATAAGTACAAATGAAGAAAAGCAATTAGTAAACTATTGGAATTATTACTCTGCCGAATATACAACAGGTGAAATTCTGTATTATGACAACGAAATATACTGTCCCGGATTGTATATGGAATTTAGAGAAGACGGAACCTTTACAGATTATTTTTATGCAGATTATGTTAATTCAGACCCAAACTGTCCACAAGAAGAAATGTATGGTACTTTTTCTGTACAGGAGGGGTATTATGAGTTTCTTTACATATTGGGGGGGTCTCAAGATTTATCAGAAACCGATGTATACATTACCTTCCCTGATGAAAATACAATGAATTATAATTATCAAGATGTTTTGTGGACATATAAAATAAGTATTGATTGATTTTTATACGACACCTGGCTATACTCCTTAAATAATCCCCCCAATACCAAACCCTTGCAGAATTGTGAGGGTTTTTTCTTTCTTAAATTCCTCTTTAGAACAGATATGTTGGCACAACTGGTTAGCCCCTATAAAAAAGCCCTCACATTGCTGTGAAGGCTTCTAATTTTCGCTCCTCTTCTTGGGCTCGAACCAAGGACCCTCTGATTAACAGTCAGATGCTCTATGCCTTATAATAAGGCTACTAACCACTGA
>Ga0115547_1000183_pt1 | contig 43925 bp, 48 predicted proteins | sample COGITO_mtgs_1004_3_FD_87185 | JGI IMG/M metagenome (GOLD analysis project Ga0115547, IMG submission 87185) | Pelagic marine microbial communities from North Sea - COGITO_mtgs_100420 | ecosystem: Environmental > Aquatic > Marine > Epipelagic | place: Germany:Helgoland, sampling site Kabeltonne...
ACCAGCAGCGGCGGCGGCGGCCCCACCAGCAGCGGCGGCGGCGGCGGCGCCGTGAAGAGGGGGGTCGCAGGCCAAGAAGTAGGAGGAGCGGGCTTTCGCAAGCGGCGCACAGCGGAACTGACGACATCGTTGGAGAACACGTCGCAATTGCCGTTGAGGGTCCACCACGCGTCACATATTTTGTCTTTGATGGTGCGTTGAGTCGAGGCGGCAATGAGCCCCATGGCATCCCGTACGAGGGGGAACGAAAGGTATCGGTTTTTGAACCCGCCAACGTTGTCCCCGAGGGCGGCGATGAGCCGGTGTGTCGCGCGTATGTCCGGCGGGCGATTGACGTGTGGGTGGGCCAGGAAGAAAATCAACACGTCCATCGGAATCGTTGATTTTTTCTTGCCGTGCCTGCGGGGTTTCTTGCTTATCCGCGAGAGCCAGTGTGTGCACGGGGCACATGTTTCCAGAACAGGGGAGGAGTCGCTCAGTATGCTCTGGTATACGAAATAAGAGGGGGCGCAGTGCTCGCGCACGGTGCTTTGCATTCTCTCACTGTTGGTGCAGTACAGGGGCGCGCGCGAAAGTGTGCCGCAAAGCACGCAGCTGTGCGTGGCGTGCTGCATGTCACTGGCTTGCGTGTTTTGCACAGGTTTGTGTGCTCGTATAAACCCCCTGTGTGCACGTGTTTGCCCTGGTTTGCGTACCGGTACGAAAAAAAACGCCCTCTCGTGCACGTGTTTGCTCTGGTTTGTGTACCAGTACAAAATAAAACGCCCTTCAGAGCACGTGTTTGTACGTATTTCTGGTATATATGCATAATGTGATTCACTGGTACAGATGATTTCGTTCAAGTTTACAGCCGAACTCTGGTTCCTTGACAACCTAGTGGATGCTTCATGTCAGATGTTCCCGAGATGTAAACCCGAATCAAAGCCCATCCCCCCTCCTGAAGCAAAGCTGTCAAAAATAAAGCATCGTATGACGGTTATAGTATGGGATAAGTTTGTTGATGATGGTTCAGGTAACGTGGTTGTCCATGAAAAAGCGGGTACAGAAGTCGTACAAGAAGTAACGTTCACAAATCCATTGCAAAGCAGTGTTATAAAGATAGCAGCGTTCGTCCGGAAGGGTTCAGTGCAGGTGGGCTCAATCATGATACCTGTTAAAAAGCTTCGTGAAATAGTCGCTCAAGGTGGGACAATTTTGTTACACCATGCGTGGGAGCAATATTGCACTGTCTGTATGAAATTTCCGAAAGAGCAAAGCCCACCAGCGTGGGACTTTGATGGAGTGCCATCGAAACTGGAAGATATGCCCATGTATCATGAATTGATAGAGCGTGTCTCTAAAAACGTGGAACTCAACGTTAAAAGCATGAAGGAAGTAAACCCATATTTCCTTCCAGAGATGACTTCAGCCAAGGATTTCGTAGACATGATCACGGTGTTCCCTGCATACATGTATGAAGTAGGCCCGGTAGAGGTCCCCATGCCAACCCTCAAAAAAACGTTTCAAAACAGAGGGGCTTCTGTGAGTCTCCATGCCCTTGTGTACTTTTTCCACGCTGCCTGTCTTTTCGAGGGCATAACTGAAGGCGAAAATGTCAAAGAGCTGGGTGTTCTCCTCCATTTCAGGCTATATAACACCATGGTGACACTTATGACGGCGTCTGCAAAGTTTGACAAATATACTTCCGATGATGCAATAAGTGGGTACCACAAGGTGTGGACGTGGGATAACGAGGAAAATTTTGCATTGGAGTTTAAACAATCGGAAAACTTCAGATGTCCCCTGACCAAAGCCAAAGTGGCTGGATGTGACTGTGAAGACTGGGCCATGTGCATATTCTTTGTGTCACTGTCACTGATCAAACACCAAAAAGATATCAAAAAATTTGCTGAAGAAGATGTTGAGAACTACACTGCGTTCAGAGGGCTAAAATTCAACAGTGATAAGATAAAGATGAAAGCGCTCTTCAAGAGACTTGACGTGTTGGCAACACATGCAAAAGAGGGGGGTGTGGACAAGAATGGGGAGGCTGTGCCTAGAATGGAAGTGCGGATGGCAACAGTCAGTGCGGGGGCTCCCAGCTGTGTCGCGGGCGCGGGGGGGGGCAATCTCAATAAGCCAGGGGGTCACGAGTGTTGTGTGTCAGTTTTGAACGCAGGTAAGAATGAACAGGTGAAATGTAGGAGGGCAGTGGTTCTGGAGGGGACAAATTGGTGCCACAACACCGTTGATATGCCCGTCGCCACCTGCAAAATGATTTCCTCGTGCATGGTATTGAAAATTCGCCATATAGCAAATGTCCCAGAAGACATTAATGGCCTCTCAAAAATGACTATAGACGACAAGTTAGAAATCTGTCATACTCTTGAGACACTAAGACCTCGGATGGTGGAATACTTGGGGAAAATGGGTTCCGGGAAAAGTGACAGTTTTTACAGGAGTATGTTTGTTGTGGGAGAAGACATAGTGACAACAGTTGACAGGGAGGGGGACAAGTGTATATCATGGGGGGCAGACCCTGCAGATGTTATTGACACCCTTTCAGGGCGTACTTACAATGTCGCTTTCAACAAGTTTTCAGCAGACTGTCTCCTACCAAATGAGAAAAGCGATCTTATGGGTTACCTAGAGGGGTTGTCAGATGAGGTGCAGGTCCCACCCATCACAAAAGAAGAATGGGATACTCGTATCAAATCATGGCACGAATTGCAGGAACTTTCGACAACACCCAACCTCTTTACAGAGGCCAGGGAATTCTATGAAAACAACGAGAGATGTAGTGTGCCCCCCGTTGCACCCCTTTTTACGAGTACAACATCAACGGGTAAGTTGTACGGACACTACACAAAAAGTGTAAAAAAAATGGATGATAAACGTACAGAAGAACAAATAACCCCAAAGGAACACGGGGAAGGATTTTTGTTCATGGATGTCATGGTGAGTGTTTGTGATTTCGACCAATCATTTCAAGCTAAAGCACTTGCAGTGATGTTAATGGCATAGGGTGTGGGGGCGACCAGTGCCGGGGTAATTTTACCTTCGAGGGGTATGAATTGACAATTCGGACGTCACCAGCGCCCTCGGGGCCTTGTAGGGCAATCTCCTCCATGTTCATCCGTATTATTTTGTATGGCTCCATTTTCAGCTCTGCGTAGATCATTTCCAGGAATTTGCTGATGTTCCGGAGAAGTTTCTGGGAGATCCGCTTGCATGTGCTGTAGATGGAAACCTCGACCGCGGGGGCACTGAAGATCATCGCAGCCGCAAACATGGAGACACTGATGGTTTTACCAAACCTTCTGGGGGTGGAGACCAGGATTTCTTGTGAGAGATGCGACCACCCGTTTTGATCCAGGATCTTCTGGTGGCACCGTGTGAATTCCCCTGCAGGCTGTGTCTTCCAGAACACGCGTGCACAGGCACGTAAGAAATGGTCGTGGAACTGCCTCTGGTGAAACGAACGGTCCCACCCTCTGCGGTCTATTGCGTTCAGTGCTTCCCTGCATTTCTCGATGTGCCTGAACCCGGATGCGCGCAAATCGATATCCTTGTTTTTGCGCAGAAAATTGGACAGAGCCGTCCGGAGCACCGACTTGTCGATCGATGCCTGGGCCTGGTCCTGTCTGATAGTATCCAACCGTGCATATAGTCTCGTGTAGTTTGCAACACTCGTCTCGTGCATACTTAGTATATGTGGGCCGCGCGCGGCCAGTGAATAAATAATGTGGCCCCGTGTTATTATTTTTCCAGTGAGTATGGTCTCACATCCTGTGTTGGGGCTGCGGACAAAATTTGTGAAATCCATGCAGATGTTGAAAGGTCAAAGTATTAGACATCGTATTCTCTTCCTGGTTTTTTATGATTTGGGGTCTGTTAGGGACACACTGGACCCCCCGCGGCAGATCGACGCACTCGAGACGGAGCTGAAGCTGGTGTCTGGGGGCGCTGTGCTTCTCTGTGACATAGACTCTATAGGAGCATTTAATGTCAAAAACAGCATAGTAGTCGAATACAGTGGGTTTGAGATGCGGGTCGCATACGACCCTGCGAACAACGTGCTTGAGAGGAGAGTGCACATGGGGGCCGAGCTCACGGGGGATTTGGTGATGAACATGCTCGTGGACTTTGTGTTGCTTGGAATGAGGCCAGCCATGACTATGCCTGGGACGACATCGGTGCCTGCAGCAGGCGCGAATGGAGGCGGTAAATCTGCATGACATGGTTTACAGTGCGTAGGTACATGGTCACGCTTTCATCCGCCTCCCCCCCCACTGCTTGGGAGGCACTACCAACATTGCTTGCGCTGTCGCTCGGGTCGAGGGTGTCCTCCGGGACGTCGCCCCCCCTGCGGCGCTTCCGCGCCCTGGCGTTTTTGAGAGTCTGTGTGCATGGGCGCAGGGTTTCACACATATCCAGGAGGTCTCGCGTGATGCGCGTGATGCTTGCGACGGGCGTGACGACGTGCCGGGAAACGTGGTGCTTGATGTCATCTTCAGTGAGAAACGAGGCCTCGTCGGGGTATTGCTTTTGTAGCTGTATTGCAATGTCTGTAGCAATAACGTCGATATGCATCACCGCGCTTTTCTCCTGCGCGCGCGCGTGCAACGCGTTTGTCAGTGTACGAGACAGCGAAGCGTGGGGCACGGGGGGAGGGGGGGGTCACCTCGACAAATGACATCATCTCAACTACCTCTGGGGCGTCACAGTGCAGACACAGCCAGCAGGAGGATGGCATAATGCGGCGCCGAGTGTGGTTGTACATCATTGTTATACTAACCCGTCCTTTACTGGTGTCGCCAGCTCATCCAAACATTGGCGGGGTGACCTTGAGAAAAGAAGCTGGGTGTGGGTCGGGTCCATTTCAGAGATGTCGTGACAGCCAATACCCAGGAGGCACCAGTCCTGGAATGTGAAGTGGAAAAGAGACATAATACTCGGAGTGAGTCCAGAATCTTTCATCTGGGAGAACGTGATACCATACGCCTTCAGCGCCGGCGCGCTCGCCCCCAGACAACAGTCTATGCTCGCGCCGAGGTGTGTGAGTGGGTTGAGGGGCCACAAAGACATGTTGCAACAGTCGTCCATGTCGACTAGCCCGTTTTCAACCCACGCCAGTACATTGTTCTGGAGTGTGTGGAGCTGTCTTGGCGTGAGGCACACAGTAGTGGTAAGCCATTTGAACGAAAGCTTGTTTTCCGTGACAATGCTCCAATGTAGAAAGCCAGATGACGGGAAGAGGCCGTACAACCGTATCTGCTGTGCAGGGGAAAGAGCGACAAGCCCCATTTTTTACTGTTAGCATGGTCGCCCTGCGTTTTATATGATACAGAGTAAAAAAAGGTTTAGCACCAACAGAGTATTTCTATATGTATATTGCTTCAACGAAATATACGACATGGGAGGTTTCCCTCTCGTGAAATTGTTCGATGACAAGCGTCAGACAACGTGTGTAATGATGACTTGGCTGCTGATTGTGATGGTGTGTTACGATAAAAGTGAACCTGTCGGCGGAAGCTCGTTTCTAAAGTATGGGCCAAGCAACACAACAGTGATAATGGGTGTGCATGTAGATACCTGGCCAAAGTGGGGTGGGGTTATCGCATTCTCTTTTGTCAACACATGCATGAACGAGTTCATTTCAAACTCTATAGACCCGTGGATATTGAATACGATACAAGACGATAAGACCAAGAGCATCCCATACTCTAAAATGGAGTGTGTAGTTATAACACAATTATACAATATCTACTGTCATATGATGTCGGTCGTCGGGATTTCCCTCCTCATGTCGCAGATAGACGTCCTTGGCGTAAGGATATTTGCAGACCTCATCGTGAGCACGTTCGCGATGAGGCGTTTCGTGAGGGACAAGGTGGTATTGCGGGAGGAGGGCTCCCCAAGTTACACGCATGTCGTGCAAGAAATGCGAGAAAAATGTCCCTGTGAAAAAGAGGTTGACCGTGAACCATGAGGTATATTCTTCCAGATACCATCATCCAATATACTTCGGTATCTGGGGGGGTCCTATCTTCCTCGAGTATCAGCTTTATCTCAGGGTACATATGCAACAGCATAGGGAGTACGTCAATAGCCTCAAAGTACTTGTTGTGCTGGCGGCGTTCATACGATTCGTTATTGTAAAAAACCACCTGCGACACACAGTTGTACATCCCCGGGAAAGCGTGTATATAGGACAGCCGAGCCCCCGGACTGACCTCGAAATGCATGGATACGTTGTAGAACTCGTCCTTCGTGGCCTCTATGGCGTGCGGTAACATGGTGTCTTCCGAAATAGCAGCGGTGTCCTGGCAGGGGGGGGGGGAGCTTCGTTTCCGTAAATCAATGTGGCGAAAGAGGATGACAAACACGTCCATAAGGCGGCGAATTGTCTGGATGTTTATCCCTAACATGTTGTCGTGTATGACTTCAATGGAGGGGAGGTGGTCAAACAACTTAGCATTTGTGCTATTGGTCATACAAAGCGTTCCCAGGCGCTGAAAGAGAAGAATTGTCAGGCGCTCGACCGCAACCCAGGCGTCGTCGTCTGCTTCTTCCTCGGGCGCGTAGAGCGCTTTGACCCATCCCATCTGCAGGCTTTCTATGCTCTGTATGAGTGTGTTGGTAGACATTTCGCCGATTCTCTGCCTAGGCCCAAGTGTCAGTGTGGTGGGGATGGATGGTATTTCCAGTGCAAGCAGTGTTGAATGTGCTGGGTCCATCTGGGCCCCCATGTCGCGACACAGCAAAAGCCCCACCAAATGAGCCTCATTGACCTGGATGTCGTTGCAGTAAACCTCTTTCAGGTCAACATCCCACAACCAGTACGCCCACAGTCGCGCCCGCGTGTCACTCTCTAGCAGTTTTTGCTCGTTTTGCACTGTTGCATTCAGGGGCGCCAGTGTGTGAGACGCTTGCATCACGGTAGGGGGGGTGGTCCCCCTCTGTGCTGTGGTCCCCCTTTTGTATGAAAGTTTTGGGAATGTCTGGGAACATGTTCTTGACGTATTCGTTGAGGGACTGGAAGACCTCGTGTTTCAACTGTACCGAACTCCGAATCCTCTGTAGGATAATGTTGCACATAGCGAGCCTCTTTGGGAGGGATAATGCTCGGGCACTGTCGCCGCCCTCGAGTACAGTGTCACACAAGCATAAAAGCACTTTCTCCTGGTCGATGCGGTGGAGAGTGGAATTTGATTTTCCAGGCCAAGTCACAATTACGCAGTCACATAGCCGTGTCACGATATTGTGCCCGCACTCTAGAATTGATTTCAAGACCATTTTCTGTTTGTATGTCATCTCAGTGTAAGGAAAAATCAGGTTGGGCACATCCTTGAACGGGATAAGCCCCTCCCTGCTCAATGTGAGGGACAGGTTTTTTGTGAGCATCACTGTCGCATTTTCTGTTATGGGGTCTGTGTTGTACGGGAAAGAGTTGTTGCATAGATACACAAAAAATCTTTTGAGGGGGGTTCCAGTAAAAAAAGCGGTTTTGTATTCCTCCATTTCGTAGAGCGTATGGAGTGGTGCAGCTCTGCCTCTATTGGAGTTTATTTTTTACATTGTTCTCAAAAAACATTACATCCCCTGCCTCGAGATCATGATGTCTGTTTTTTCATTGGGTCGGGCCGACATCAGACACACGCCAAATGCACGATCGCGGTCGCTCCACCTGTGCGCGTGGCGGAGGGGGACGATAAGGGGGTACGAAGTTTTCTTGCCTTCGTTGCTCGAGCTCCCTTTGTTTACACGGAGCACTTGTTCGTCGTAAAAGAGCCTGCGGCGTTTCGAAGACGTGTCTTCCCCTGGGGCGCTCTCGTTGCTTACGGCGGGGCAGAAGGAGCACAGCGTCGCGATCACATCGTCAAACGTTTTATGTGTGTTGTCAAGACCCTCTTTGAGTTGTAGGAATTGGCGCGTGTCTTTCGGTGACAACGGCTTTCGTTTTCCGTGTTCGTCGAAAAAACAAAGCTCAAACGACCATATCCAGGTGCACACGTCCCCTGCGTTGATGTGGAAGGGCCCGTTCTGGACCGTATGCATTCCTCCTGTCAGGACCGACAGCGCCGTGTCGGCAATCCCCCCGTGTGGGAAGCCGTTGGTCAGCGCCACCCCACCAAAGTAGAACTCTGGTATACCCTTTATTTCGCGAGCCACTTTGCTGTTGTAGGAGTTGTTCGACCCCAGCTTTTTACTGATCTGTTCTATCATGTAGTCAAAGTCGGCAGCGTACATGCACAGGTTGTTTATGTAGGCGATGAATTTCTTGGTCTCGCTAGAGAGATCAGTTAAGTGGCCCAAGCCCAGCGCGTATGGCTTGAGGTTGGTGAAACAGGCATTGGCCTCGAAAATCGGGGAACCACAGGCGATGAACAGGTCGTCTTTCTGCACAGCGTACTTGTATTTGTTTGACTTGAGCTCCTGCAGAGACATGCCAATCCAGTTGCATATGTAGTCTTGTGCCACCCTGCAGACGCGAATATGCTTGCAGGCAGAGTCTGTGCGGGTCCCTGTTGCTGACGCTAGACTCATTGTCGCCAGGTTAGCCATTCCTTCCCGGAGGGCATATCACGAGCTTATATATTGACTGTGCGTAATGTCATGCAGTAACGGTTGCGATGGGGATCAGTTCACAGATCCCGTAGTCCCTGAGCCACCCCATGCTCTGTAGGTGTTGCAGGAACTCATTGTTGAAGTGGATGTATCTCTTCTTGCCACTACTGGACGCCACTGTAATGCCGGGGTGTTCTTTGCTCTCCGTGGCAAACGAATGTGTTGGGAAGTACCCACACTTCCGTTTGTCCCCAAACATCCCCCCAAATGTGTTGTTTACGGCTGGGCGTTGCGCCCCCCCAAACAGCCATATTCCCTCTGACGGGTGCATTGTGCACAGCATGCCATTCTTGACGCGCGTGGTGTCGATAGCATGGTTCAGTATCTGGACGGAGCCACTGTCATTCCTGGAGATATCGTGTCTGAGTGTTTCGCACACCGGGACCGCAACAGTGTGTGGAACGTGTGCGTGTGTGTCGGTTGTGGTCGTTTGTGGACTCAGCCCCAGTGCTTCACACATGAGGAATAGAATACGGTTTCGGGCGCGCGCACATGCCTTTTGCAGCCACCATGTCTCCTCGCATGTGACTGCCTCTGCCAGTGTAGCACCTGTGTTCAGATCTAGCATCATGTTGTAGTATTCGTTCGACGCGGCATCACACCCCCCGTCGCATGCAACAAATATAGCGTGCCGTCGCGCCCCCCCTGGGTTTCGTATGTGGGCCTGGAACACACCCATCATCCGAGGGGGGTCGAGAGCCCAATCCTTGTTGTCCACAGCGCGGCGCATGGGGATGCTGCCAGCGATGTGCCCACCGAGACCGTTTACGTCACATGGAATGCATGAAAAATTAGCCTCTGAGACGCTCGCGGCGGGGCCCTCCCTCTGCTCGGCTAGCGAGTCGTAAAGTAGCCGAAGTGCTTTCGTACATTCTTCGGGCTTTTCAATCAATCTTGCCACATCTTTCGAATCTGTGATGCACTCGCAGATGGCTAGCCCGTGGAACATGGAGCGTGAGAATGGGGCCCCGCCCACATGCAAGGTGTCTGCCCCCTGGTACGCGAAACCATTGAGACAACCATCTTCATCGATATTGTGTGTTGGCATGACCAACACTCTCGTCGCGCGCGCGCCGCCCATGCCTTCTTCCTTTTTGTCAAGCATAGCTTCAATAGTAAACTTCTCGTTTTCCGATAGAGAAAACAAGGCGAAGGATAAATCCATACTGACCGAATGTATGATTTGGGGGTAATGTCTATATATAGTGATAATTTGGATAGGCGAAAACACATGCAGTGTGGTGTTTCAGGAGGAGGAGGAGATGAAACCCTCGAGTTGGTGACATGCGACCCATACTTCCGGAAGTGCTTCCATGTCTTGGAAGACGCGTGCCTGTCCAATGACATACTATGCTTCATTGGTTGCTGTAAGAGCACTCCCAAGTTCCACGCTTTCGTACAGCGGCACTACAAAGCGTTCTGTAAGGACGCCCTCAAGGCTTTTTATTTCTGTGGCTTTGTACCGTATCACATGACCCGATTACAGTCAGGAGACACTGTGCCCGAGGTGCTGCCGCTCGGGACCTTTTCGTGGAGAGTGGAAGTCTGTACGAAAACAATGCCGAAACACTACTCCGGAGAACACAGCAGCACTGCCTTGCGGCGGCCGTTAATACGATACATGGTCACACACACTGTCTGTGAAATCCCACTGGAATCCATCCAAGTGTTCGAGTTCACAGCTCCGGTATACCACAAACACGGTGCGAACAACACTTCTCCGCTGCATTCTGCTGTGCGGGCTTACAACGAGTACCATCGTGCGCGCAAGTACGAGGGCATGGCAGACGATTGGAATGTAAGGGCTCATTTGGTTGCTACCACACACAAAACAAACTTGAACAATGATGGCCCCCAGGGGGAAAAGATACGCACGGGGATCGCGTATGGGGGTGGGGGTGTCACGTCGTACGCCCCTGATATAGACGACCAGGCAGTGCGCAATCTCAACATACTGCAAATGATAAAGGGAAATGGGATCGACCTGGACACCATTGACCTGTTCACGATGCCGCAGAACACGGCACTGGATTCTCTCAGGGCTCTCTCCCTCGTCACGGACACAGAAAACATGCGGCGAACATACATGCTGAGTGTGTGCGGTCTGATGGGGGTCCCGGTCGCATACGTTGACGCCCCTGCCGCAGGCTCCTCCAGCGGTGCGAGGGACAAGAGCATAGCTGGTGGTGGGGGGGGCGGGGCGGGAGACATCCCGGAGACTGTGTTTTCCAACCACACGCGATGCATCCAGGAGAAGCTGTGTCAACTTCTCCAGGTGATTGTCTCTGGGCTCGTGGTGTGTTGTGTGTGGTATGCAGAAGACTGACGCTGTGCGCTCTGTTCTCACAGGTCGTGTATGGCCTGGCATACAAGAGTGTTGCAACGTTTCGCATCGACCCCGTGTCTAGCATCACAGTGAAATCTCTGCAGGACTTGAAGGCTGCAGCAGACATCGGGGCACTGTCGGAAGAAACCCTTATCAAAGTTGCAAGACTGATATCGGGACAGTGCGACCCCCCCGGAAATCAAAGGTGATAAAGTAGTTGCACTTATCTATTTGAGTCACCTTCTTGGGGGCTGTGTGTGGCTGTAAAATGAAATCAAAAATAGGGGCATTTGATGTGCGCGTTGATTCTCGTTTACTGAGTCTCAGTGTGCTAAAAATTGCAGAGCGGGGCTCTCCTCGTCAGCCACTCCCTCTTCCGCCAAAAAACCTAAACTCCTCGCAAGCACTGGTGCCCCAAACAATGGGGGACGGGACGCGAAAAAATGACACTTCGAAGGCCAATGGGCCCGCGGTTACGATCGTCTACGAGCCCCCACGGGTGTTTTACACCTCCTCCTCCTCCGCGACACTGTTTTTGCAAATATGTCATGTTATGACTGCCCTTGGGCTTCTTGGTTCTGCCCATGCGCTGTTTCGGAGGGTTTTATGTGACACACTTTCATTTATGCCGTTGTTGTGGCTGGTCCCAGCAACGCACCACACTTTTGTTCTGTACCAGAGAAAAAAAGACACATCGGTACAGCTTCTGTGTGGGTTCGTATACATGACCAGTTTCCCCGTGTGGTTGTTTCTCAGTGTTTCCACGTCGGAGGAGATCAATTCCTCATACACGATGGTCTCCAGTGTGACCATGGGGTCTCTTATAATTTTCTACTGTGTCATTTCGTTTTGGTCCATAGCATGTACATGTATATACGTGTCCTTCTTGTCTCTTGTGGGGCCCATGAGTGGGATTGTGGAGGGGGGGGTGGTGGAGGCACTGTACCACGTGACAATGGCCCTTACACTACTCTACGCAGCCCGGGGGCCTATTGTGGATGGATAGTATTTCCAAAAAATTAAAAACAATTTTAATATTCACGTATATAAGGCTGAGCGTTTGCTCCTGTTTGTGCAAAACACCAATGTGCCATTTCGAGCCATGCAGGCATTGCTCGGAGGAGGAGGAGAGACATTTTTGGAGAGGGAAGACTGTGGATGGGGCTGTTTCGTACGCATGCGCGCTATTCCCACTGCTAGATGTGGGGGAGAGTCTGCGCAAGATCGAGGAACTCCCGGAAACTGTCCCATGTGTTACGTTTGCATGCTCTAAATGTTGGAAGGTCAGTGTCTTTTCATATTCCTCGCACGTTCGGGTGTGCGCTCTTGCTGGGACTGTGCCATACCCACACGGCTCTTCGTGGTATGAGAGCGTTGCCATCTGTAGTGGGGGGTACGGAACTTTCACGGGGAAAAAACCATGATAATTACGGTTGTGATTAACAATAAATGCCCCCCTGCCTTGAGCTCGGAATCATACTGAGGTGCGAACCCATAGTTCACCAACAATGACAGGAGAGTTGCGTCTAGATGAAGGGAGATTCTGCCTACTGCATCTTGTTGGTGTGAGCACGACCGAAGCTGCTGCAGAACTCTGGCAATCACAAACGCCATGATGAATGGGCTGCACGGGTTGTCCACAGTCGAATACATTCGAAAGCTTAGGAGGTTGAGAGCCCCCACTGATAGACTATACGGGGGGTGGTATTTCGGGTCTCTGTAATGCCGCACTACCCACCTCACCAGATTGAATATTGAGTATATGATGAGGAACACAAAACATGCGCGATCCTGCTCAGTTGTATACAGAGCCCAGGGGTCTCCCAGAAACGCCACCAACAGTATGCTGAAGAAACACAGGACTGTGCAGACCCCCCCCCCTGCCACGTGAGGGTCACCCCCTGTAAACCGAAAAACCACCCCTCCTACCAGACCCACGGCTATCATCGAAATCAGGAGCTGTGTTTTCGGCCCTACCATGCTCTCTCCGATATGGATATCCCCGCTTGGCATGAAAAAGACCCTCTGCCCCCCCGTCAGGATGTTGCAGAGCGTTATGGATGAAACCCCCTCCAGCTGCATTGTTCGGCCGGTGAACGCCTCTGTGCATTTGTCCCCCGCTCCAAAAACAACGTTGGCGTCGACGCTGTTCGAAGGGAACACGGTTCCCCCCCCTACGAGCGTGCACAGCGACGAGACGCTCCTCTCACACCCAACCATTGTAAAAGAAAGACTCTCGGGTGGAGAGATGTCGAAGGACCGATGCACGAATCGTACGCCTCTGTCACAGAGGACCACTGCCTTGGACGAGGCAAGATACTCCGCAACGCGCCCGCCCCCCCACACAAAAGCGCGCCCACTGTTTAACTCTGAGACAAGTGGGAAGGCGGACGGGTCTGTGCGGATAGAGACAGACACAGGTGAGCCTTCGCGCGCACACAGGAGCGCTACTACTACTACCACGAAATACACAGTAGTATATGCACACTTCATGTGAAAGCACGAGTCCCCGTCAGAGATATATATGGAGGGGAAACACAGCGAAACATCAAATGGGCACACCCGCTACCGCGTTTTCATCCGTGATACAGTCGACAGTCATCTGGTTTGGCATTCTGTGGGTCTCTGCGCTGGCCATAAGTAGGATATACATGTTCCACGACGAATACCATCGCATAGTAGAGCATATACACAACGATAACAGGCTCCGGGAAATGTGTGGAGAGGCCGAGTTCCTCTCTATCATGAAACAACACAACGATATATGCTCGGAGGTGCTACATGACGCACAAGTAAACCCGTGGCTCCGTGCTCTGGATAAGGCCCTCAACAGCCCCACCCTGTGCGGGGCGGAGCCGTGCGCAGACATCATTGGGCGATGGTGTGTAAAGGGTGGGTGGACAGGTGTGGGTTGCTGTGTGCTCGTGTTCCTCTTCATGCCCCAGGTCCTCATGCGTTTAATCACGTTGTCGTACGCCTGGTCAGTCGGTCAAGACGCGCACCCGAAAATGCATTCTAGTCCCCTCTATCCGCGCCTCCACGACTACGGCGCAGGGCAGTGGTGAAGCGCGTCCGCGGCTATTCGGAGGGCGACTCTGTGTGTAAGCACAGTGTCCTGCCGGCAGTAAAACTCCAGCCCCTCCCAGTTTTTCTCGGCTGCCATTGTTACAGCCTCCGCCCCAGAGCCGCATTTCGTTTCCATGCCGAACTGCCGTAGGAGCTTGTTCAGGGACATTGTCGTGTCGTGTATGAGCTTCATCGTCTGTGGAAAAGGAGGAGGAGGAGGGGGCTCAGAGTCAGCAAGATGATAAGCGGAGTGCCCTGTGCAACGCTGCAGGGGATTACCTCGAAAGGGTCACACAGTTTCAACACCCACGAACTGCCGACTTCGGAGGGAATGCTCAAAGCTGCCATCAGGAAGGGAATGTCGAAGCGCGCCCCGTTGAAAGCGCACAGGCAGTGCGCGCGGGCCATGTGGTCCATCAAGACTGTGCGGTTAGGTTCAACCCCGTCGCGTGCAAAATTGAGAACAGTGTCGACAGGGATCTGGCCTATTGACCCGTAAAGTGAGACCACCGTAACAGCGTGCGTGCTCTTGTCGAGGCCGGTTGTCTCTATGTCGAAAGCAAGCATATCTCCATGTTTTACGCTTCTGAAAGTTTATTGTTTATAAACCGAAGTTCAGATTCTTTTTTACTATCTGGTTCAGTGCAAGCCCCGCCCTCTGGGAGATGGGGGAGGAGGCGCATGTACGCCACGCGGAAGTAGCACCTGCGCTCGTGTCTCTTGTATTCCTGGACCACCTTGACGTGGTCGGATATGTTTGCTGTGTCGATATGCAACTCGCTTTGACCGGAGAGAATGGACCGGAGCTGGCGCGACACTGCTATCGTGTTTTGGGGCATGGGTGTGTATTTATTCCCGTGTTGCAGAGGCACCATATAACGTGTAATAATGAAACTTTTTTCCATCTTGTTTCTGGTTTTAGGGCGCGCGCATGGGTTGGCTGTACCAGAAAGAGACATGATGGCTATTTTTCAAGACGTGATTCCGCCTAGTGGGGGGTCAGTTATTTCGGAAAATGTGGTTGCGGGGGGTGCTCTGATTCACAACATAGCAAACAACTTGCGGGTTCTTGGTCTAGCTATTGAATGTATGGACAAAATGTGTTACATAGACATGGGGGACCCCCTCACACAGACACGGGTTCTTATGCTTGCCATACTTGGCAATTTCGTCAACAAGGATCTCCTTGACGACGACGCAATAGAACACTTGCAGGTTGACACAGCGACTGGACTTGTGCGGCGCGCCCATTCAGACGGTTGGACAAGGGTCATGCTCACAGACATCCTACTTGTTCTCGCCGTGGTCATGCTCGGTGTCCGCGCACTGAAGCCCCCCCCCACCCTGTCTCCCTAAGAAGTGGTCCAGATACTACGTGGTTTACGGCGTTTGGAAGAGGAGTCGTGTGAGATGTCTTCTCCGTCTTCGTCCCCGTCTTCCACCACCGTGGCAGGAACACTTATACCGTCATCCATTTTGTAATATATCTTTCCCAGATATTCTTCTGCCAAGGCTTCGTAGTAGTCGATTGTGAGAACATTGAGGGTCTTACAATTTACAAGTTCCATAATATCCTCGTCATGTTGACCAATTAACACACACAGCGCGTTGAATGCGTTTTCGAATATGTTGTACGACCGCCTGTGCTCCATCATAGACCCCCTGTTGACCGTTATCAGTTGCTGTGTGAGTAGGTGTGCACCCACTGTGCGCGCGAAAGCATGGTTCAACGCAGTGCAGCGCCGTAGCACAAATATAAGAGACTCCCGTCTTTGCCTCAATTTCTTGTCGACAGAAGCGTCAATGGCGACTGTGAGGCCCAACCAACCGAAAAACCCCCTCCCAATAAGGTCTTGTACGATGCAGTCCTCAGCCGCCCGGAAACAGGGGGACACGTGGTAGTTGTCGAACTCCTCCCACGCGATACGCACGTGCATTGACACGGCTTTGATGCTCTTCCCTATCTCAGACATCTTCTTGATTGCAGTGGCATCGTCTTCGTCATAGAGTTGAGCCGAGAAAAGGTCCCGGGATGTACGCTCGACGATTTCACTTACCAGTGTAGTAAAAAGTGTCTGATCGAGTTCCGTGCTGTTTGGGTTCTGTGAGACCCATCCCTGTGTGATTGAGTCTTTGTTACTGTGACCACACACCTTGGCTGCATACGTTCGGTCGAGCCACATTGCCTCGTTGCAGAGACGCCTATCGTTTTCCGACACCGTCTTCGGCGGAGTGGAACCCGTATTGTGTATCCCGAGGCGGATTCTTTTCACTGCTTTTTTCACCTCCTGTGCGGTCTCGGGGGGTAGATCAAACGTCCCTTGCATGTAAAAAACCTACCCATTATATGCATATATACGCATCAACGGGTTAGTTGTGGAATATAGATGGAGCCGATACTGGACTTTGCAAGGCAAATATGTTGTATGGATGACGTGGGGGGGCGCAGTATAATCCAAGACTTGGAGACATTGATCTTGTATGATATTGACGACTGGCGCGAAGAGCACACAGCTGCGGTGCAGCAAAGATTCCCGGGGTGCACGGTCGGCGTCAGGTCGTGCTCGTCCAGCCTCTCAGGGTTTGTAGTTATCGTGAGAAACACGCCCGGACGGGGGGGTGTATACGTGTTCATGAAACTAATCATCATGGTTATTACCACATATGTTATGGTGAACCAGATCAGGGGCTCTCTTGGCAGTGCCCCCCCACTCTAAAAAAATAATAGCAAGATAGGAGGAGGAGAACTTGCTCTTGGCGGCGGGCCTCTCCCCAACACAATGTCAGCGGGGGGGAGTGGCGTGCGTACGTCATTCGACATGCTGCTGGCCTTGCTAGAGGAATTGGATGAAAGCGCCGCCAATGAACATGAGACAAAGGAACAAACAATAAAGAAGGTCAAAAAAAGGCTCCACATTATAATGACATCTCTCCTGGTTCACCCACTCAAGTACAACATGGCAGCCCCTTTCCACCTGCAAAGGATGGCCGCTCAGGCAGTGAGTGCCGACAGCGAGGGGGGCTCCTCGTTCTCGTTCTCCACTGACCCCCCTTTGTCGTAGGCCGCGCCCCTGCCGTCTGCGACTGGCGGTGTTCTTGTGTGGTAATAGGGGGAGGAGGAGAAGTGTGGAGTCGGGTGCTCCATCTCCGGGATGCCGTCCGCGGTGGACAATTCCTCCAGAGCTGCGTCGAGGGCGTCGTCGTCGATGCCGTAGTCGTCTATCACATAGCCTATCGGCGCAGAGGCGGTCTCTGTTATTTCCTGCACGTGGCGCATCTGGTCTTCCATTTCCTGTCGAATAGAATCCACCTGGGACGCGTCCTGGACATGTGATTCCTTCTGCAGCGTCGAGAGGGCCTGTGTAGACTGTTTCAGGACCGTGAGCATGGTCTCGTTGAGATCGTTGCAGTCTATGGCGTCGCGCTGTGTTTCCAGCGAAGACAGCAGATTCTCGAGCTGTCGTTCGTGCCCCTGGATGCGGCGCAGACGCAAGACCTGCGCCCTCGCTGCTTGGCGGTTGCCGCTCTTGTGGGCAGCGCACGCCCCCATTGAGGTTTTCCCGATTAATGAACGAACAGCCAGTATCTTGCCCTCGATCTTCGTGATGCTGTTGTCGAGCATGTCCTGTGCTGACCACAGGGCGTCGCGTTGCTTGTCTATGCGCGACAGTCCCACAGCAACCAGAAAGGAAATCCACAGAGAACTTAGGGACTCAATGCACATGTTCATCATGTACGTTTGGGACGTGTTTGATATATATGTGTATCGTCGTGAAAGCTGGGAAAGACACATGTCAGGATCAAAAAAATCTGAGAATTACATAAAAACATTGGATATTGGAAAGGAATCTATAAGGAAATATGCAGCCGAGGCAAAAAAGGCTAAGGCCATCCTGAAGATGTTGACCAGTGATATAAACCAACAATATCACTGCAACAATATTATTTCCGAACGAGTGGAACCAAAGGACACAAGACAAGTGGGACACACTAAAGTTATCCGCGATAGTGATCTTACAATGAAATTGTTTGCCATAGGCGACAGCGCGTCTGCACATGGACACGCACAAAAATTCATATGTAAAACAGTTGGCGCCACAGATATCCAAACTTTAAAAGACAAGTTCGATGATATGGTCAGTTCGAAAAAAAGCAAAACAAAGGAGTTTAAAAAAAACAATGCTGAGGTAACTATCCGCGAGTGCAATGAAGAGGGAGGAGAAGGCCGCAATTTTGAATTGGTTTTCATTTTAAATGACCATTCGGTGGCCCCCATTGCTACAGTGATAACAAACAATAACCAAGTCTATGTGGAAGGCTATGAAAATTCCGTTGACGGCTGGTACCAATATACATACACGGATGATCATTGGGGTGTTCAGTTTAGCAAAAAGCACCATTCATCTACAATGAGTCTCCAGGTGCTCACGCAAATGACATTTATGCCTGACGTTCATGCCAGAGTTCACTCGTTTTCCACAGATAGTGTCCACATTATACTATACACTGGTGGTGGTGGCCAAAACGACCTCCGGAGACTGGTTATTTACCCACGACTCTATCCTGTCCCCCAAAAAATACACAATGCTACATGCAGGAGCAAGGTTTTGGCTGAGTTTACTTCTAATCTACTGGACCTACGCGCAGCTTCTGTTCTTAATGATCTGATTTTAACCCAAGGGACGGGGTCACTAGACAGAGACATAGTTAATATGCACATTCAAGACATGGAAAAGCCTGGAACAGGTGATGAAGTCATGAAGGTGTGTGTGTCAGTGGGTATTGAAGGGTGCAACACAGACTCTAGCAAGCACTACATTACTGATATGGAATCTTCAATACTTGACACAATCAAGAACAAAGAATATCTAGATAGAGATCAAATTATTTCGGTCTTGCAAAGGTTGAAAGCCAAAGGTGGTGGTGGGGTGGGGCAGTCTTCAAATATCCTGCAAGAGGCAAGCCGTGTATTGAATAAGAAAAACAAAGATCAAAATATATCGTATGAAACAAATTGGGAAGAAGATAATGTGTTTATGGGGGCCCGATTATCCCGGGAAACGGGACCAAAATCTGAGACAGAAAAATATTCGCGAGGAGGAGGAGAAGACAGTAAATATATTGTCATCCAATGGAAAGTACAAGCACTAACGAAGACCCCTCATACAATGGAACATGGCCGTGAAGAAACACAAGCCTTTGAGATGGCCAACGCAAAGCTTCCTTCCAGGATACTGCTCGTATTGAAAAATCCAAAGAACCAGAACGACCAACAGGTCCGAATATTGCTATCCGTTGTCCCTGATGCAGACAAAAGGATCATATCATACGGGAGCGCACAGTTGGAATCAACTTCTGATTTGGTAACCGAGGTTGGCGATAATTTAAAAGACGACAAGCTGAATGACGCTGACGATGATGCTGCTGGCGCTGACGCTGATGCTGACGCTGACTCTGCACGAATAGATGAAGACGACCAGCTGACTCACGATAAACGAATAGATGAAGAGGGCAAAGTGATTGAAATTGAGAAATTCAGTACAGTCGCGTCGGAGAGGAAATTGGGGAAACAAAAAGCCCCTTTTGACCCCATCAAGATGGACGAGTGCCAATTTTTGGACCTCCTGATGAAGGGAATTTATATGGCCATTGTTAACGTAGACAGAGTGTCTGTCCGTCATTTTTCAGGGGAGAATATGCGGGTCATGTGGTGTGATGTCTACGAACGAAACAAAAAGACAGGCAAGAAGTACTGGTGCACCATCTCGTCGGGGGGGCACTCCAGAACGTCAAAAGCCTAGGGGTCGGTCTGAATGCTCAGACGCAGAAACCATGAAAAAGTAGTCGCGCTCTGCCGAGTTCAGTCCAAGCGAGTAGAGGGAGTTGTACAGGGTGGCAGCTTCTTGTAGGAGTTGCTCCTGCACCAGGGCTGTGTTGAGTTTTGAATACATTTCCGTGCACTGTCGCGTGTTCTCCAGGATAAGAGAGGAAGTACAGCCCCCCCCCCCGGTTCCGGTCATGATGTGTGCCGCGATCATGCCCTTGCTCCACTGAAAGTTCGCGTGCACGCGCGCGGCCACGCGCGACATAGCATCCCACCCTGATTCCGCCGAAACCTCTGATGCCCAGTCGCGAACGAGCCCCGCGCTGGGCACGTAGGCAGGGCGGTAGTACTTGCTCACCCCCCTGGGGTCTAGCCTGTGCAGCCCGCGCAGCAGCAGCCTGTTGTATCGGGATAGCACCGGGGAGCAGGCGTCCAGACACGCCCTCCTGTTGCGCCCGTCGGTGGCACGCACTGCGGCGGCAACTTCTGCCGTCCACGTGTGGTAAAGGGTCCACAGAGATGCGCCCAATGGGATGCTGTCGAACAGGCGCCGCAGCTGTTTCGAAAGGAGGTACGTGGCCAGGAGGCGCCTGCCAGCGTCGCTCGGTTTGCACACCAGGCGAAGGGCAGGGACCCGTGGGGAGGACAGCCCACGCCTCGGGGCGCAGCATGCGAGGCGCGCAATGTGCAGGCGCACCCACGCGGGCAGCGGGGGCAGCGTAGTGCTCTTTGTCAGCATGTCCGCGACGAGAGCCTGCTCCCGGGGGTCGTGCGTGGCTCTTCCGTCGTACCACGCCCCCCGGAAAGCCCCCCAGTCGGGGTACGCAGTGCCAAACGCGCTGAACAGGAAGCTCTGCGCCCCGTCTCCCGGGACAGTGCGCATGGGTGGCTGTGGCCCCGGAACCCCTGTGGCGTATTTATAAGCGCAGCGCCCGCCACTGCATATAATGCGCGCGATACAGGACATCAACGGGAAGCGCACATGCCGCGCGTGCAAGAAGACCATGCCCCTGTGCGAGTTCAGCGAAAAGCCGCGGCGCTTCGTGTGCAAGCTCTGCCGCTCGCGCATGTACACCAGGCCGTCCACGCGGACGAAGCGGACCTGGGCGCAGAAGATGATGGCTGGTGCGCAGTGGGATGCCCGCGTGGTCTTCATGACGCCGCACAACATCCGTACGACCCAGATCCCCGACCTGCCCTACGCCGCGGGGGAGGATGCAGACTCCGCACGCGTCGTGCCCATAGACACCAGGACCGGGATCGCGTCCTACAACGGGGTGGTGGTCGACAAAGTCACCGCCAAGTTGCTCCACATGTGCGTCAGGCTCAGAGACGACGAAATGTACACCGAAATCCTGGCCGTAAAGTACCCGAAGGCCCGGGAGCCCATCGAAATAGTTGGAGTAGTGTGATTGGGTATTTAAATGGAGTGAAAATGCAGGGTCTGCAGAACATGAATCAACGATCAAAGAGGCCAGCGATGATGGGGATGCCTAAAACTGCTACTAATCCTAGAAATTATAAATTCTATATGCCCAGGGGACGTGATGATACACGTTTGGGGAACCAGCTATCTTCGCTTCATAAGCGGTGTCTTCTTGACCCAACAAACCAATCATGGCAAATGCTTGCAAATAATCTCAATACCTTGTGGAAAATACTGCAAAAAAATTCAGATGATCTTATTGTTTCAGAAGGTGGAGATCCAGAAGTAGTTGAAGTTGAAAAAGCAATTGGTAATATTTGTCAAACTTTTGAGTCTTATTTACAACTGGGTAGTGCAAATAGTGGGCCTGATGAGTACGATCTGCTACGCCAGGACATCCACCGTGAAGTCTCTTTTTGTTCAAAGGCTTCAGCATTGAGCAGGCTTTTGATTTTGTATGCTGGTGGCCCCTTGCTAAACATTCAACAAGATCTCATCAAAGAAAAAGATGTCGATAATATCAAAGAAAAGGATGTCCCGAAAAACCGCATGGTGAAAATGTATGACCACCACCCAATGCACCGACCAACGAGAAAAGAAAAGAAAGAGGGTACAGTAGTAGAAGATGGAACAATGGTGCGAAAGTTCAGATTTCGCCCATCAAATTATAGGTGCATGGTGGCTTGTGGTGCACTTCAATATGCAATCACAAGACGTTCAGACGCTATAGCAGAAAGAGGAGGGGTGAATGCAATCCGTCCCAGAATGGATAAACTTGCTGGCCTTATGGAAGAAGCAGGTTCGATGCTAAAAGAAGCTGACGAGTTTTTGGTGGGGTATTGACAACCCTGAACCAAATCACGCGAGCATGCGCAGCATGGCTACGGCCGCTGCAAGCCTCTTTCCGTCGTGGGAGAATTTGCCAAGCGCGTCGACAAGCAGCAAGCGGGAGGGCTCGCCCATCCTGGCGAGCCAGGAGGAGCACTCGGGATAGTTCAGCATGTACTCAGGGGGGATGGCCATGGCAAACGCAGCATACACAGACGTCTCGTAGACGTCCACGTCAATGCTGTACTGCACTGAGAAGTAGTCCAGGGCAACCGCCATGCTGAATGCCGAGGGCATGGGGCCCAGCGACGACCCGAGCGCGTGGATCGTCTTCGAGAGGCGCTCGCGCGCCCTCGCGGCGTGAATCTCTGTTTGTGAAATTTGAGAATAAAGGAGATCACACTCTCTCATTTTGTCTTGCATGGCGTTTGCTGTGGAGTAGGAAGGGGGGATAAGGTCACACTGTGACTCTCTACCGTTGGACCGGCTCCGGTCCTCGTAAAGGGGGACATGGGCAGAGAAAACGAGAGTCCACCCACCTTTGGCCAGCGCCGCTGCATGATCTTCCTCTGTCATGCACTCACACGCACACACTCTGATGTTGGCTGTTTTCTGCAAAAACGCCCCCATCGATTTCTCGCGTGCAGCCTTCTTGTACTTGACCATCACTGCCACTACATCGTCGCACTGGTTGTCGGGGGTATGGCAGGAATGCACCGAGAGGATGTTAGCGTGCGCATGCTTTTCCCAGAACAGGGTATCAGCTACCCCCATACTGAGGGGGGCAGAGACTAAGAAACAGATAGACGACATGTGCAATTGGTGAGCCCTACCCCTGACACTCAAATACTTTCGCGCTGCTCAGTTACTGAAACAATGCGTTGTGCGTAATGTGATACAATATCAGTGTAGCTAGACAGATGATATGAGCTGGGCGAGATGGAGCGCCCCTTGAAGCTGTCTGAGAACAGCACGTCTTGGGCGCGCGCATGGTCACACGTGACGGAATGTATGTGGTCTCCTCTACACGGATGCTCCAGTGGAAAAAAACGGATATCCTTGTGGACGTAGGGGGAGGCAAGCAGGAGCGAGCGCATGTAGACACAGAAACACTCGTACACTTTGTGTGCACAGAGGGGGGTCTGCAGGTTATCTAGCGAGCGAAACAACGCCTTTTCACTCTCGGACATCCCTTCTGTGAATTTCCTCTGTGTTTCGGGGCTACAGCGGTCAGAGGCGTGTGCGAGAACTTGCTGCAGCAGGGAGTGAGACGAGAAACACGAGGCCCCCCCCGACCCCTCCCAGGTGCCAACCATGGGCAAAGGCGGGCAGGGGACAGATGAGACTATCATGGTCAGTATTTCCAGCTTCTGCATGCCGGTATACCGTTAGCCAGACACGTGGGGCAAGGTACTGTCAACATGTTTTTATTTTTTATCACAGGTGCCACGGCCTTACGAGGGCCCGTGTGGTGCTTTCCACCAAGGCATAAAAGGGTGTGTACGCTTGAGAGAACCAAGGAAAAGCGTACACCAAACGACCAGAGAGAAAGTCAGAACCAGGTTTCACAGCACATAACCACACAAAGTATTATGGCGGTGTTGTGTATATATACTGGCCTAGTCGTAGACACATAGCATCACAGTGTAATGGTATCCGTATAGCAGTCTAGCAGTAGGAAGAGCGTCAGTAGTAGTAGTAGTACTAGTCACAGTATCAATGTATCATCACAGGCTCTGGTGTAGTAGTAGTAGTACTAGTCACAACATCAATGTATCATCACAGGCTCTGGTGTAGTAGTAGTAGTACTAGTCACAGCATAAATGTATCATCACAGGCTCTGGTGTAGTAGTAGTAGTACTAGTCACAGCATAAATGTATCATCACAGGCTCTGGTGTAGTAGTAGTAGAAGTAGTACTAGTCACAACATCCATGTATCATCACATGCTCTGGTGTACCCTGGTCTAGTAGTAGTGGACATGGTATTGTAACACTGGTATAGGTTGTAGTAGTAGAAACCCAGTACAATTATGGAGGGAGAGGGGGGTGTCAGTATGCAATACCACGGAGTCCTCCGGGTGTTAAATTGGGATATAACTACCAGACGGACGGTGACGGTTGTGTGCGACCATGATCCCTGTAAATATACATGTTGTCAAAAAAAACGAGTGGGTGGGTGGTTGGGATACCTCAAAAACACATGAGGCCATCTGCTCTTATATACTGGAAAACAGGGAATACTCATTTACATTTCACAAAGGGTTAAGAATTTATTCTATGTTTCAAAGTGTGCTAATCAATAAAACCCCCGCCAACACACATGCGATCCCAGTAGCGGCGAAGCGTGTGCGCGTGCTGCTGCTTGTCATCTTGAAGGCGTCATATTCCCCATTTCTGTGTTTGTGTGGTTGTGTTTCAACCCATGTTGCTGTTGCATTCCTCAGGTCGTTGTAATTATCTTGTTGTACTGCGCTCAGTTGGACGAGGGCGGTAATGTTTGTGGTCCAGTCGTTCGCCAGCACTCCGACGGAAGCGTCAACCATGCGTTGCGCCCACACCTGCTGCTCTGCAGGCGTTGCGTCAATCGGGATGTTGATCAGGAGGGTCTGCAACAACGTCTCTGTGAACAGGGGGTTTGTCTGGGTCCCGTTGAATGTAACCAGCAGCGTGAGGTACCCCGCCCGCTCATCGTAATCTACTGGCTGTGTTTGGAGGAGGCGGCGTCGCGAAAGCTCCCCGTTGGTGTTTTTCTTCATGTTGAACTGCACGATGTCGACAGTAACCGCGCTTGGTGCAAACTTTTTCAACCGTGTCGTGAGCCGACTCTGCATTAGGTTGCGGATCTCCAGGTCGCTCATCCCTAGTGGAACCGGGAAAGACGGGAAATCGGTTTTGAACAGTCTGTACCTCCCCGCTGGCGCGTTGTACACGTTGGCTATCTGTTGTTCCCACGAGACATCGGAGTTGATGATGGAAGGGAGCCCGCTTTCAATAGGGGATTCAATTATCCGCTTGTACGCTTGTTCCGCCGTGTCTTCAGCCTGTGTCAGCGCGCGCATTGACTGCGTCCTCTCCCCGGTGGCCTTGTTGACTGCCATCTCCAGAATCATGCGCCGCCCCCCAGAGGCTCCCGTGGTGGGGTTCTCGTCGTCGATGGTGATGACCGCAATAAGGATCATTTTGTCTGACAGTCTCAGGATAGACTGGGCTGGAGCCCCCGTCCTCGTCACCCAGGGGTAGCCAGGGTTAATAAACCACGCCTTGTTGTATCGATCGTTGACGTTGTAGTGCTTGCGAACAAGGTTCGTGAAGTTTGCGGCATACCCTCTGCCGAACTCAGAGTTGCCGAACATGTTATCAGTCAGCCAGTCGACGTCGGCAGACTCGTCTCGCGTGTTCACGCCAGAGGCCAGAGAGTGCACTGCATATTCACTGGCGATGTTCCTGCTATCAATGTCGCGCCGGACAGCACACGACACGTCACCCACGATAACAGCAGACGCACAGACAGTGTTCACCGCTGTGGACAGCTCGACCTCAAGTGAGCCAGTTTGTGTGTTCCTCACGACAGTGTACGCTGTCCCAGCCCCCATTTTGGCTGATATGTCGTCGAATTTGGCGCTGTCGAGGAAGTGCATGGAGACCATGGAGTCGATTTCGACGTGAAACGGACTCGAAAATTGCGACGAGAATGCAGACTCTTCTCCCGCTACTGAAAGCGTGAGGAGCCCCGCTTGAAGACTCAGGGCCTGAATTTGGGCCCCGGTTTCGAGCAGGGGGTTCTCTGTCCGCAGAACGTCTGTGAACTCTGTCATCGTCGCGCCCCATTCCTCCTCTGTACCGACTGTCCCAACCGCAAGAGAAACGGCCAGGATGTCGTTTACTGTTGACGCTGCTTCAAGAGTTTCACAGAACCTGCTCACGGACAGGTACGTGACAGGAGCCTGGGCAAAGAGATTCGTGATACTGCCGCGGCCAGCCGTGTCTACCACGCTGAGATCAAAATGGATGTACAGGTTCTTGCGTTCCGTGGAGGTAAAAACAGCTTCATTCACGACGTCTTCACCAATGGGAAACCAAAACTCGATGAAACCGTTGTGGACCACCGGGTCCGCTGGGGGGTTCGTGCACAGCGCTGGCTGTATGGCACAATCCTGCTTGGCGCTCAGAGCATAGAGGCTGGGCAGGGGATTGGGAGACCCGTCCGCGACTGTGCCGTCGAAAAGCCCTGCCCCATTTGAGCTGTAGCAGGGGTTCTTCCACTGGGCAGTGTCACTTTGCTCGGGGAGTGAGGCCGCCAGTGCAAAACGCACGGATGTCAGTGGGACAAGCCCTGTGCGCAGGTTCTGGGATAGGGTCGACGGGATCACGAAGGACACCTTGACAAACTGCACGTTGTGCACTACCACGGCGTCAGTGATGACCTTGTTTTCGAAAAGCCCCACTGTGATGTATTGCAGGAAGGAGTAGTCCTGTTCAGACGTTGTCGCAAACGTGAGTGTGTCTGTCGCAACCACGGTAATCCGCGATTGTGTGGCGACTGTTGCAAGGGCAGCCGCTGGAAGCAGGGTGTAGTACGACATCCCCACAAAGAAACTGAGCTGGTACCCCCCCACTGTGTCTGTGCGCATGGCAAACTCGTTCCTGAGGTCGAAGCGGTTCAGGTGCAGCGCGATGGAGGTGGGACTCAACCTCTCCACGCGCGAGCGCGGGTAGTCCTCCAACAGTCGGCTGATGAGGAGGGCGTTTTTGTCGGTCGAGAAAAGCGTGTTTGTGTCCTTCGCCTGCACAGCGGCGTCGCAGACGCCTACCGACGAACTGATGTTGTCGGAAAAGGCCCCGATTACGTACTTGTCACTGTAGGCTCCGAGACAGCAGACAGAGGCACTCGCCATGCAGGGGTGCTTTGATATAGAAAAGGAGTCCGTTACACTATTGGCGTATGGGGGCAGGCCGGACTTTGAGATGTACGGGGACGTGAGCGTGTTAGGCATGTTCGCAGTGTAGTGCATGTTCACGACCCACTCCCATGCTGTGTCGTTGTACACGATATTGGCGACTTTCAAACCGGGAAGCACAGTGTTTACCGGTCCGAAGGCGCTGTCGACCGTTTTTATCACGGACGTTGGTTCAGTCAGAACCGATGCTGTGACTGTGTACAGGTTCTCAATCCCAGTGAGAACACTTTCTGTGTTTACACCAGCTGTCATCGCCTGCATTTCCTGGGAAGAATCAGACAAGATAACGATGTCGATCTGCACCCCCTCCTCCGACTGCAAAAGACGGCGCTGTTGTGGCGCACTGTACAGTGTGGCTTCTATGATAATGTCTGAGCGTTCTGTGCCCGCAGGCAGAACGCCCGGCTGCATTAGTGCGTCGATGGTGCTAGTCTCTGAAAACGAGCTGAAACTGAGCCCCCTTGCGAGAATGGTCATAGAGGTCTCGTAGACGTAGACATCACAGCGTGTAACGCCGTCTCCAACCATCCCTGGTGGGCACTGGCACTCGAACCCGGGGGAGGTTGCAGTGCCGTCGTAATTCATGCACACTGCCTTTCCAGCACATGGCCCGGGTTCGGCACTGCATTCGTTCACGTCATGCAGTGTACAGTCAGGCCAGACAACATACAGTGGGTTCCCACTCCCCTGCCCAAAGCAAGAGCACGTTCTCTGCAGTGTGATTGGGTTCACACGCGTAGGGCAGCACTCGCTCCGTGCCAGCTCTGTGTCCGTGCACACCCACTCGTCTCCACTGGAACACCCGCAAGGGTCTTCGAACTTGCAGCTGGCGTCACAACCGTCCCCATCAAACACGTTTCCGTCGTCACATTCCTCGAGCGCCTCCAGTGCACCATTCCCGCAACCTGTACCAAAAAATGAAAGAACGTCAGATGCGGCACATTGGGCGAACGTCCAAAGAAAGTGTGCAACTTAGATCTATACTGCAGAGAGTTCGTAACGCACCCTTTAAATACTGTGGTAGGGAAAAGCAACGCCGCACAGGAAGAAAACACGATAACGTTGCAGGCCAGCGCACTAAAAACCGCGCCCGAGAGAGACAAGACGAGAACCGAACACGCAGAGGCTGCTATGATCTCACACAACACCAGCGCATCCAGTGCGGTGCCACTGGCTTTGCCCACCCGAACAATCCACGCCTGGATATTGTTGCAGAAAAGGCGGTACTCCATACAGCCGGAGGCTATTGTGGCAGCTGTGAGCAAGTAGGAGTTCCTTATGCCAGAGGCAAGGATGAAGACATGCCATAGGACCCCAGCGAGGGTCTCTGCGCGGTCGTTTCCGATAAACGAGAGCATGCAGAGGGCAGCATATGTGACGAGCTCGCGGACGACATTGTGTTGGTGGGGGAGGGGGGGTGCCCCCGAGTTACCCCCATGTTGTGATGATGATACTGCAGCCAGAACACTGAAAATGACGGAGGCCGCAAACGCCCTTTTCGCACCCCACCCCTTGCCCCCCCCGGAGCCAAACACTGCAGAATCTTGGTAAGCAGTCCCCATGAAAACCGCAACGGGTAGCAACAAAACGTACCCTTTGACCCTCGCGAGTAACACCAGCGTGCAGGTCGTGTTCATCAGAGACTGCAGGTTGCGCCCCTTAAAACGCGCCATGCATTGCGCCGCTGCACACGCCAGGAGAACCACCCAAACTACGGCGCCGCTGGGTGCAGAGAGCGCAGCGCATGCGGTTGCTGCATAAAGCCCCGTGTAATGGATACGCATGACACAAAAAAAAAATACGTGTACCATATATTAGTATTGCCTCACTGCACACCACCACGTGATGAAAGGGATGAAAAAAAGGCAGAAGACGGCAGATGTGTTGACTGAGATAATATGGAAGTCCAAGGTAAGCGCCTATGCACGTGTGTGTGTCCGGTTTTGGTGAAGGTGTTGACTGGATTCACAGAACACAGGTACCAAACACGTCGTAAAAGTGGGCCCCGCTGAGGGTGACACTGATATGTGTGCGATTGCATGTGACGCCATTGAGCACGCCACATTGGACTGGCTTGGGGACAAGAACCAGCTCTACTTCACAGGCAACGAACGGGTAAAAAAAGCGACACTGCAATGCGGACATGGGTTCGCACTCATGCAGCTGGCGTACCATTTTTCCAAAAACAACATGCGGTGCCCTGTTTGCCGCCACGGGGAAGACATCCCAATGAACGTGATGTCGCTACCGGCGCACCTCAGAGAGCCCTTCCGCAAACACATTGCAGAGTCGCGCGAGAGCGAGGCGAGAATAGATGCCGAAGGTGAGAACGCCGTGTGCCCCCCCCCCCCCAGTGCGTGCTGTGTGGGATTAACCCCGTACTTTCGTGTCGACAGAAGAGGAACGAGACTCGATGACCGAGATTCTCCGGCTCATCAATACCGGCTTCCGCATGCCCTTCTGGGGCAACAATTATCCACATTGTGTCAAAATCGTTGTTGATGGTTTCAAAGAGGCAAACGTGTTGAGGGTGGATCCGGACATGCGAATCACGATATCTGCAATGTTCTTCGAGGTGGAAAACGAGTACCGGATCGCAACTTCGTTGGTTCAAGACCTCCACAACTACATGCACGTCTTTTCTATTCGTGAAATAGAATTGTACGTATGCCTTGTCGAGGGGGGGCTGACCGTGAGCAGGCTGAAGCGCATCTCCTGGCCCCTGTGGGGGACTGAAGCAGGGCACAACCACGCACAGTACCAGTGCCCCGTCGCGCCCCGCCGCTCGCACACAGCCATTTTCACTACAACATGCGGAACCACGAATGCAGTACACGAACGAGGGTACGTGCAGTTCGAACGCTCATTGGACACGGGCAATCTGTGTGGCATCGTGTGGCACCCAGACCAGAACGAGACGGAAACTACGATGCAGGCAGTTACGGTAGTTGTGGATGGGTCTGGGTAAAAAAAAGAAAAATAAAAAACGAGTTTTAAAAAAATTGCGACCAGGAAAAAAGAAACAAAAGTTAGTTAAAACGAAGCCCCCCTGCACTACAGAGACATAAAATGTTGTCCACTGTGTACAACAGCATGAAAGTCAAGAGCCGCAAGGCCTTCACCGGGAGCACCGGGCGCTCCGCCGGCGCCACCTTCATCATGGTCAACGCAAAGGCCATCCCGTGCACGAAGGAGGCTTTCGAAGAGGGCGGGCGGGAAACATGCGTCGTCAATTTCGCGGTCGTCGCGCCCCACGCCGAGGGCGTTCAGCGAGCTCCTTTCAAGTACAACGACAACAGAAAGGGCGGGAACCGCCCCCCCAGCAAACCGCTCACCGCCATGGCTAGCGACGGCTCCATGCAGTTCTGGTCGTACCAGCGCAAGGGCACCGACAAGGGCGAGCGGTGTGACGACATCACGTGGACGCTTGGCGCTGGGTCGACCATCAAGGTGTTCCTCCGCGCAGAGGACGTGGAGAAGAACCTTCTCCCGGTGGGCATGGACTTCATACCCGAGATGTCTGTGTGCGAGGTCTCGCTCGTGCCCAAATCGTCGGACCCGTGCATGGAGGGCTGGGGGCTCAGCCTGCGCTCCGTCAAGCTCAGCCAGCTGTCCATGTACTCCTACATGGACCGCCTCGCGGCCTTCCCTTCAAACCGCGAAGAGGCCAAGCGCACGCTCCTTGCTCTCTCCGATAAAGAACAGGGCATCCGGCGCGTACTCGACCACGAAAACGCAACTTTTGCCCCCGTGTACGTCTCGGGGGGTGCCTACACGGAATATTCCCCCTCTGCCACCGGCGAGGAGGGGAAGGGGCTCGTAAAACTCTGGAAGTACATGGATAGTGAGATCGGTGCCATTGACATTCCGGAACAGGTAGCGGTCAGGTACACAAACGCCAAGAACGTCGAAGAGGCCATGCGGCTGCTTGAGGTCGCCATTGTCGCAAAGGCACTCAGTGTCCTCGTATTCACCTCAGAGTACAGGGGCAAGACGGCTGGGCTCTCTGAATGCTTCGGTCTTCCTCTGGTGAACACAGAGACGCTCCTCTCCTCCGTGCGTGAGGAGGCCCTAGTCGAGGAAAGGGAGGCCGAGGCGGTCTTCAGAGTCGCCTCCGATGTCACCCAGTTTACGGGCGCTGCAGAGGAACTCGTCGTGGTGGTCTCAGCACAGGAGAAGGGCCTGGCGCAGAACCAGGCCCCCGGCACGTCCGCGCCCTGCAAGGTGGAAGACTTCAGCCTCACCTGCCGGCCCGGGGACTGTGACAGTGCCCACAGGGTCGCGTTCACTCTTCCCAAGGCGGGGGTTGTTCTGTGGACCGGGTACTTCAACACATCGGCGATGGACATGCTGGCCATCGGCGGTGTGGCTGGAATCTGCCCCCAGCGCCGCAAATGGGACTCGATGTCGCCCTCTGCCCCCTAAAGCAGATTCAAAAACTAAAAAAGAATAAAAAACACTTTATACGCGCGGCTTACTGTGCTGTGTGACGCGAAAAGTGCAATGCGTATTCTGGACATGAAAGGCATGATGATTGTACACTCAGGGTGCGTGTGGCCCTACAAGAACATCGACCCTTCAAGCAAGGCTGCCATGGGGAAACTGGAGCGCAACGAGTCAGTGATAACCTGGGTGCAGCCCGTTGATGGTTCAATAGAAGACCAACTCCCGGTAATCAACGTCGACGAAAAGGGCTTCTACATGCTCTCGCTGCGATGTATGAAAGTTGTGTTCCGACACGTACGCCTCAGAAAGGGCTTCACAAACAGGGAGTATACCTCATGCGGGCGCTTGAAGCTCAGGATACCGATGTCCCTTATGCGCGAAAAAGTCCGAACACAGAGCAGATTCACGGTGCGTGTGTCGCCCGCGAAAAGTATGTGGGTGTATTAAGGGTGCCTGACACCTTGGTGTATTTAATTTCACAGGTTCTGCGCCGCTTGGTAAATATGGCTCCCGTCGTGAAACAGCGCCCCCCTGGCTCCAGTGTGCTCCGCAAAATTGACGACTTCGTCAACAATTCAATCCTCCCCATGGCCCAGGTGGTGGAATGTGGCACCTTCCCCACCTGTTTCACGTTTGTGCCCATCGAGGATGAAACATTGATGAATATAATGCATATAACTAACAGTGAGTGCCCCGGCTTCCTTGCAGACAAGCAAATATTTATTGAAAAAATGAATCGCGCATATGACATGTACAAAGGCGTGTTACGTCTTACAGTAAACCCCTCCCCCCCTCTCCTACAGGATGATACTGTTCCATAAAATTACCATGGCAGATCCTCGAGAGAGGAATTCAAGAACGTGGAAGATGGCAACCTGCTGCGGGTGCGTGTACGGGAGCATGGCGTGACGTAACGGCACTTGCATGACAACCATGATTACGAAAACGAACACAGACCCTCGCGCATACATGGTGAACGTGTGGAAGTTGGGAAGCCCTCCCAGGCTGGAAAACATTCCCTGTAGGTACACCAACGCGACGAGTGTTATCCCCCATGTCCACAGCGAGGCGAAGGATATTTGCTCCAAAATAATCTCTTTTCGGGCCTCTAGCCCCGTTGTCGTTTTTCCCAAGAAGTCGTTTTTCGAGTTCTGCAAGACGCGCACGATGAAGGAACACGCCGCAGCGAAGGCACATATGTATGTGATGATACATACTTCCTCGATGTCGTTCCGTCGCAACATGAGAAGCATGGTACGATGAGAACACACAAATCCCACTGTAAGTGGCAAGAGCATAAAGCCGTCGGAGTCCAAGACGTCGTTCCACAAAAAAAAACCCCGGATCCTCGATACGTACGATTTGTTCTTCATTTTAGCTTCCCCCTCGACCTTCTTTCGATCGCCGCGCGCCAATTTAGTGATCACAGACACTGTGCTCAGGGTTGACCACACCACCAGTGGGACGCCGAAATATCCCAAAATGTACCAGTACCTCGAGTAGTCTGCAGACCAGAAAACCCAGAGAAAAACCGCTGTGACTGCAAAGAGCAACAAAGCAAGCCCGATGCGCTGGGGTAGCTCGTTGCGGCTGAGCCAGAAACTCGTGCAAATGTGCGAGGCGGTGACAGTCGCCCACCACCAGAGAATCACGTCGAAGACCACTGTTCGCTCCACGTCCGTGTAGGCCTCGATGATCGTTGCGGTGCGCTCGGCAAAGCAGTTGTACTCTCTGGTCGCCCCTTTCCTGACCTTGTCCTCGAACTCCGCATATCTCGATTCGATGTTTCCAGCGTCAAGAGTCGGAAAGTCCAAAACCGAGAAATATGCTCCGAACAGACAGTTGCAGCGAGGGCTGATTATTTGGAGGTCGGGGAGTGCACCACACGCCATTTCACGCGCAAAAAGATCCCTGTATGTGTCCGGGAGGCGCGTCGTGAAGGGGGGGGTCGTCAGGAAGTTTAGGTGATCTTTGATGTTGGGGATGTCTGGGTTGCTTGTGACTGTCAAGTATGAGCTGTACGGCACACGGGCTATCCATTTGCTGTCGTCGCGCTTCACCGCGTAAAAAAAACATGTGACTAATAGCAAAAGCGAGCTGACCCATGCGTTCGTCGTGAAAAGTGTGCGCCTCTGAATAACAGTGGACGAAAGCGGTTGGCTGTCATAATTAGCGGTAGGCATCACTGGTCCCCGGCTGCCGTGCTGTTTCTTTTTTATATCAGGCATCTGCGTAGGTGACGCGATGCCCGACTGCTTTGTAGCCAAAGTCGCCTGAGAGCTCGTGGGTGTACATCCCTTTCCAGTACAGCAGAACCCAGTTCGTGTTGCATACACAGGTGTGCGCAAAGGCGACCGAGGGCATGCGTGCTTTCGTGGTGGCAGCTAGCTTGCTCCGCTGTAGCGCCCCGAGGACGTCGCATAGCCCCCCGCGCGTTGCACTCCACGCGTGCTTTGTGTACGCGCGCGCGTACGCCACACCCACGACGCTGTCCACCGCGCACGCGACAACCACCTGCCCGGTCGCGCTGTCAAAACCCTTGACCAGCCCTGGCGCCAGACTGCGCAGGGCATCCCACGCGCGCCGGGGGCCCACCGAGGGCATCCCGCGCGTGAAGTCCGTGCCGCCAAAGAGCGCGATCAGCGTGCACAGCTGCTCGATCGAGTGCTCCGCCGGTAGCCCGGCGCGGCCAAGCACGGGTACCAGCCCTGCCAGCAGCGCGTTCGTGTCGACAAACTCGTACTCGCGCCGGGGGCGCTCATCTTTCGGCGCCGGCGTCTTCTTCTCGCCCGGGAGCGACGTTCGCAGCCTGAGGATCACCACGCGCGGCGCGTCGGCGCACGAGTAGCTGCGCGTGTGCAGGCGCAGGAGCGAAATGGGCACGTAGTCGCTGTCCGTCGCCATGGCGAGCAGCGAGCCGTAGCGCTCTGCATACCGGAAGAACTTGAGGTCGGCCTCGCCCATCGGCTCGAGCTCGGACATGACGGAAGCAGCGCCCCCTGCCCTGTAGCACAGGGGGGGGCCCATGTAGTCTATGATGAGCTCCTCGTCCGCGTCCAGCTCCACGAGGAGGGGCAGCCGCGAAATGACCATCTCGATCACGCGCTTCTTGAACGCGCGGTTGCAGATCAGGTGCTCCCAGTCGTCCGGAATCATGTCGGGCAGCTGCTGCCGCTCGTGGAACGGCTTCGGCGTCGTCTTCTTCTGGCGCTGCGCCTGCGTCATCCCCTTCGCAAGCGGCACGTACGTGTAGTCGTCAAACGCCAGCACGACGCTCTTGGCCCCGTGCTCCCGCAGCATGCGCCGCACGGGCATTGCAAACTGGCTGTGCACAAACTGGTCCCACGTGATGACATGCCCCGACTTCATCAGCTGGATCTGCCCGTCGATGAAGGCCGCGCGCGGCCTCCCTCCCGGGAGGCACCGGCTGAACGCCCCCGGGCACGTCTCCTTGAACAGCTTCATCCAGTCTGCGTGTATCCCCATCCTGCCCCCCCCCCATGTGCGGCCGCCCCGCGCTTATATAACACATTTGCCTCTTTTCTTTTTTATTGTCGGTATATACAGTACACAAAACTATGCAGCGCGCTCCCTACGCCGCCCTACGCCGCCCCATGCCCGCTGACACGGACGCTGACGCCCCCCCGATGCTCCTCGTCGACTTCCACGGCAGAGGCAGCGAGTGGAACGCGGGGGCAGTCAGTCGTGACACCCCTACTGTAAATGTCGACGAAGAGGAGGTGCTGACGGTGGATCTGGGACGTGAGGATTCAGATTTTTGGGGATGAACATCTGTCTGTTTTCATATAACCACCTATACATATTGCTGCAGACGATAAAAAAGTCCACGAACCATACCGCTTCGAGGCATTCGTTTTGATATCGAAATATATCTTCACTGGTTTCGATCATTCTTTGATAATCTATCAAGAACGCAGCAAATATTCCCCCTTGCTTCTCCTTAAAAACAACCACATCCGTCTTGTCTCTTTTCAGATCTTCATAAAACTCAATTGCTTTTTGAAAATTTAAGTTCAATGTATCAAGCATTGTTTTGTCTCTGTTGCGATTAAGCAGTAACTGACGAATATCAGTCAAACACTGCGTGAAACCTGGATCTGGTTTTCGACGGAACCCATGCATTATGTTGCGGGGTGGCCTTATTCGAACATATATAATTGAACCTATGAAGGGGACCGCGGGCGCGGTCACTTGGGAACACCATCACTTGGGTGTATATCAATCAATGTTTTCTGTCAGATTGTCGTTTGTGAAAATATATCTGTGATTATTCCACCAATGATACAGATTTTCGACGACAATGAAAAAATCAATAAACCATAAATTTTGAACGGCCTGTGATTCATCAACAAACATTTGGCGTTCGGCCACCGCATTATAACTGTTCACCAAGGACGCGTATATTGGTGCTTGTTTATCCTTAAATTTGATTACAACTGTTTTGTTTTTGCTTAGAGCATCATAATATTTCATTGCTTTGTAAAATTCATCTGTGATGTTTTCAATATATGCAGAGTTTTGTACGTGTGGTTTGGCCAGTAATATACCAATGGAATCCACAATTGCATTAAATTTCTTTGATGGTTTTTCACGGAACAAATTCATTCTGCTTCGGGGTCTGTATTTTATTCCGACATAAATAGTACTTCGTATCATTCAGAGTTACTTTGAAGTAAATTGTGCAGGCCGTGCTGGCTACCACTTCATATTTTGGAGCAAAGTGGGCAGCGGAAGCTCTTCGCTCGCGAGGGACGGCGAGCTCTCCCCCACGGGCGCGGCCTTTTTACCCTTGGCGCGGCCCTTCTTCGCCGACAAGCTCGGCCGCCTTGAAAAGGCTTGAAAGGTGGCAAGCTCTGGCAGCACTTTCTGCTCGTAATACGCGCAAATGCGGTCGCTGATGCACTCCCCCACGGCCCCAGACTTAGGGGCAAACAGCTCGCCGTCGAACGCGCCCTCTGGCATCGAGGCGAGGGCCTCGATCCTGTCTCCGGCGCCAGCAGCCTCGACGGCCGCACAGTGCGGCACCGCGAGTTCCGTGTCAAAGATCGAGGAAAAGGTCGCGGATGCACTGAACGGCCCGCGCGGGGCCGGGGACGAGCACAGACGTTTGCGCATGGCGAGGATCTCTGGGGGTGGGTCCGACTTCGTGCCAGACGCCCTCTCCATGCACAGCAGAAGCGTGCCTATCGACGCCAGTCGATGTGAACTCTCTTCGTCGACGTACGGGAGCACGGGACACTCTGCAAGAACCGCGTGCAGTCGCGTTTCGTCCTCCGCCTTGCTAGGAAGGCACAGGAGCCCCGAGGAAATGAGTGACGAGAGTGCACTCTGGATCTCTTTCGGCTGTTCGCTGACTCTCATCGACCGGGGGAGCTTCAACAAGAAATGTGAACGCGTGTCATGCGCAACATTCTTCCACATCGCGCGTGCCCCGCCCCGCGCGCACTTTTATACTGTCCGACTACATCACGGATGCCCCTGGTGAAGTGTAGAGGACCCCAATCTGCAGGCATATACACACGTCGTCCTTCATCCCACCGACCTTCCCGCTCAGGGCAGCCTGGTCCCTCCCGAACGTCGTCGCGGCCCCCTTGAACTGGTACGAGTAAATGCCCAGCTGCTCGCGCATCCGCGCGCGCGCCGTGGCCGGGTCCCGCGAGAACAGCGGCGCCAGCACGTGCATCCGACCCTCCCGCAGCATGGAGTTCGTCATGGCGCACATCTGGTGCTTGGAGTCGCTCGTCGTCAAGACGCCCGCACGGTCGTGCCCGGGCTCGCGGTACACGGTGGCCCCCGGGATGTTTGCCAGGTCGCGCTCGTGGTGCTCCGCCTGCAACGGAAGATATATCTGCTCGTCAGAAAAGCTGAAACATCCTATGACCTCCTCCGAAGCCGAAGAGCAGTGCGGACTGCCCTCGCCGCTGGCAATCACTGCAGCGGTGGTCAGTGCGATATCCCTCGTGCCCCAACTGTTCACAACAATTAGCCAGGCGCAATATGCAACAGAGTCCCCCCCAGGGCTTAGCTTGTCAAGTGTGTTTCTCGGATTGATGTCAAGGGTTTTGTGGGTGTGGTACGCATTCGAATCCCCCTGCGTCAACTGGCCTCTCTTCACTGCGTCCATGGTGGGTATTATATTTTCACTCACGCTGATTGTGGTGCGCGCAAAGCACTATTGGCAGTGTTGTAATACGTCGTGTTGTGTGGCGGCAGCAGCAGCACCCCCCCCCCACCCCCCCGGTGAAAACACAAATTCGGGATTCACGGGCCTGTTTTACCCACCTCAAAGCCGAGGTTACGCTCTACAAAAATGATGATGGGGGACCGCGACCACATCATGTTCGTCCGCAGGCGCGCCATGTGCTCGCGTACGAGCGCAAACTGCTTTCCAGGGTCCTGCCGCGCCCCCGGGCGTCAGGCAGAGAAACGAGACGAAAAAAAAACACGCAAAACAACACAGATTGGCGGACCTTGCATCCACCCAGGATCTCCACGCCTATGACCTGCAAAATAGATTTCATAGGGTCAGTGCTGTATGGGGTGTGGCGAGGCAAAGTGGAAGCAGAGACGGCGGAGGCCGCGCACGCGCTCGCGAAAAGCAACGCGTCAGAGCACGCCGCCATGCTGGGGGCCATGGTGCAGTCCCCAGACACCCCTTTGAACACTAAGAGGGCGATATTCTTCCTGGTTCTCAATCAGGACAGTGCAATGCGCGACAGGCTGCAGGACATGTGCCCCCACAAGGCTGCCCTTTTCTACAAGACCCTACACACAAACGTCGTCCCGGACTGGCTGAAAGACCAGACCAAAACCCCGGATGACTTCGTGGAGACTCTCCGCAGCGTATACCGAAACTCGTAGTGGGGGGGGGGGGCGTACAGTAATAAGCCCTTTGTGCCGCGTAAACGACACGACTGCATACTCGGATTGCGGCCCTCCCGCGGCTGGGTCGATCACCGTGTAGATGGGCTGGCCAAACTGCGCGGGCGGCACCTCCTGGCTGAACATGCGCTCGATGTCTGCGGACGCGAAGGCCTGCTGCAGCGAATCAAACGCCAGACCTGCCAGCTCCGACTGGATGAGGTCGGGCCTGTCCTGCATGATGGTCTTCAGCCGCCGGTGTCTCTCCGTGCTCTGCCACCTGGGGGCCAGGTGGAGCAAGTGCACGCACTCCGTGCTCTTGCCCGCCTCAATGCACTTCTCGCACGCGAGTTGGATCTGCATGATCGTGAAGATTGCCCGCCCGGTGGCGCTATCCCGCAGCTTCATGAGGCGGCTGTAGAAGTTGATCTCCGACGTCAGCGTCGAGATCGCCAGCAGCGAGGTCCGGTCGATGAGGAGGATCGGCGCCAGCGTCTCGTAGAAAAAGTTGGGGTCGCAGTAGGCCGCCTCCTCCAGGATCAACACGTCTCCGCCCGTCCCCTTTGTCGTCCCGATCTGCACGCACAGACACAAAAAAATGGTTAGCCCCCCACGACACAGACACTATGTGGCGCGGCGCGCAGACGCCCAACGCGGACGAGACGCGAAATAAATAGTCCACACGGCTTGTGTTACCAAAGGCGCACCAGCTATTTAGGTGCCACGGCGCGCCCGATCAGCAGAATGGGCGACTCTGGTTTCTTCGCGCAGTTGCACACTCCACTCGACGGGCCCATCGGAGACTTCAACAAGCACGGCGCGCTCCCGCCGACAGCGTGGGGCGGCGCAGGCCCGATGGCGGGGCCGGGTGGCGCCTTCAACGCGAGTGGGGGTGCCTTGCTTGGAAACGTCGGGCCCTACGACCAGGACCCCAGCTTCTCCAGCGAGCAGGCGTACCTCAACATCCCCCACTCGGTCACCAAAATCGTGCCCAAGCTCCACGGCATACCAGAGCCGGCAAATGCCGGTGGGTACTTCGAGCTCAGCCACGCCGTGTCCTACGGGGGGGTTGCCTTCACCGTGCGCGTTGGCGCTTCCGATGCAGCAGAAAGCTTGATCAAGGACGACCGCCAGTTACAGCGCATGGGCGCCGTCCCGGAGGCGCTCGTCAACCTCGCCACCGTGAACTACCTCCTCCACGGCATCCAGCGCTACGTCCACGGCCAACACACATACGCTGGGGGCGCCTCGGACTCGTGGAACCAGTTCGTCCGAGCGATCGGCGTCGACGTGGATTTCCTGTTCCCTGCAACTGATGGACGCGGTAAACCTGATGGACGCGGTTCCAGACTTGGTGAGGTGAAGGAGAGAGATAAAAAGGTCAAACTCGGAATGGCAGAACACATCATACAGCACGTTGTGCGCCCGTTTGGTGTCGTGCATGCCAGCGACAGGCAGGGGGGGCAGCACCAGGGCGGAGGCACAGTGACGTGGCCTGTCGATTACGTTGCGAACCTCGTTGTCGACGGCAAAGTCATGAACCTTACAAACATATGGAGGCACAGGACCATATGCGCCGGGGACGACCTCGTCCTGCGGCTGAAGTTCATGAAAAGCACAGACTACTGTCTCGTCTCGTACCCAAAGGCAGTGACGAACAAGAAGTTCGCGCCGTGGGAGCCCCCTGGGGAGAGCGGCGTGTGGCAGCTTGTCCCAGATGTCAAATCCGGCACCCGGATGTCCCGCTCCGGCGAATACGCCAAAAACATGTACTGGCACGTCGCCCGCAGCCACGTGTACATGGGCCCCATGCCCGACCGGGACGTCGCTGGCAACGATGACGCACAATTCTCCAACGGGGCACTTCTACAGGCTACCTTCAGTCCAGTGTGTGTCGACATACGACAAAGGGATAATGAAAACGCACCCTCCCTACTTTCTGAAGGTGTAAGCCGAAATTTCGGTGTTGATGGACCCGTGCTGTCGTGGTGTAGGATGCAGGTGAACGAACAAAAACAAGAAAACGACAGCCTGGGAACACCTGTGGGTCCACCGCGTTCATCGGTACCCCCAAGTACGACGAATCCGTCGCAAAACCGTCGTCAAAATTCACCACGGGAAACGAGAGACAACAGTAGTGGAAAGAAGGAAAGGGGACGGGACCCACGAAACGCGAATAATGCGCAGGAACTGGAAGATACAAAAAAAAGTATGGAACGTTTGAAAACACAACTTCTAGATGTGGAAGTCGACAAACAAAGATTAGAGAGAGATTTGAGGAGCAGCAAACAAGAATGTTCAGAAAGCATGGAACATGAAAAATCAACCAGGAAACAAATGGAAGATATGAGTAAAGTGTTGGTAACAACTAGAAAATATGTAGAGGCCGGAAAACAAAAATGTAGTGAACTTTCGGACGAAAAACAAAAATTGGAACAAAGTTTGCAGAAAAGTGAATCAGAAATGAAGGCTTTGATTGAAAAAGACGCTGATGTTCAAGTGAAAACACTGCACGATAGTTTGACAGAGGCCAGAAAACAATTGAGAGAGAAAGAAAATGAGTTAGAAAAAGAAAAGACACAAAGTGAAGAAGACACAAAGAAAACAAATGAAGAAATGGAGAATCTCAAGAAAAAAGATAAAGAGTTACGAGAGAGTTTGGATAAGAACTTAAAGCAATTCGAAGAACTATTAGGGGCAAAAATGAAAGCGTATGAGAAAGAACACAAAAAAAAACACGAAAAATCGAGCAAAATGGTGTCGGATATTGGGGGAATTCATGAATTCGATTTGCTTTTTGAATTTTTGAAAAACAAAAAAAACGAAATGATGAAAACGTTGTTGTTGAAAAAACCTGAATCCGGCGTCGAAACTCCTGACAAAAAAGTTGATGCAACCATAGCTGCTAATATAGTGGACATATTAGTGAAGTTGATTGAAAAAGAAAGATATTTTTTCAGTGCAGAAAGTTCAGATTCCGAATTCGAAACAACACGTGAAGTCAAAAAAAGCATAATCGATAAATCTGAAGAAATAAGACATTTGATAAGAGAAACAAAAGAAACCTGCTTGAAAGACCTGGGTGGGCCAGGCTTTGCAAACGTAAATATAGTATCTTGGGAAGCTGGTTGGTTTAAAGAGTTGGGATCTGTGTGGACCATGTTAAATGGGGGCACCATTGTTGATGTCACAACAGTCGATTTTAAAAACGAGAAAACGAAGTTTTTTCATGAAATAGATTCAGGAGTGGGGTCGAAGCCGGGTAAACAAAACCCCTCCCCCCTCCCTGGTACAGACAGCAAAAAATTAAAAAAAGGAACAGGAGGAACAGGAGGAACAGGAGGAACAGGAGGAACAGGAGGAACAGGAGGAACAGGAGGAACAGGAGGAACAGGATCAACAGGAGGAACAGGAGGAAAAGGAGACCCCTTGCTTGCGCTTGAGAAATTTCTGTCGATGTAATAAACCCTAAATATACCAGAGAAACCCTGTGTGTGCATATAAGAGCAGGGGGGGCGCGCCGCTGCCTACATGGAGGACCCCCAAGACGTGCCAAACCCACAGTCTGAGGGGGGTGATGGTGGCGACGGGGACGCGCAGGGCGCGAGTCGTGTGCGCGAATCACTGTACGGTAGCAGTTGTGCGGCGTGCGGCGTCCTCACGAACAAGCAAACGCGGGACTGGGGGGTCCAGCTGTCGGACCAGTCTGTGCGGGACGCCCTCAAAAAACACATGCTGTGTGCGCTGGGGGGCCAAACGCCCAACAACCTATTTGTCGAGGAGGCACACCTCATACACAAAAAACTGTTCAAGGAAGCCAAGAATTTCGTCAGACTAAAATTCAGAGTTGGAGGAGGAGGAGACGAGATCTCTTTCGAGAATGTGCGGGGTGTGAAGGATAACTTGTGCTTTAGCTGTAACAAGGTGGCAGATAGGGGATGGGATAAAAACATTACACAACAGCTCAATTCCATCTATCAAAAAGGAACAGAATCTCTGAAGGAGGAGGTTGGCATTTTCCTCGCCGCACAGGTGGCTGTATACCTGAGCGAGCTGGACAAAAAAAGCTCCGTCGCACTGCAACGCTACCACTCTACCGTGGGGCTTGTCTCGTACTACACCAGCGCCGCGGTGTACTGCATGCTTCCGCATGTCGAGTTGGATTCCTTGGGGGGGCGCGATTTCGTCAACTGGCACCAGTTCTTCTTCTGGGAGCTCCCACTCCACAACAAAGGCGGCCAGAAGTTGCTTGAATTCCTCGTGTCCCCCCACAGCAGCCCCGCCGCCGCCAAGACCCTGTTCAAAACAGAAACACTCAAGCGTGCTGCCGTCTGCTGTGGGGCCATGAGAAGACTCGGTATGGTCATGAACAGCATCAATGCGCTGTACTCTGAGCATCTTTCAAACATACAGGCGTTTCCGATTCCGCGCGCGCCCGCGCCCGTGCAGGGCGCGGGGGTATGGGCTATGGACATCGACGAGCTGTACAGACTGGAAGCCATATTTGTAGGGAGTATGGCACCACGGTGCATGGATGACAGTGTCGTGATGGACGCTATGCTTACGAAATTTGTTGTCATGGCCAACGAGAGCGGTGCTATGGAAAAGTCCCTCCCCCTGCAAAATTACCTGAAAATGCACACATCCAAACTGTACAGAACACTCACAGAAATGGTCAGGGAAAGGAGCAGGAGGGGGAAAAGGGCGAAGCGCCCCCGTGCGAAAAAGAGCGGGGGTGGCGAGGAGGATGAGGAGGAGGTTCAAAGTTCCACATGTACCGAAGAAGACGAAAGCGAAACAGGTTCCCAAAACGATAAGACGGAAGAGTCCAATAAGCGTTTCAAAACCAGGACGAAAATGCAAAAAAATCTGGAAAAAATGAGGGAAAAACTCCTTGCGGATTGGGACCAGCTTGCAAAATTGAGCAAAGATTTTTCTCAAACCCGTGCGCCTCAGAGAGTGTCAATCGCAATTCGAGGACTTTTTTTTGAATATTTTAGAAAGGCCCATTGGTTAAGGGTATTTTGCAACAATTCAAAAAAACAAAAAAAAAGAAGTTTCTACCCACACATACAAAAAGAATACCATGAGCTCGTGAATCTCAAATCCGAAATATTGTTACAACTGTCTGAGACAGAAATAAAAAATGGAAAGGCTGAGGCAGATAGGGCTACGACAGTAGTGGATAACGAAGAGGAGGTCAAAAAAGTGTGGGATTCATATTTTAAATATTTTCGGGATCACTTAGTTCGCCAAGAATGTCGCGAAATTTTTGGAGAACTGAAACAGAAATGCGATCGCCGCTTTCCAACAGGCCTTAAACCCGATCAAGTGAAAATTGTGTTGTTGTCCATTCTAGCAGATGTTATGGGAAAAGATTTGGAAAAAGCAAAAAAGGGGGAAGGCATTTGGACTCCAAAACAGCTTGAGCAAGGGGGGGCCTCCGTAAATAACGCGAATGTGGAACTAAATGTGGAGGAGGAGGCCTTAAAGCAAAAAGAAGCTGGCCAAGTATCCCCCCCCTCAGCTTCTCCTCATGTGCCCAAGGGGGGGGGGGG
>Ga0115547_1000187_pt1 | contig 43075 bp, 42 predicted proteins | sample COGITO_mtgs_1004_3_FD_87185 | JGI IMG/M metagenome (GOLD analysis project Ga0115547, IMG submission 87185) | Pelagic marine microbial communities from North Sea - COGITO_mtgs_100420 | ecosystem: Environmental > Aquatic > Marine > Epipelagic | place: Germany:Helgoland, sampling site Kabeltonne...
GTCACCATGCGCCAGCTCCTCGAGAGCGGCGTCCACTTCGGGCACCAGACCCGTCGCTGGAACCCCAAGATGAAGCGCTTCATCATGACCGAGCGCAACGGCATCTACATCATCGACCTGCAGCAGTCGCTGGCCTACATCGACCGCTCCTACGCCTTCGTCAAGGACGTCGTCGCCAAGGGCGGCACCGTGATGTTCGTGGGCACCAAGAAGCAGGCCCAGGAAGCGATCGCCGAGCAGGCGACCCGCGTGGGCATGCCCTACGTCAACCAGCGCTGGCTCGGTGGCATGCTCACCAACTTCCAGACCGTGCACCAGCGGATCAACCGCCTCAAGGAGCTCGACGAGGTCGACTTCGACGACGTCGCCGGCAGCAGCCGCACCAAGAAGGAGCTGCTGCAGATGCGCCGCGAGCGCGACAAGCTCAACAAGTCGCTCGGCGGTATCCGCGAGATGACCCGCACCCCCGCCGCGGTGTGGATCGTCGACACCAACAAGGAGCACCTCGCCGTCGAGGAGGCCCGCAAGCTGAAGATCCCGATCATCGGGATCCTGGACTCCAACTGCGACCCCGACGTCGTCGACTTCCCGATCCCGGGCAACGACGACGCCATCCGCGCGGTCGGCCTGCTGACGCGCGTCGTGGCCGACGCCGTCGCCGAGGGCCTCATCGCCCGCTCGGGCGGCAAGTCCGGTGGCGACACACCCGGTGCCGAGGAGCCCCTGGCCGAGTGGGAGCGCGAGCTCCTGGGTGGCGACGCCGCCGAGGCCGCCGCTTCCGCGACCGCCACGCCGGCCGCCGAGACCCCGGCCGCCGAGGCGACCGGTGCGTCGTCCGAGGGCGCCAGCGAGCCTGCAGCTCCCGTCGAGACGCCGTCCGAGGCCCCTGCCGCCGAGACCACCGAGGCTCCGGTCCCCGAGGCGCCCGTCGCCGAGGAGACCAAGGTCCCTGAGGCCGCCGAGGCGACCACCGAGTCCTGAGCCCCGGTCCCGACCGGTCTCACCCGGGCCTGACCAGATCCAGCGGGCCCACCCCGATCAACCCGACGTGGGCCGACCTCGCACGAGGCCGGCCCACGTTCGGCCCCGACCTGAACTACGTACGAAGGAGTACCCATGGCTTTCACCGCGGCCGACGTCAAGAAGCTCCGTGAGCTCACTGGCGCCGGGATGATGGACTGCAAGAAGGCGCTCGACGAGACCGACGGCGACTTCGACAAGTCCGTCGAGCTGCTCCGCGTCAAGGGTGCCGCCAAGGCTGCGGCCCGTGGCGCCGAGCGCGAGGCCTCTGCCGGACTGGTGGCCCACTCGGCCGGCGTCCTGGTCGAGCTCAAGTGCGAGACCGACTTCGTCGCCAAGGGCGACGACTTCGTGACCACCGCCCAGAAGATCGCCGACGCCGCCGGGGAGGCCAAGCCGGCCGACGTCGAGGCGCTCAAGGCCGTGGCGCTGGAGACCAGCACTGTCGGCGAGGTCGTCGAGAGCCTCGCGATCTCGATCGGCGAGAAGATCGAGCTGGGCCAGTACGTCCACTTCGACGGTCCCGTCGTGGCCTACATGCACAAGCGTGCCGCCGACCTGCCCCCCGCCGTGGGCGTCCTGGTCGAGTACGACGGAGACGCGGACGCCGCTCGTGCGGCTGCCATGCAGGTCGCCGCCATGCGTCCGCAGTACCTCACGCGCGACGAGGTCCCCGCCGACATCGTCGCCAAGGAGCGCGAGATCGCCGAGGCCACCTCGCGTGAGGAGGGCAAGCCCGAGCAGGCGATCGCCAAGATCACCGAGGGCCGCCTGAACGGCTTCTTCAAGGACGTCGTCCTGCTCGAGCAGCCGTCGGTCACCGAGAACAAGAAGACCGTCAAGGCCGTCCTCGACGCCTCCGGCACGACCCTGAAGCGCTTCGCACGCTTCGAGGTCGGCGCCTGAGTCTCCGACTCATCGTCTGTTCGTCCGCGATGGCCGGCCACTCCCACGGGGGTGGCCGGCCATCGCGTCGTTCCGGGGTGGTCGCCCTCGCCACTGCGCTGGTGCTCGCCCTGAGCCTGGTCGCCGCCTGCTCGGACCCCGACGACGGGCCGGCGCCGCCGGAACCGACGCCGACGGTTGCTGCGTCGTACCGTGCCCCGTCCGGCATCCTCCTCGCCCGACCGTCGGATCCCGAGGAGGACAACACGACGTTCGGTGTCTTCCTCGACCTGGTGCGCAACACGCCCGCGGGGGAGCGGATCCGGATCCTCGCCCACTCCTTCTCGTTCGTCCCGGCCGCTGAGGCGCTGATCGAGGCCCACCAGCGGGGGGTCAGGGTCCAGGTGGTCGTCGACCGCGGGGTCTCCGGCGACTTCAAGGCCCCCGCCCTGCTGCGCGACGCGCTCGGCACGGCTCGGGGGCAGCCGTCGTTCATCTACTTCGCCCCCGGCGACCTGCATCAGAAGACCTGGTCCTTCACCCGCACGGGTCGTTCACGCGACGTCGTCCTCGTGGGGTCGATGAACCTCACCTACCAGTCGGCGCGCCAGTACACCGACGTCGTCTCCTACGTCGGGCGTCGCGACGTACGGCGGGTCTTCGACCGGCGTTTCGTGGACCTGGTGCGCAACCTGCCCGACGTCGGCGCCCGGGCCAGCGTCCGGCTCGGTCGGGACCGGGCGTGGTTCTTCCCGGGCTACGACGAGGCCGACGACCCACTGTTGGCTCAGCTGGCGGCCGTTCCCCCGCAGGGTGCCCGCATCCGCGTGGTGATGTACGCCTGGCTGGACGAGCGAGGGCTCGCGATCGCCCGTCTGCTCGCCGACAAGGCGGCCGCGGGCGCGGACGTGGAGGTCGTCCTCGGCCCGAGCATCGGGGCGCAGGTCCGGACGCTCCTCGACGGCTCCTCGATCGTCGTGCGGCCTGGAGTCTTCGCCGACGGGGACGACGTGCACCACAAGCTGACGCTCGTGCGCTACCCGGGCGAACCGCGCGACACGCGCTTCGTGCTCACCGGCTCGGACAACTTCACCACCAAGTCGCTCGACCGTCCCGAGCTGCTCCTGCGACTCAACGGGTCGGTGTACCGACGCTACGACCGGTGGGTGGACCGGCTGGTGGCGCGCGGCCGCGCCGAGTCCTGACGTCACTCGCTGTCGCCCGACCTGGTCCCTATCCGGTCGGGAACGACTCCAGTACCCTCAGCGAGGGTATTTCCGGCCCGCACGACGGGCACTGACGAGTGGAGAGAACACACACCATGGGTCTGTTCGACAAGGTCAAGGGCCAGTTCATCGACATCGTCGAGTTCCTCGACGACAGCCGCGACACGCTCGTGTGGCGCTTTCCGCGTCAGGGCAACGAGATCAAGAACAACGCCCAGCTGATCGTGCGTGAGGGACAGGTGGCGGTCTTCGAGTCGGAGGGCCAGATCGCCGACGTCTTCACGCCGGGCACCTACACCCTGGAGACCAAGAACCTTCCGATCCTCTCGACCATCAAGGGATGGAAGTACGGCTTCAACTCGCCGTTCAAGGCCGAGGTCTACTTCGTCGGGATGCGCCAGTACACCGACATGAAGTGGGGCACCCAGAACCCCGTCACCCTGCGCGACGCCGAGTTCGGCATGGTCCGGCTGCGCGCCTTCGGCACCTACTCGCTGCAGGTCGTCGATGCCGCCAAGATGCTGCGCCAGCTCGTCGGGACCGACCCGCAGTTCCGCACCGACGAGGTGTCGGAGTTCCTCCGACAGAACATCGTCAGCCAGGTCGGCACCGCGCTGGGCAACTCCAACCTGCCGATGCTCGACCTCGCCGCCAACCAGCAGACGATCGGCGACACCCTTGCCGGCACCCTGACCACGAACCTCGCCGACTTCGGGATCAGCATCCCCCGCTTCGTCATCGAGAACATCTCGATGCCCAAGGAGGTCGAGGAGGCGCTCGACAAGCGCACCTCCATGGGGGTCCTGGGCAACCTCGACCAGTACGCCAAGTTCCAGGCGGCCGAGGCGATCGGCGACGCCGCCAACAACCCGGGCGGCGCCGGTGAGGGCATGGGGATGGGGATGGGCATGGCCCTGGGCCAGCAGATGGCCAACAACCTCAACCAGCAGAGCCAGCCTCCCGCGCAGCAGGCGCCGGCGGGAGGGCCTCCGCCCATCCCAGGGGCGGCTGCGGCCTTCTTCCTCGCCGTCAACGGTCAGCAGGTGGGACCGGTGACCGTCGCGGAGATGCCCGCCAAGGTGGCCTCGGGCGAGCTGACACCCACCACGCTGGTGTGGCGCGACGGCATGCCGCAGTGGACCGCCGCCTCCGAGCTGCCCGAGCTGCGCTCGATCTTCCCGGCCACCCCGCCGCCGCTGCCGCCGCAAGCCTGAGGTCACGCCAGGACATGAGTGACGAGAGCACGCCTGCCCCCACGGGCCCACCCCCGCTGAGCTCGACCTGCCCCAACTGCGGCTCCCAGACGGCGTACGCGCCCGGCACCACCGCACTGCGCTGCACGTCGTGCGGCTCGATGCTGGAGATCGCCGGTCCCGACACCGAGATCAACGAGCATTCCTACGACGAGTGGCGCGCGCGACACGGCAGCGTCGAGGTAGCCAACCTCGGCGGCCAGGTGGTCCAGTGCACTGGCTGTGGCGCCACGACCGAGACCACGGACCTGGCCACGGCCTGTCAGTTCTGCGGTGGAGCGCTGGTCGCCCTCGACCACCCGGAGGGCCTGGTGCCGCCGGAGGCCGTGGTGCCCTTCCACGTCGACAAGCGCGGGGCCAAGGACGCCTTCGGGGGATGGGTGAAGTCGCGCTGGTTCGCCCCGAGTGCCCTGAAGAAGGTCGGCTCCACCGAGGCGTTGCAGGGCACCTACGTGCCGCACTGGACCTTCGACGCCCAGACCCACACCGACTATCGGGGCCAGCGCGGTGACTACTACTACGTCACCGTCACCGACACCGTCTCGGACGGCAAGGGCGGCACCCGGCAGGTCACGCGCCAGGAACGCCGAACGCGGTGGCGGCGAGCCTCGGGTCACGTGTCCCGGTTCTTCGACGACGTCCTGGTCGTGGCCAGCAACCGCCTGGACCCGAAGAAGCTCAACAAGATGGGCCCCTGGAAGCTGACCGAGGCCCGACCGTTCCAGCAGGAGTACATCACCGGCTACTCCGCCCTGCGCTACGACGTCGACCCGCAGAAGGGGGCAGCCGAGGCGCGCCAGGAGATGCGGTCGGTCATCGACGGCGACTGTCGCCGCGACATCGGGGGCGACGAGCAACGGGTCAGCGACATGGACATCACCTACTCCCAGGCGATGTTCAAGCTCGTCCTGATGCCGTTGTGGATCGCGACGTACATCTTCGCGGGCAAGACCTTTCAGGTGATGGTCAACGCCAACACCGGGGAGGTCGTGGGCGACCGCCCCTGGAGCGTCGCGAAGATCACCATGGCGGTCCTCGCGGTCCTGGCGATCGTCGCCGTGATCGTGTTCCTGGTGGTGAGCGGCAACAGCGGCTCGGGTACCACCGGAGGGGGAGACGGCGGTTTCGGGGTGGGGGGCTCCGGCCTCGGAGGCCCTGCAGGCCATGCAGGCCTCGGGTAGCGGTGCTCGCGCGGATCCTCATCGGATAGGTTGCTGCAGGGTCCTGCACAGGACCAGACGACGTACGTCCCAACGACGACCAAGGGGTGCCACGGGTGGCGGGTTACGAGCGGGTGCTGCTCAAGCTGTCGGGTGAGGTCTTCGGCGGTGGAAAGGTCGGGGTGGACCCCGACGTCGTGGCCACGATCGCGCAGGAGATCGCTGCGGTTGCTCGCTCCGGCGTCCAGATCGCCGTGGTCACCGGGGGCGGCAACTTCTTCCGCGGCGCCGAGCTGCAGCAGCGCGGCATGGACCGTGTGCGCGCCGACTACATGGGCATGCTCGGCATCGTGATGAACTGCCTGGCTCTCCAGGACTTCCTCGAGAAGCTCGGCGTGGAGACGCGGGTCCAGACGGCGATCACGATGGGACAGGTCGCCGAGCCCTACGTGCCGCGCCGCGCCATCCGACACATGGAGAAGGGTCGCGTCGTGATCTTCGGCGCCGGTATGGGCATGCCCTTCTTCTCCACCGACACCGTCGCCGTCCAGCGAGCACTGGAGAGCCGCTGCGACGTGGTGATCTACGACAAGAACGGCGTCGACGGGCTCTACACCGCCGACCCCCGCAAGGATCCCGAGGCGACCAAGCTCGACGCCCTCACCTACGACGAGGCGATCTCGCGCGGCATCAAGGTGATGGACCAGACCGCCTTCACCCTGGCCAAGGAGAACAAGCTCCCGATGATCGTCCTGGGCATGGCGGCCGAGGGCAGCATCCTGCGCGCGGTGCAGGGTGAGAAGATCGGGACGCTCGTCAGTCCAGACTGAGGGCCAGCCACGCCCACGGCTCCACGCTCAGGCACGTTCAACGAAAGGCCGACACCGGTGATCAACGACATCCTCAACGAGGCCGACTCCAAGATGGACAAGTCGGTCGAGGCGACCCGTGAGGAGTTCGCCGCCATCCGCGCCGGCCGTGCCACGCCGACGATGTTCAACAAGATCGTGGTGGAGTACTACGGCGCACCGACGCCGCTGCAGCAGCTAGCGTCGTTCACCTCGACCGAGGCCCGGATCATCATCGTGGCCCCCTTCGACATCACCGCGATCGACAACGTCGAGCGGGCCATCCGCGACTCCGACCTGGGGGTGAACCCGTCGAGCGACGGCAAGGTCCTGCGCTGCGTGTTTCCCGAGCTGACCGAGGAACGACGCAAGGAGTACATCAAGATCGCTCGGGGCAAGGCGGAGGACGGCAGGATCGCGGTGCGCAACCTGCGCCGCACCGCCAAGCAGAACCTCGAGAAGCTGGAGAAGGACGGCGAGGTCGGCAAGGACGACGTCACCGGTGCTGAGAAGAAGCTCGACACGGTCACGAAGAAGCACACCGACGAGATCGACGAGATGCTCAAGAGCAAGGAGGCCGAGCTGCTCGAGGTCTGAGGACCTCGCACGGCTCGTCCACCATGACCGACGCTCGCCCGGAGACCGGCCCGCACGACGATCCTCTGCACGACCACGGCTCGGGCTCCGGCCCCCACGATGGATCCGCCCCGCAGAAGGACCACGGGCGGGCCGGTCGCGACCTCAAGGCCGCGATCACCTCCGGCGTCGTCCTGCTGGGCGCGATCGCTGCCTCGCTGGCCTTCTGGAAGCCGGCGTTCATGCTGATCGTCGTGATCGCGGTCGTCGTCGCCATCTGGGAGCTGCGCCAAGGGCTGCTCTCGAAGGACATCGACCTGCCCGAGCAGCCGCTGATGCTCGGCGGTGCGGTCATGGTGGTGGTGGCGTACCTGTACGGCTCCGACGCGTTGGTCACCGCGACGGCCGTCACGGCCCTCGTGGTCATGCTCTGGCTGCTGCGCCGCGGCATCGACGGCTACGTCAAGACCGCGACCGCGTCGGTCTTCACCCTCGTCTACGTGCCCTTCCTCGGCTCCTTCGTCGCACTGCTGCTCTCCGAGGGGGGCCGCGACGGCGGCGGTCTCGACAACGACGGAGTCCAGGGGATCCTGACGTTCATCCTCGTCACCATCGCCTCGGACATCGGCGGCTACATCGCGGGCGTCCTGTTCGGCAAGCACCCGATGGCTCCGGTCATCTCGCCGAAGAAGTCCTGGGAGGGCTTCGCGGGATCTTTGGTCGCCACCGTCGCGATGGGCTGGCTGCTGGTCGTGCTCCTGCTCGAGGGCGACTGGTGGGTCGGACTCTGCTTGGGGCTGATCGCGGTCGTGATGGCCACGCTCGGGGACCTCTGCGAGTCGGTGATGAAGCGCGACCTCGGCATCAAGGACATGAGTCAGGTGATCCCGGGCCACGGCGGTCTGATGGACCGGCTCGACTCGCTGCTGGCCACCATCGCGCCGATCTGGCTCCTGCTGCACTACCTCGTCTTCACCTGATCGACCCTGTGTCCTCGTCGAGCGTCCTACGATCATCAGATGACCACCGACGAGGGGACTGACCTCGCCCCCGGCGAGACGTCGTCCACACGAGGAGGAGACGTCGAGCCGAGCAGCCGTGGCAAGCGCAAGGCGGAGACCGGCCCGAGCTTCTGGCACCGGTCGCACCCGATCTTCCTGCCACTGTCCGGTTTCTTCACCGGCACGGTGCTCGTCGTCCTCGTGCTCGGCGGGCTCGGACTGATCCTGAAGGCGTTGTTCGGGGTGGACCTCAGCGAGCACCCCGGACCGTTCCTGGTGGCGATCCTGTCGTTGTTCGTGATCAACGTGGTCCTGCTCGTCGCACCGACCACACGTCGCTTCGCCCGCTACATGCTCTTCGGCCTTCTGGTCACGCCCGTCGTCGTCGGCGCCGTCGGTGCGGTCACGCTCTTCCTGCTCATCAGCAACGACGGCTGAGGGTTAGGGCAGCGCCAGGAGCGGTGCGAGACTGGAGGGGCTATGGCTGAGATCAAGACCCTGCCCCTCGTCTTCGACGAACCCCGCGGCCGCAAGAAGCCTCCGCGGCACCTCGCCGACCTCACCTCACCCGAGCGCAAGGCGCTGCTCGAGGAGCACGGCCTGCCCGGCTTCCGCGCCAAGCAGCTGTCGCACCACTACTTCTCCCGCCTGGTCGACGACCCGGCCGAGATGACCGATCTCCCGGCGGGTCAGCGCGACGAGCTCGTGGGCGCTCTGCTGCCCGAGCTGATGACGCCGCTGCGCACCATGGAGGCCGACAAGGGCACCACCCGCAAGACCCTGTGGAAGCTCTTCGACGGCGCCCTGGTCGAGTCGGTGCTGATGCGCTACCCCGACCGGGCCACCATGTGCGTCTCGAGCCAGGCCGGGTGCGGCATGGCGTGTCCTTTCTGCGCGACGGGCCAGGGCGGCCTGCAGCGCAACATGTCGACGGCCGAGATCGTCGAGCAGGTGCTGGCCGGCGCACGATCGCTTGCCCGTGGCGAGGTCCCCGGAGGGCCGGGTCGGGTCTCCAACGTGGTCTTCATGGGGATGGGCGAGCCGCTCGCCAACTACAAGGCCGTCATCGGCGCCGTACGCCGGCTGGTCGATCCCTCGCCGGACGGCCTGGGCATGTCCGCACGGGGCGTCACCGTCTCCACGGTGGGCCTGGTGCCCCGGATCAACCAGCTGACCGAGGAGGGCATCCCGGTCACCCTCGCGCTGAGCCTGCACGCCCCGGACGACGAGCTGCGCAACGAGCTGGTCCCGATCAACACCCGCTACTCCGTGGCCGAGACGGTCGACGCGGCCTACCACTACGCCCAGGTGACCAAGCGCCGGGTCTCGATCGAGTACGCGATGATGCGCGGCATCAACGACCAGGCCTGGCGCGCAGACCTGCTCGCCGACGTGCTCATGCGCGGCGACTGGGGCTGGGTCCACGTCAACCTGATCCCGCTCAACCCGACCCCGGGGTCCAAGTGGACCGCCTCCGACCCGGCCGACGAGCGGGAGTTCGTCCGCCGACTGGAGGCCAAGGGCATTCCGACGACCGTGCGCGACACGCGCGGCAGCGACATCGACGGGGCCTGCGGACAGCTGGCCGCCACGGAGTGAGCAGGCTCGGCAGCGTGGTGGCCCACCTCGACGGAATCGCGGTCGCACGGGTGGCCTGACGATGGCGGCCGCCGACGACCGGCTGTGGGGCGGTGCCATGGCGCCGACCCTGCGTCGCGCCGGCTTCGAGAAGGTCGGCCAGGAGAGGTCCTACCTCCTCGACCCGTGACGCCGTACGGCCCGGTGGTGTGCCCAGCGGCACGACCGAAGCGGTCAGGTGCTGTTCACGTGTCGTCTACGCCGGGCTCGGCGTTCGTTGCAGGCTCCTCCCTAGCGTCCGAGCCATGGCTGAGATGACTCCGCTCGTCCCCATCACCTCCTCCCTCCTGCGACCCGCGCCCCACCCTCTGCCGCGTGCGCGGCGTACGGCGGTCCCCGACACCAGCGAGCAGCTGCGCGTGCTCGTGGTCGCCGAGTCCTTCCTCCCGCAGATCAACGGGGTCACGAACTCCGTGCGCCGGGTGCTCGAGCACCTCGCCGCCGAGGGCCACCGTGCCGAGCTCGTCGCCCCCACCGGCCCGGACACGTACGCCGGGTTCCGGGTCCGACACGCCCGCGGCGCGACCCTGCCGTTCTACAAGGACTTCAAGATCGGACTGGAGACGCGCCGCAGGCTCCGCCAGACGATGCTGCGCTTCCGCCCGGACGTCGTGCACATCGCGTCCCCGGCGACACTCGGCTACCAGGCGGCGAAGGCCGCCGGCGAGCTCGGCATCCCCACGGTCGCGATCTACCAGACCGACCTGGTCGGCTTCGCCGAGCGCTACGAGCTGCCGGGCGGCGCCCGGGCGATGGCGTCGCTGACCAAGCGGATCCACGTCAGGGTCGACCGCACCCTCGCCCCCAGCTCGGCGAGCCTGGCCCAGCTGGCCGACATGCAGGTCCCCGACACGGCCTTGTGGCCCCGCGGGGTCGACCTCGAGCAGTTCCACCCGTCACGACGCGACGACGACCTGCGTGCCCGTCTGGCCCCCGACGGTCGACTGGTCGTGGGGTACGTCGGCCGACTGGCGCCGGAGAAGGAGCTCGAGCTGCTCCGCGTGCTCGACCAGGACCCGCGCTATGCCGTCGTCCTCGTCGGAGGGGGTCCCGAGGAGCAGCGCCTGCGCTCGATCCTTCCGAACGCGACCTTCCTCGGTCTCCTGCACGGCGACGACCTCGGCGCCGCCTACGCGTCGCTCGACGTCTTCGTCCACACCGGTCGTCACGAGACCTACTGCCAGTCGGCGCAGGAAGCCCTCGCCTCGGGTGTCCCGGTGGTGGCGCCCCGCTCGGGGGGTCCCATCGACGTGGTCGACGACACCGTCGCCGGTCACCTCTACGCGCCCGGAGACGCGGCCGAGCTGGCGTCGTACGTCGACGGACTGGCCACCGACGCCGACGCGCGCCGCCGCATGGCCCTGGAGGCGCGCCGCAGCGTCGAGGGCCGCTCGTGGGCCTCGGTCAACGCAGCGCTGGTCGATCACTACCGCGAGGTCGTCGGCGCCCGTCGCGCCGAGGGGCTGCGCTCAGTCGGCTGATCCCGCTCCCGCCAGGATCACCTCGGCGGCCTCCTCGGGAGTGTCGACGAGGTGGACCCTCGACTCCATCACCCGCCCACGGGCCAGCGACCTGAGCAGCGGCCACACGGGCAGGTCCTCGGTCCAGTACTCACGTCCGACCAGCACCATGGGCGCGACTGACATCTCATCGGCGTAGTAGTTCTCGCAGGCGTCCTGGAAGACCTCCTGCACGGTGCCCCCGGCACCGGGCAGGAAGACGATCCCGGCACTGCAGATCTGCAACAGCACGGCCTCGCGGGTGGCGTTGCCGACGTACTTGGCGATCGCGGTGGCGAACACGTTGGGCGGTTCGTGGCCGTAGTGCCAGGTGGGGATGCCGAGCGTCTCGCGAGGCGCGTCGAGCCCGGCGATCGCCGAGCGAGCCGTGTCGAGCCAGGCGTCGATGGAAGGTCGGAAGGACGGCGTCCGCGCGAGCAGGTCCAGCGCGACCTCGAGGGCCGCGCTGGCATCTCCTGACAGACGCGCCCCGAGATTCGCTGCCTCCATCGCGCCGGGACCGCCGCCGGTCGCCACGACGAGCGGGCGGCCCAGCAGGGCGCCGAGGCGGGCGGCGTCGGCGTACGCCTGGTCACCACGCAGCAACGCGTGACCCCCCATCACCCCCACGACCGAGCGGTCGGCGACCCAGGTGGCGAGCGCCTCGTCGATCGCGTGGTCGTGCAGGGCGGCAGCGAGGGTGTCGTCGCGTCCCGCCGAGCGTTGGGTCCACGCATACGCGCGGCCGTCGAGGGAGTCGGCGTAGCGGGGTGTGTCCATCAGCTCGTCGGGGGAGTAGAGACGCGGACGGTAGACGTCCAGTGGCGAGGCGCCCACGTCCGGTAGCACCAGAGCCCCACCGGACGTGAGGTCGTCGTCGACACCGGGGTCGAAGCGACAGCCGAGGAACGTCGCTCCTGCGACGTCCGTGCCCAACAGCGCGCTGCCGATTCCTCGCAGGTCGAGGCCGTGGACGCGCCACGCGCGCAGGGTGGACGTGCCGCCGTCCAGTCGACGTCGGAGGTCCTCGATGGACTCGACCCTCACGGTCCTGCCGCGTGTGCGCTTCACTCCTGCACCGTAGGACGGCTGTCAGAACGCGTGCGCCACGAGGTCGCCGAACAGCTCGTGCTCGTCAGCTCGCTCGAGGCCCTTCTGCCGGAACCACCCGCAGATGTTGGAGCAGTCGCGCATCAGAAAGTCCATGCCGTTGATGTTGCCCACCAGGTCCACGATCTGCGGCAGGTCGATGATCACGAGCCGCTCCCCGGCGGCCAGGATGTTGTACGCCGACAGGTCGCCGTGGACCACGCCGGCCCGGGCCATCGTGGCCATCGCGTCGCGCAGCTGGTCGAAGTACGACGCCAGCAGCGCCGGCCCGGGCCGGGTCTGGGCGAGGCGCGGCGCCGTCTCCCCGTCGTGGGTCACCCACTCCATGAGCAGCTCGGTGCCGTCGATCTGGACCGGGTAGGGGACCGGGAGCCCGAGCTCGTGGAAGCGCTTGAGGGCATTCCACTCCGAGACTGCCCACTCCCCGGCGGCGACCTGCCGGCCGAAGGTGGACTTGCGCTTGACGGCGCGCTCGTCGCGTGAGCGCTTCATCGAGCGGCCCTCGGTGTAGGACGCCGAGCGGTGGAAGCTGCGGTGCTCAGGGGCGCGGTAGCGTTTGGCAGCCATCACCACGCCCGAGTCGGGGTCGTGCGGATCGGCGCGCTCCAGCAGGAAGACGTCGGCTTCCTTGCCGGTCTTGAGGATCCCGAGCTCGGTGTCGATCGCGCCCTGGGAGGTCACGACCCAGTCGGGTCGTGGCTCGGGTCCTCGACACAGCGGCTCGCAGTCGAGCCAGGTCGACCAGCGTTGGTGCTCGGCCAGGTCGTCGTAGACCTGGAAGTCGAAGGTGAAGGCGGGGTCAGGTGTGAGGTCCTGCGAAGACATCGGTGGCGGTGCTCGTTTCGGGGAGGAGGTGGTCGGCGGTCAGGCCGAGGACAGTCATGGACATGTCAGAGCTCCTCTCGACGGCACCGGCTGGTCCGGTGTCTTCTGCTGGACCAGCGTGGGGGAGGCGTCGCGCGGGCGCAACCGGTTATCGCCGACCGGCGAGCAGCGCCGAGATCGACTCGACGGTCCAGCCGCCGCCGATGCCACGGCAGCCCATCAGGTACGACGCCACCTCACCCGCGTCCCAGCCGTGACTGCCCATCAGACCGACTCCCATCACGGTGAGGTAGGACCCGCTGGGGGCGAGGTAGTCCAGGGGAGCCGTCGTCGGGGCGGTGAAGGTGACGACCGGGACGCCGTCGATCGCGTCCAGGACGTGCATCGTCTCGTAGCGGCCGTCGCCGAAGGCCCAGGACCGCTGCCCGCCGAGCACCCCGAGGTCGAGATCCACTCCGGGTGGGCGGTGCATCTCCTGAGCGACGACGTCGCTGAACTGCTCATGGGTCAGCAGGTAGGCGCACCCGGGGCTGGTGCCGGCCGCGACCGGGTCGAGGAAGGCCACGCCCCCGCCCCAGGTCGAGGAGTTCCACGCGAAGTACACGTCGCCGGGGAGCGACACGGCCCGCGCGGCGCGAGGGGGCCGGGGGTCGCGAGCACCGGGGGTCGCCCGGGAGCCTCCGGGCGGTGTCCCCCCCTGGAGGTAGCAGGCCAGACGCCGCGGGTCGAGGTTGCTGCCGTACGCGGCGTACCAGATCTCGGAGGTCTCGGACGTCACCCCAGGAAGCCAAGCACATCTGTGCAGAGGCCCGGGCGCCTACACTCGAGCGGTGCCCCTCGCCGTACCACCGCGTCTGCTGGCCGCCACCGTCGGCGTGGCCGTCGCCGCGGGATTCGTGGCCTCGCCGACCGGCGGTGCCGTCGAACCCACCGGCGCGGGGGCGTCCAACGAGGCCGCGGCGGCTCCGGACACCGAGCGGCTCCTCGAGCCGTCACCGGGTGCGCGGGGCGTCGGCGACCGCTACTGGCCGCTGGACGGCAACGGCGGCATCGACGTCCTGCGCTACGACATCGTCGACGCCTACGACTTCGACAGCGGCACCCTGTCGGGCACCACGACGCTGCGGGTGAGGGCGACCCAGGCGCTCTCGAGCTTCCAGCTGGACTTCCTGCTCCCGGTCTCGTCGGTCAGCGTCGACGGGGCCGCGGCGGCCTACGACCGCCCCCACCGCCACGAGCTCCGGATCGCTCCCGCGACTCCGCTGGTGCGCGGCGAGCGTTTCGAGGTCGTCGTGGAGTACGCCGGCGAGCCCGGTCCGATCCGCTACGCGCGGGAGCGCAACTGGGCTGCCGACGACGACGAGGTCGTCACCATGAACGAGCCGCACATGGCCCCGTGGTGGTTCCCCAGCAACGACCACCCCACGGACAAGGCCCGCTTCGACATCACCATCACCGGGCCGGCCACGCACCAGACGATCTCCAACGGCCTGCTCGTCGACCGCGTCGTCGACGGGGACCAGGCGACCACGCACTGGCGCGCGACCGACCCGATGGTGCCCTACCTGGCGTTCTTCGCCCTGGGTCGGTACGACGTCGAGCAGGGCGTGCGCCAGGGTCTGCCGTGGTACGTCGCGGTCTCCCAGGAGCTGCCCGACGCGCAGCGGCACAGGGCGATGACGTCGCTCAAGCGCAGTCCCGCCGTGACGGCGTGGCTGGACCAGCGCCTCGGGGCCTACCCGTTCGAGTCCACCGGTGGCGTCGCCCCGTCGATCAACGTCGGCTTCGCCCTGGAGAACCAGACCCGACCGACGTACGCGGGCTCCTCGGCGACGCATCTGCCCACGATCGTGCACGAGCTCGCCCACCAGTGGTTCGGCGACTCGGTGTCGGTGCGACGCTGGCGCGACATCTGGCTCAACGAGGGCTTCGCCACGTTCATGGAGGCGGCCTACGCCGAGAAGCGCGGGGGACGCCCGGCCCAGCAGTGGCTGCGCGCCCAGTACGACGCGCGTCGCGGCGACGCCTCCTTCTGGAGCCTCGACCTCGCCGATCCCGGGCGTCGGCACATCTTCGACGAGCCCGTCTACCTGCGTGGTGGGATGGCCCTGCAGGCGCTGCGGCACCGGATCGGCAACCGTGACTTCTGGAGGGCGCTGCAGGACTGGGTCGAGGAGCGCCAGTACGGCAACGGGTCGGTGAAGGCCTTCCGACGCCACGTCGAGCAGGTCAGCGGCACCGATCTGGACCGGTTCTTCCGCGTGTGGCTCACGGCTCCTCGTGCCCCCGCGGTGACCAGGTCGAACGGCCTGCGCTGACCTCGCACCGTCGCCTGCGAGACTCGGGGCGTGACCAGCACCGCTCCGCGTGACGCGCCCGTACGCCGCGACGTCGTCGTCCTCGGCTCCACCGGCTCCATCGGCACCCAGGCGCTCGACCTGGCGCGTGCCCATCCCGAGCGCTTCCGCGTGGTCGGCCTGACCGCGGGCGGTTCTCAGCCGGACCTGTTCGCCCAGCAGGTCGCGGAGTTCGCCCCGGCGGTGTCCGGGATGGGGGAGGAGGCCTCGGTCGAGGCCGCCGGGCACCCGTGCGACGTGGTGCTCAACGGGATCACCGGCGCCGTGGGCCTGCGCCCGACCCTGGCCGCCCTCGACGCCGGCAGCACCCTCGCGCTGGCCAACAAGGAGTCCCTCATCATGGGCGGTCCGCTCGTGCTCGAGCGCGCGGCGCCCGGGCAGATCGTGCCCGTCGACTCCGAGCACAGCGCCATCGCGCAGTGCCTGAGGTCAGGTCGAGGCGACGAGGTACGACGACTCGTGCTCACGGCCAGCGGCGGACCGTTCCGGGGCCGCAGCAAGGCGGAGCTCGTCGACGTCACCCCGGAGCAGGCGATGGCGCACCCGACCTGGGACATGGGCCCGGTGATCACGATCAACTCCGCGACGCTGGTCAACAAGGGTCTCGAGGTGATCGAGGCCCACCTGCTGTTCGGGATCCCCTTCGACCGGATCGAGGTCGTCGTCCACCCCACGAGCGTCGTGCACTCGATGGTCGAGTTCATCGACGGCTCCACCATCGTGCAGGCCAGCCCGCCGACCATGATGATCCCGATCGCCCTGGGACTCGCCTGGCCGGACCGGGTGCCCGACGCAGCCTCGCCCGTCGACTGGACCCGCTCCGAGACGTGGGAGTTCCACCCGCTCGACGACGAGGCGTTCCCGGCTGTCGCCCTGGCTCGGGCGGCCGGCGAGCAGGGGGGTACGGCGCCTGCGGTCTACAACGCGGCCAACGAGGTGTGCGTCGAGGCGTTCCGAGCCGGGCGCCTGCCCTTCACCGACATCGTCGCGCGCGTGCACGACGTGCTCGCCGCCCACGACGTACGCTCTGAGGTGGCCCTGACCGTCGACGACATCCTCGCCGCCGACGCCTGGGCCCGCCAGCACACCCACACCCTCGTTCCGGCCTGATCGGGAGCACATGACCGCCCTTCTCTACGCCCTCGGGCTCATCACGTTCTTCGTGGCGATCCTCGCCTCGATCGGGCTGCACGAGCTCGGGCACATGATCCCGGCGAAGAAGTTCGGCGGGAAGGTCACCCAGTACTTCATCGGCTTCGGCCCGACGGTGTGGAGCAAGCAGGTCGGCGAGACCGAGTACGGCGTCAAGGCGATCCCCCTGGGCGGCTACGTCAAGATCGTCGGAATGCTGCCGCCGGACGCGCTCGACGTGGCCGAGGAGGTCGAGATCGACGCGGCCACCGGCAACCAGATCGTCAGGGTTCGCAAGTCCAACACGGGGATGTTCACGCAGCTGATCTCGGACGCGCGCGCCGCCGAGTGGGAGCTCGTCAAGCCCGAGGACGCCGACCGGCTCTTCTACAAGATGGCCTGGTGGAAGAAGGTCGTCGTGATGGCCGGCGGGCCGTCGGTCAACATCGCGATCGCGTTCTTCCTCTTCTGGGGCGTCTTCTCCACCTACGGCCAGCAGGTCGACACGATCCCGGAGCCCGGACAGCCCGTCCTTGCCTCGGTCTCCGAGTGCGTGCTGCCCTACGCCGAGGGCGATCGCCCCTGCACGGACGAGGATCCCGCCGCTCCGGCAGCGGAAGCCGGTCTGCTGCCGGGCGACACCATCACGAGCTTCAACGGCGCCTCCGTCACCGACTGGGACCAGCTGCGCGACCTGATCCGCGACAACGAGGACGGCAACGCCGAGATCGGCTATGTCCGTGACGGCGAGGCGGGGTCCGGCACCACGAGCACGACGGTCGAGGCGCGCCCGACCTCCTCGACCGACGAGACGCTGACCCAGGTCGGCTTCCTCGGGGTGACTCCGACCGCGCAGGCGGTCATCGAGACCGGCGGCCCGCTCTACACGATCGGTCAGATGGGCTCGATGACCGTCGACACGGCCAAGGCCCTGGTGACCTTGCCGGCGAAGGTGTTCGACGTCGGCCAGGCCATCCTCGGCCTCGAGGACCGTGCCGCCGACAGTCCGGTCAGCATCGTGGGCGGCGGCCGACTGGCCGGCGAGACGACCTCGACCGACCAGCTCGACGTCTCCGAGAAGCTCGCCTTCCTCGTCGCCCTGATCGCCGGGTTCAACTTCTTCATCGGGATGTTCAACTTCATCCCGCTGCTGCCCCTCGACGGCGGCCACATCGCCAGTGCGCTCTGGGAGGCCGCACGGCGGGGCTTCGCGCGGTTGCGCGGCCGCCCGGACCCCGGGTACGTCGACGCCGCCAAGCTCCTGCCGGTGGCCTACGTGGTGGCGTCGGCGTTGCTGATCATGGGGGTCGTGCTGATCGTGGGGGACCTGGTCGTGCCCTTGCAGGTGGAGTTCTGACGGGTCTTCCGGCCCCCGGGCGCAGCGGGGCTGGCTCTTCGGGGTTGGCCCTGGTGGTCGCGGTGGTCGGGCCGCGCGCGTAGCCGACCTGCTCCCGCCCGTCACATGCGCTCGCTCATTGGGCAAGAACGACCCGAAAACCGGCGGAAACGCGCAGTCTTCGCCCACTCGATGAGGCGATGTGAAGCATGTGACGGGTGGGGCGCCCGCGCATGCGGCGGCGCGAGCTTGCTCGTGCCGTCAGCGCGTCGTACCAGTCGACCGGGAGAGGCTCGCAGTCAACGGATGCCGCAGGCACCGCGAAGCGGTCGAGCGCAGCGAGATCCTTGACGGCGAGACCCGGTCGACTACGCGCGCGGGCGCCTCACCGACCACGAAGTGCGCCACACCCACCACGAAGGGCGCCCACCACGATCACGACCGACCACGGGTCGCGCAGTAGCCTGACGACATGAGCACCCCGATCAGTCTCGGCATGCCCGAAGCACCTCCGCCGGTGCTCGCCCCGCGACGTCAGACCCGGCAGATCAAGGTCGGCAGCGTCGGCGTCGGCAGCGACTCGCCGGTCTCGGTCCAGTCGATGACGACGACCCTGACGTCCGACGTCAACTCCACCCTCCAGCAGATCGCCGAGCTCACCGCGACCGGCTGCGACATCGTGCGGGTGGCGTGCCCGAGCCAGGACGACGCCGACGCGCTCCCGGAGATCGCCCAGCACTCGCAGATCCCGGTGATCGCCGACATCCACTTCCAGCCGAAGTACGTCTACGCGGCCATCGACGCCGGGTGTGCCGCCGTACGCGTCAACCCCGGCAACATCCGCAAGTTCGACGACCAGGTCAAGCAGATCGCGGCGGCCGCGAAGGACCGGGGCACGTCGATCCGGATCGGTGTCAACGCCGGGTCGCTGGACCCGCGCCTGCTCGAGAAGTACGGCAAGGCGACGCCCGAGGCGCTCGTCGAGTCGGCGGTGTGGGAGGCGGGCCTCTTCGAGGAGCACGACTTCCACGACTTCAAGATCTCGGTCAAGCACAACGACCCGGTCGTGATGGTGCGCGCCTACGAGCTGCTCGCCGAGGCGGGCGACTGGCCGCTCCACCTCGGCGTCACCGAGGCCGGACCGGCCTTCCAGGGCACGATCAAGTCGGCCACCGCCTTCGGGGCGTTGCTGAGCAAGGGCATCGGCGACACCATCCGGGTCAGCCTCTCGGCGCCGCCGATCGAGGAGGTCAAGGTCGGTATCCAGATCCTGCAGAGCCTCAACCTGCGGCCGCGCAAGCTCGAGATCGTGTCCTGCCCCAGCTGTGGCCGGGCCCAGGTCGATGTCTACAAGCTCGCCGAGGAGGTCACGGCCGGCCTGGACGGCCTCGAGGTGCCCCTGCGCGTCGCCGTGATGGGCTGCGTGGTCAACGGACCGGGGGAGGCCCGCGAGGCCGACCTCGGCGTGGCCTCCGGCAACGGCAAGGGACAGATCTTCGTCAAGGGCGAGGTCATCAAGACCGTCCCCGAGTCGCAGATCGTGGAGACCCTGATCGAGGAGGCGATGCGGATCGCCGAGGGCATGGAGGCGGTCGAGGGCAGCGCCGCCGACGTGAGTGTGTCCTAGGAGGACCTAGCAGGTCGCGGCGCGAACAGCGGCGACTACTAGGCTGCGCCACGTGCCAGCCAGCCGTCACGGAATCAGGGTGTTGGGCACGCCCGACCTCGAGGACTTCCTCACCCTGGCCAACCGTGACCCCGTCGCCAACGTGTTCGCCCTCTACCGGGCCCGCACGACCAGCCTCGAGCCTCGTTGGCTCGGCGGTGAGATGTGGGGCCGGTTCGACAACGGCAGGCTGATCGCGGCTTGCCACGTCGGCGCCAACCTGGTCCCGATCGGCTGCGATGTCGACGACGCGCGCGCCTTCGCCGAGCGTGCGCTGGCCCGCAGCCGCACCTGCACCACCATCGTGGGCCCGCACGAGCCGGTCCGGGCGTTCTGGAACGCCGTGGCCGGCACCTGGGGACGCCCCCGCGACACCCGCTGGATGCAGCCTCACCTGGTGATCTCCGAGGAGCCGCAGATCGCCGGCGACCCGCTGGTGCGCCGTACGGATCGCAACGACCTCTCGCTGGTCTACCCGGCCTGCGTGGCGATGTACTCCGAGGAGGTCGGGGTCTCCCCGGAGGCCGGCGGCACCACGGACCTCTACCGCGCCCGGGTCACTCAGCTGATGACGCGGGGGTGGTCGTTCGCCCGCTTCGAGGGTGGCAAGCTGATCTTCAAGGCCGAGGTCGCGTGTGCGACCGCCGAGGTCGCCCAGATCCAGGGGGTCTGGGTGCCTCCCGACCGACGTGGGGAGGGGCTTGCCGTGCGCGGCATGGCGTCGGTGGTGCGGCTGGTGCGCAAGGAGATCGCCCCGACCGTGTCGCTCTACGTCAACGAGTGGAACCAGCCGGCCCGCCGGGCCTACCGCCGGGTGGGCTTCAAGGAGACCCAGCGTTTCTCGACGATCATGTTCTGAGCCGGATCGGACCGGGCCACTGCCGATGCGTGCGTAAGATCCGCGACGTGAGCATCGAGCGCAGCACCAAGGTCCTGGCCGGCATCTTCGCGGTGAGCGGGGTGGTCCACCTCGTGAAGCCCGAAGCCTACGAGATGATCATGCCGGAGTGGGTGCCGGCCCACCGCGAGGTCATCCTCGGCAGCGGGGTCGCCGAGATCGCGTTGAGCGCTGGCCTGGTGGCCCCGAAGACCCGTCGGCTCGCCGGGTGGGGGAGCTTGGCGCTGCTCCTCGGCGTCTACCCCGCCAACGTGAAGATGGCGACCGATGCCTTGGCGACCACCAACACCGGCTTCAAGGTGGTCGCCCTCGCCCGACTCCCGCTGCAGTGGCCGATGATCCGATCGGCGCTCAAGGCCGCCCGCGGCTGATCGGCCGAGCGGGCTGCGGGCTCAACCTGCGAGCGCGGTGACGAGGTTGGCGCGGACGACGGTCATCCGCTTGCGGTTGGCACCGAGGTCGGAGCCGGCGTACGGCACGGACTCGGAGCGGAAGTGCACCATGCTGTCCTCGGCGTCGACCTCGAACTCGACCGTGTCCTTCCAGCGGATCACCTTGGTCTTGAAGATCGCCTTGACGTAGGTGCCGTCTTCCTCGACGACCGAGGTGCGCGGGAACTCGGCGATCACCTTCATCACCGCCGCCTTGGCCGACTCCGCCGTGCCGGTGAACGGCACGGGCTCCATGGCGCAGTACTTCTGGGTGTCCAACGTCGAGACACACTTCTGCGAGCCTTCGGGGCACGGGGTGATGCGCTTGGCGGGCATGGTGATCCTCCGGGTTGCGGATCGCTGGTGGTGGCGACCTCGGTCCCGACGCTACCGGGCCGAGCGGCTGAACAGCGGCTCCTTCGCGGAGACGGTGGGTCGGTACATCGGGGTGGGGCGGAGGTCCGAGGCGCGCTCGCAGTCGCCGGCGGAGCAGCGCACGGTCGCGGCCTTCTTCTTGCCGTTGGCCTCGAGGAGCAGGTCGGTGTCGCTCTCCCACCAGATCGCCCCGAAGAACCCGCCCACCTTGTAGGAGGCCAGGAGGCTCCCTCGGACCGTGCGCTCGGAGACCCGGTTGGGGCCGAGACCGTCGGCGAGGATGTAGGTGTTGACCATCCGCTTGCCGTCCGGTGAGAAGTGCAGGACGGCCTCGTCGCAGGAGCGCCAGAGCTTCTTCTTCGGCCTGCTCAGCGGCGCCACGACCGTGCAGCCGCCGTCGTAGGGGTCGTCGGTGAAGAGCGCCAGCCGGTTGCTGCTGATGTCGGCGCGGTAGACCGGTCGCTTGGTGATGGTGGTCCGCGTGCCGGTGGTCCAGTCGAAGTCGGTCGCGCCCTTCTCGAAGCTGGCGACGATCAGGTGGTCGCCGTCGAGGTCAAGCAGGCTGGGGTAGCCGCGGAAGCGTCCTCCTGTGCCGAGGAGCTCCCCGTCCACGGCCGAGCGGACGTCGATGGACGTGCGCCGGGCGATCTTGTCGAGGACCGCGATCGTGGTGCCGTCGTCGGAGAGCACCACCTGCTCCGGGCTGCTCTGGACCAGCTTGACCTCCTCGGCGCCCGGCCGGACCCGGACGACCTGGAAGCGCTCCTTGCGCAGCACCTGCACGACGTAGGCGTCCCCCGAGGTGCCGAGCAGGAAGCGCTGCTTGCCGCGCACCTTCACCCTGACGTCACCGTCGACGACCCGCTTGCCCTCGATGTGCGGTCCGCGCACGTCGGCGCCTCGATCGAGCTTTCCGGGATTCACCGAGACGGTGTCTCCCGCGGCGGCGGCCTGGGGCAGGGATGCGAGCGTGGCGATCAGGGCGGCGGCGCACGCTGCGCCGATGGTCTTCTTCACGTGAACTCTCCCGAGTGTCGAGGTCCAGCCCAGCCTGACAGGTGGGCGGGCGTACATCTGGTTGACGCAACCGGGAACTCATTGGTTGCACGCCCGGGGTCACAAGTAGCCTCGCCCCATGATCATGAGGATGTCGAGCCTGTTCGTGCGGACCCTGCGTGACGACCCCGCGGACGCCGAGGTGCCGAGCCACCGGCTGCTGGTGCGCGCCGGCTACATCCGCCGCGCCGCGCCGGGGATCTACACCTGGCTGCCGCTGGGGCTACGGGTGCTGCGCAAGATCGAGGGGATCATCCGCGAGGAGATGGACGGCATCGGAGCTCAGGAGCTGTCCTTCCCGGCGTTGCTGCCGCGTGAGCCCTACGAGGCCACCCACCGCTGGACGGAGTACGGCGACGGCATCTTCCGGCTCCAGGACCGCAAGGGCGCCGACTACCTGCTCGGTCCCACGCACGAGGAGATGTTCACCCTCCTGGTGAAGGACCTCTACTCCTCCTACAAGGACCTGCCGCTCTCGATCTACCAGATCCAGACCAAGTACCGCGACGAGGCTCGCCCCCGGGCCGGGCTGCTGCGCGGGCGCGAGTTCGTCATGAAGGACTCCTACTCCTTCGACATCGACGACGCTGGGCTCGACGAGAGCTACCAGAAGCACCGCGACGCCTACATCCGGATCTTCGACCGGCTCGGATTCTCCTACGTGATCGTCTTTGCCCACTCGGGTGCGATGGGCGGATCGAAGTCGGAGGAGTTCCTCGCCCGTGCCGCGGTCGGCGAGGACACGTTCGTGCAGTGCACAGCCTGCGACTACGCCGCCAACGTGGAGGCGGTCGAGATCCCCGTGCCCGCTGCCGTGCCGTACGACGACCTGCCCGCCGCGCACGCCGAGCAGACGCCCGGCACGCCGACCATCGAGTCGCTGGTCGCTCATCTCGATGCCGAGTTCGCGCGCGAGGACCGGGCATGGAGCGGCGCCGACACGCTCAAGAACGTGCTGCTCGTGCTCGAGCACCCCGACGGCACCAGCGAGCCGCTGGCCATCGGCCTGCCCGGTGACCGCGAGGTCGACGAGAAGCGCCTCGAGGCGCACGTCTACCCCGCGGAGTTCCGGCCGTTCGGAGAGGACGACTTCGCGGCTCACCCCGACCTGGTGAAGGGCTACATCGGTCCCGGCGTGCTGGGCGAGGAGAGCAAGACCGGCATCCGGTACCTCGTCGATCCCCGCGTCGTCAGCGGCAGTGCGTGGGTGACCGGCGCCGACGTCGACGGCTCGCACGTGCTCGACCTGGTCGCCGGCCGCGACTTCACCGCCGACGGCACGATCGAGGCCGCCGACGTGCGCGCCGGCGATCCGTGCCCTCGGCTGGACGGCGGCACCCTCGAGGCCGAGCGCGGACTGGAGATGGGCCACATCTTCCAGCTCGGGCGCAAGTTCGCCGAGGCACTCGACCTCAAGGTGCTCGACCACAACGGCAAGCTCGTGACGGTCACCATGGGTTCCTACGGGATCGGTCCCTCGCGTGCGGTCGCGGCGATCGCCGAGGGCACCCTGGACGACCAGGGCCTCTGCTGGCCGCGCGACGTCTCACCCGCCGACGTGCACCTGGTCGCGGCGGGCAAGGACGACGACCTCTACACCACCGCCGAGGAGATCGCCCGTGAGCTGGAGTCCGCCGGCGTACAGGTGCTCTACGACGACCGGCGCGGCAAGATCAGTCCCGGGGTCAAGTTCAAGGACGCCGAGCTGATCGGGGTGCCCACCATCGTCGTGGTCGGCAAGAGTCTCGCCGAGTCCGGCACGGTCGAGGTCAAGGACCGACGCACCGGCCAGCGCGAGGACGTGGCCGTCGACGGCGTCGTCGACCACCTGGTGGCCCTGGTCCGGTCGTGAGCTCGGCGAGCGGCGGCATCGACGCGGTCATCTTCGACTGGGGCGGCACCCTGACCCGCTGGCACGACATCGACTTCCACGCCGAGTCGCTGGCCCTGGCGCAAGCCGTCGTCGACGCCGACCACGACCTCGAGGTGTCGCGGGACCGGTTGCACCGGGCCGGGGCGACGATCTGGGGTCGCAGTCGCGACCACCAGCAGAGCGCGACGGTGGCCGACCTCTTCACCGAGGCGGGTCTACGGCACGATCCCGATCTGCTGGAGGCCTACTACGCCTTCTGGGAGCCGCACACATCGACCGATCCCGAGGTCGCGCCGCTGTGGCAGGGTCTGCGCGAGCGCGGGATCAAGGTGGGGGTGCTGTCCAACACGATCTGGCCGAGGGCGGTGCACGAGGGCTACTTCCGCCGCGACGGGGTGGACCACCTCATCGACGGTGCCGTCTACTCCAGCGAGATCGCCTGGACCAAGCCGTCGCCGCGTGCCTTCGGCGCAGCCATGGGCGCCGTGGGCGCCGGCGACCCGGCACGGTGCGTCTACGTGGGAGACCGACTCTTCGACGACGTCTGGGGCGCCCAGAACGCCGGACTGCGCGCCGTCCATGTCCCGCACAGCGCGATTCCCGCCGAGCAGGTCGGCCACACGGAGGGGGTGCCCGACGCGGTGGCCCACGCGCTGTCCGACGTGCTCGCGATCGTGGACGGCTGGTCCTGATCGCGCTGCCGTCGGGTGCAGGTTCATGCATCGCACAAACCTGGCCCAGCACGACGTACGTCGTCGCGGGCCCCGGGCCGCAATAGTTCCGGGATCGAGCCGACTATCCGGCGGCTCGTCCTCTCCTGGAAAGGGCATCACGTCGATGCGTCTCACACTCTCGGGCACCCTGGCCGCCACCGCGGCAGGAGCGCTGATGATCGCTCTCGTCCCCACCTCTCCGGCCTCCGCCATGACTCCTGCCGGGGACCCCGGCCCGATGGCCGGCCCCGTCGCGGGGGTGGAGCAGGAGTGCTTCACCCCCGACGACGACATCGCCGCCTCCGCACGCGGCGGCCAGGCGCACGACCACCGCAGTGTCTCGGCCGAGCAGCAGCGCCAGATCGAGGCGCGGACCGAGCGGATCCTGGCGGCCAAGGGCGGCAACGGCAAGGGCAAGCCCGGTGGAGGCGGTGGCGGCGGGGGCGCCGTCCAGGTGGGGGCCGTCATCCCTGTCTACGTGCACGTGATGGCCGCGAGCAACGGCGCCGGGGATGTCTCGGACGCCCAGATCGCCGCCCAGGTCGACGTGCTCAACGCCACCTACGCGGGCCAGGAGTCGCCAGCGGCACCGGACACGTCCTTCAGCTTCACCCTCGCCGGCACCGACCGCTTCTACAACAACACCTGGCACCAGGACGGTGCCAGCAGCAAGTACCGCAAGGCGACCCGTCAGGGTGGCGCCGACGCCCTCAACATCTGGCTCGTCGACTTCGACTACCTGGGCGTGGCGACCTTCCCGTGGGACTACGCCCGCAACGGGGGCATCGACGGCGTGCGCGTCCAGTACGACTCCCTGCCCGGCGGTGGGATCCCCAACTACGACCTGGGGGAGACCGCCACGCACGAGGTCGGACACTGGTTGGGGCTCTACCACACCTTCCAGGGCGGCTGCACGAGCACCAACGACGAGGTGTCCGACACACCGGCCCAGAGCAGCCCGACCAGCGGCTGCCCCGAGGGTCGCGACTCCTGCTCGCTGCCCGGCCTGGACCCCATCCACAACTACATGGACTACAGCTTCGATGCCTGCTACGACCGGTTCTCCGCCGGCCAGAGCACCCGGATGTCGGAGATGTTCAGCGCCTACCGAGCCTGACCGGCCGCGCCAGGACTCGTGCCAGGGCTGCCCGACACCGGCTGCAGGTATTTGCAATGCATCTTTGTGATGGGTCCTGGGTAGAGCCCTGAGGGCCAGGGGTGTTGCAGAATCGTGCACAGAGGGAATCCCCTCCGGGCCCACCCGGATCCCTCGCCCGGCCTGTCCCTTGGCCACAGCGGTCCGCGTACTCGTCCCCTCCGGGGAGCATCTCGGGAGTTCCCCGGAGGACGAGTACGCGGACCGGCCCGGTTGCGGCTCTCCCGCGCAGGAGCCCGGCGTCAGCGACCTGGCAGCGGCCGGGGTCGGCCGCCCAGGGCGATCTCGCGCAGGGCGATCTCGATAAGGGTGTCCACGGCGAACCGACGCTCGGCCGTCGGGCTGCTCGCCACGAGGAAGCCGTACGTCGCCGCGCAGGAGCGCTCGACCTGCAGCGCTCGGCGCCGGACCCGGGCCGGCTCACCCCGCACGTCGGCGATGTCGTACGACGCCGCAGCAGCCACGGGCTCACCGTCGACGTCGCGCACGCGGGCCACCAGGTCGTCGCGGCGGGCACGGTGCGCCCCGTAGGCGTCGCGCAGCAACGCGGCCAGCTCCGGCTCGACCGACTGCGAGGTCTGCGCCCCCAGGTAGCCGATCACGAAGACGGCCGCCTGCTCGGCGGCCAAGGTGTCCTGCAACGCGTCGAGATAGGTCACAGGAACGCTCGTTCCTGGGCGACGCCGGCCGCCATCGACGCCAGCAGCAGCGCGAGGGCCCCGCTGTCGGCGTCGACGCTCTCGCGCACGAGCCGTTGCTGGAGGCGGTTCTCCAGGCGCCCGAGTCGCGCAAGGACTCGCTCCTGCCTCGGCTCGACGGTGATCGCCAGGGCCGGCACCTCGACCAGACCGCCCAGCTCGGCGGCGTGACGCGCGTGCAGCCGCTCGAGGCTGCGCAGCTGTCCGGCCAGGGGTCGGTGGGCGCGACGGTTGGCCTGCACCTGAGCATGCGCGCGAGAGATCTCGGCCAGCACCAGCGCGACGAGAGCGGTGTCGGGATCAGCCGCGGGCGCCGCGTCGCCCTGCCGCGCTCGGGCCCCCTGCGAGCGACGAGCACCCGGCGTGCCGCTGGGTGGTGCGGAGGTGCCTGCCTCGCCGGAGCAGCCGGCACCCCCGAGGACGACCAGCCCCAGGCCCAGCGCTGCGCGTCGGCTGGCACGGGTGGTGGGACGGGGTCGCGACACGCCGCAGAGACTACGGGGCGCCGGGCGAGCCGGGCGACGAGGCAGCGCGGCGAGGGGCGGCGAGGTGCGGCGAGGAGGCTGGGGGGTGGGCCAGGTCGCAGCGTGGATGGCAAGGAGTGCTCCGCGACACCGGTAGGGTGGTCCTTCGCTCGACCACAACAGCACAGGAGGTCCCGGATGTCCGCCGTAGACGGCTTGACCAGTCGCATCCAGAGCGAGGTGACTGCGCCGCTGACCGCCCTGGGCTTGGATCTCGAGGCGGTGGAGCTGACTCCCGCCGGCAAGCGTCGGGTGCTGCGGATCGCGGTCGACCAGGACGGTGGGGTGTCGATGGATGACGTCGCCGCGGCGACGCGCGCGGTCAACCAGGTGCTCGACGACAGCGTCGTCATGGGCGAGCAGGCCTACACGCTCGAAGTGACCTCGCGCGGCGTCGACCGCCCTCTGACCCTGCCACGGCACTGGAGGCGCAACGCCGACCGACTGGTGAAGGTGACCCTGACCGACGGCTCGTCCATGACGGGTCGGATCGGCGACAGCGGCGAGGAGACGGTCGTGGTGGAGGTCTCGGGCATCGAGAAGCTGGTCGCCTACGACGACGTCGCCCGCGCCCTGGTGCAGGTCGAGTTCAACCGCAAGGCCGCCACCTCCTCGGACCTCGACGGGGCCGAGGAGCTGGACGGCATGGACGACGACCTGGACGACGACCTCGACGGCGACAACGACGACGACGGCGAAGAGACGGAGAAGCACTGATGGACATCGACCTCAACATCCTGCGCATGCTGGAGCGCGAGAAGGAGATCTCCTTCGACGTGCTCGTCGAGGCGATCGAGCAGGCTCTGCTCACGGCCTACCAGAAGTCCCCGGGCGCCCAGGACAAGGCGCGTGTCGAGCTCAACCGCAAGAGCGGTCACGTGACCGTGATGGCCGCCGAGGTCGACGACGAGGGCGAGGTCGTCGGTGAGTACGACGACACGCCCGCCGGCTTCGGCCGGATCGCAGCGACCACGGCCAAGCAGATCATGATGCAGCGCCTGCGTGACGCCGAGGACGAGGCGAAGTTCGGAGAGTTCTCCGGCAAGGAGGGCGACCTGATCTCCGGGGTCATCCAGCAGGGCCGCAACCCCGACGACGTCCTCGTCGACCTCGGGCGCCTCGAGGCGATCCTGCCGGTCAGCGAGCGCGTCCCCGGCGAGAGCTACGCCCACGGCACGCGCATCAAGTGCCTGGTGCTCTCCGTGCGCAAGGGGATGCGCGGCCCGCAGGTCACCCTCACCCGCTCGCACCCCAACCTCGTGCGCAAGCTGTTCTCCCTCGAGGTCCCCGAGATCGCCAACGGCCAGGTCGAGATCGCCGGTATCGCCCGCGAGGCCGGTCACCGGTCCAAGATCGCGGTGGCTCCGGCCGTGTCCGGGGTCAACGCCAAGGGCGCCTGCATCGGCCCGATGGGTCAGCGTGTGCGCAACGTGATGTCGGAGCTGAACGGCGAGAAGATCGACATCGTGGACTGGTCCACCGACCCCGCCAAGCTCGTGGCCAGTGCGCTGTCTCCGGCGCGGGTGTCGAGCGTCGAGATCATCGACCTCGCCGCCAAGTCGGCCCGCGTGGTCGTCCCGAGCTTCCAGCTGTCGTTGGCGATCGGCAAGGAGGGGCAGAACGCGCGCCTCGCCGCCCGCCTCACCGGCTGGCGCATCGACATCCACGGCGACGAAGAGAGCTCATAGCGGGTCAGCGAGGTACGAGCTGCCCGGCGTGATGGGCGAAGGTAGAGCAAGCGACGCGACTGAGGAACGAAGTCGCACGAGCGCGTCGAAACCCAGTGAGCCGATCATCAGCGTGGGGAGGGTGGGCCTGCGCCAGGGTCCCGGTTCGGTGATCCGACCCAGGTTGGCTAGACTGCAGGACGGTGGTTCACCAGATGACGTCTCCTCAGCGAGCGGACCCGGTCCGTACGTGCGTGGGGTGTCGGAAACGGGCCGCCAAACGCGAGTTGTTGCGGGTGACCGCCGGCTCGGATACGCACGGTCGAGCGGCCGCCGTACCCGATCCGACAGCCACCGCACCCGGTCGCGGGGCGCACCTGCACCCCTCGGTCGCGTGCTACGACCTCGCCGTACGACGGAAGGCCTTCGGTCGGGCGCTACGCGTCTCGACGGGGATCTCCGCCGCAGCGGTGGGGGACTACCTCACCAGCCTCACCAGCACGGCCTCAGAAGCGTGACCAGCACCATCAACCATCCATCACCCACCAGGGAACTGGAGCAGTAGCTCATGAGCACTCGATGAGTATTTCCCGATGAGTTTGCACCACCACTGAGGCTCGATCACGCCCCATCCCGGACGCGGGTCGAGCCAGAAGGAGAATTGTGGCCAAGACCCGAGTCCACGAACTCGCCAAGGAGTTCGGAGTCGAGAGCAAGTTCGTTCTCGAGAAGTTCAAGGAGATGGGGGAGTTCGTCAAGTCGGCGAGCTCCACTGTCGAGCTCCCTGCGGAGATGCGTTTCCGCAAGGAGGTCGGAGAGTCGTTGAAGAACGCGGCTCCCGCTGCCCCGGCGGCCGAGACCCCGGCACCGAAGCCGGCGGCCAAGAAGACCGCCGCCAAGCCGGGTCCCAAGCCCGGCCCCAAGCCGGCCGCCCCGGAGCCGGAGGCCCCCGCGGCTCCCGAGCCCGTGGCCGAGAAGGCGCCGGCCGAGTCGACGCCCGCTGCCCCGCCGGCCCCCGAGCAGCCCGCGGCAGCTGCTGCGGCGCCCGCCCCCGCCGAGCCTGAGGCCCCGCCGGCCGAGGAGCCCCCGGCGGCCTCGTCGCCGGCCGCCTCCGCGAGGCCGAAGGCGCCGTCCCCGGCACCCCGGCCCGTGGGTCGTCCCGGCGCCCCGCGCCCGGGCAACAACCCGTTCTCGTCCAACCAGGGCATGGGCCGTCGTCCCTCCGCGCCGCCTCCGGCGGCCGGTGGCAGCACCGAGGGCGACAACAACCGTCCGCCGCGTCCGCCCGCGGGTCGCGACGGTGGGGCACCCGGTCGTCCGGGCATGCCCCGGCCCAACCCGGCGATGATGCCGAAGTCGCCTGCCGCCTTCGGTGGTGGACCCGGTGGCCGCGGTCCCGGTGGACCCGGCGGTCGTGGTGGCCCCGGTGGCGCACCCGGTCGTGGTGGCCCCGGCGGTGCGCCCGGTCGTGGCGGCCCCGGTGGTCGTCCCGGTGGTGGCGCTCCCGGTCGTCCCGGTGGGTTCCCCAGCGGTGGTCGTCCCAACCGTCCCGGTCAGCGCGGCCAGACCCAGGGAGCCTTCGGGCGTCCCGGTGGTCCGTCGCGTCGCGGCCGCAAGTCGAAGCGGGCGCGTCGCCAGGAGTTCGAGGCCATGGAGGCCCCGACGATCGGCGGGATGCGCGTCCGCAAGGGCGACGGCGAGACGGTCCGCCTGGCGCGTGGCGCCTCGCTGACCGACTTCGCCGACAAGATCGGCGTCGAGCCGGCCTCGCTCGTGCAGATGCTCTTCCACCTCGGCGAGATGGTCACCGCTACCGAGTCGGTCAACGACGCGACGCTCGAGCTGCTCGGTGAGGAGCTCAACTACAAGGTCGAGGTCGTCTCTCCCGAGGACGAGGACCGCGAGCTGCTCGAGGGCTTCGACATCGAGTTCGGTGCCGACGAGGGCGACGAGTCCGACCTGGTGGTGCGGCCCCCGGTCGTCACCGTCATGGGTCACGTCGACCACGGAAAGACCAAGCTCCTCGACGCGCTGCGCAACGCCAACGTCGTCGACAAGGAGGCCGGTGGCATCACCCAGCACATCGGTGCCTACCAGGTCGCCACCGATGTCGACGGCGACGAGCGTCGGATCACCTTCATCGACACCCCCGGTCACGAAGCCTTCACGGCCATGCGTGCCCGTGGTGCCCAGGCGACCGACATCGCGGTGCTGGTGGTCGCGGCCGACGACGGCGTCATGCCGCAGACGGTCGAGGCGCTCAACCACGCCAAGGCCGCCAACGTCCCGATCGTGGTGGCGATCAACAAGATGGACAAGCCCGAGGCCGACCCGACCAAGGTCAAGGGTCAGCTCACCGAGTACGGCCTGGTGCCCGAGGAGTACGGCGGCGACGCGATGTTCGTCGAGGTCTCGGCCAAGGCCGGGCTCAACCTCGACAAGCTGCTCGAGGCTCTCGTCCTGACCGCGGACGCCTCGCTCGACCTGCGCGCCAACCCGACGCAGGACGCCCAGGGCCTCGTGGTCGAGGCGCACCTCGACCGTGGACGCGGTCCGGTCGCCACGATCCTGGTCCAGCGCGGCACGCTGCGCGTCGGAGACTCGATCGTCGCCGGCCCCGCCTACGGCCGGGTGCGAGCGATGCTCGACGAGCACGGTGACGAGATCCTCGAGGCCGACCCCGGTCGGCCGGCGATGGTCCTCGGTCTCAGCGCCGTCCCCGGTGCGGGTCAGAACTTCCTCGTCGTCGACGACGACCGGATGGCCCGTCAGATCGCCGAGAAGCGTGAAGCACGCGAGCGGGCGGCCATGCAGGCCAAGCGTCGGGTGCGTCGTACGCTCGAGGACTTCATGGCCTCCATGGAGAAGGGCGAGAGCCAGGAGCTCAACCTCATCCTCAAGGGCGACGTGTCCGGATCGGTCGAGGCTCTCGAGGACGCGCTGTCGCAGATCAGCGTGGGCGACGACGTGGGCATCCGCGTCATCGACCGCGGTGTCGGCGCGATCACCGAGACCAACGTCGACCTGGCAGCCGCCTCCGACGCGATCATCATCGGGTTCAACGTCCGGCCCCAGGGTCGGGCGACCGAGATGGCCGACAAGGAAGGCGTGGAGATCCGGTACTACACCGTCATCTACCAGGCCATCGACGAGATCGAGGCAGCGCTCAAGGGCATGCTCAAGCCGGAGTTCGAGGAGTCGACCCTGGGCCAGGCGGAGATCCGTGCGATCTTCCGCAGCTCCAAGGTCGGCAACATTGCCGGGTGCATGGTCACCAGCGGGTCGATCCGACGCAACGCCAAGGTCCGCGTCCTGCGCGACAGCGCGGTCGTGGCGGACAACCTCGACCTGCTCTCGCTCAAGCGGGAGAAGGACGACGCCTCCGAGGTCCGCGAGGGCTTCGAGTGCGGTCTGGTGCTGCGCAACTTCGGTGACATCAAGGAGGGCGACGTGATCGAGGCCTTCGAGATGCGCGAGATCCCCAGGGGCTGATTGCCCCCGGCTTGTGCCCCGCGGCTCTGCCGCGGGGCACAACCGTCAACGGCTGTGTGCTCGCTGCGCCCGCCGTTTCCTCTGTTCCGCCCGACCAAGCTCGCCTCGCTCGCGGTCGGCCGGGCTGCCGCCGCAGCCCTGCCGGGCCGAGATGGGCAGCCTCCTGACAAGGTGCTCTCATGGCCAACCCCCGTGTCCGCAAGCTCGCCGACCGCATCCAGGTGATCGTGGCGGAGATGCTGGAGCGGCGCATCAAGGACCCGCGCCTCGGGTTCGTCACCATCACCGACGTCCGGCTCACCGGCGACGGTCAGCAGGCGAGCATCTTCTACACCGTGCTCGGTGGGGAGGACGAGATGAAGGGCACCGCGGTCGCGCTCGAGTCGGCCAAGGGCATCCTGCGCTCCGAGGTCGCCAAGCAGCTCGGCACCCGCACGGCGCCCACGTTGACCTTCATCCACGACGCGCTGCCCGACGAGGCGCGGGCGCTCGACGAGGTGCTCGCCCGGGCCAAGGCCCACGACGACGCCGTCGCGGCCCAGCGTGGCACGACGTACGCCGGCGAGGCCGACCCGTACAAGAAGCCCCGCGAGATCCTCGACGAAGACGAGCGAGACGACAGCGAGCCTGACGAGGACGCCGACGCCCGCGAGGACGACGCAGAGGCGTGAGCACGGCAGTCACCCCCGGCCTGGTCGTGGTCGACAAGCCGGCCGGGATGACGTCGCACGACGTCGTCTCCCGGGTTCGGCGCCTGGCCGGGACCCGCAAGGTCGGGCACGCGGGCACCCTCGACCCGATGGCGACCGGCGTGCTGGTGCTCGGGGTCGACCGCGCAACCCGCCTGCTCGGGCACCTGATGCTCACCGAGAAGGCCTACGACGCCACGATCCGCCTCGGTGAGGCCACGACGACCGACGACGCGGAGGGCGAGGTCGTCTCGACCGCGGACGTCGCGGCCGTCGCCGAGCTGACCGAGGAGAGGGTGCGGGCAGCCCTGGGGTCGTTCGTCGGGGCCATCGAGCAGGTGCCGACCGCGGTCTCGGCGATCAAGGTCGACGGCAAGCGCGCCTACGCCCGGGTCCGCGACGGCGAGGAGGTCGAGCTCAAGGCACGTCCGGTGACCATCCACGACCTCACCGTCCACGAGGTTGTCCTGCCCGACGTGCGCATCTCGGTGCGGTGCTCCAGCGGCACCTACATCCGCGCGATCGCACGGGATGCGGGTCAGGACCTCGGCGTCGGCGGACACCTCACTGCGCTGCGTCGTACGGCGGTCGGCGCCTTCGACCTGGGCCTCGCGCGAAGTCTGGACGCGCTCGCCGACGACTTCACCGTGCTGCCCATCGCCGAGGCGGCCCGCGCGAGCTTCGCGTGCGTCAACCTCGATGACGCGGACGCCGCCGACGTCCGGCTGGGGCGCAAGGTGGGCGTCCAGATCCCCGGCCTCACGGCCCTGTTCGACCCCTCCGGTGAGTTCCTCGCGCTCTACGAGCCGCAGGGCGAGCGAGCCCGCGCGGTCGCGGTCTTCGTCGGATGAGCGCCGCTGCCGGGCGCCGCCCCGCCGCGGTTAGGCTCTGCGCGTGACGATCTGGCGCAGCTTCGACGACGTGCCGTCCAGCCTGCGGGCGAGTGCGGTGACGATCGGCAACTTCGACGGCGTGCACCGCGGACACCGAGCCGTCATCTCGCGGGCCCGTGCCGCCGCCGACCGCCTCGACGTGCCTCTGGTGGCTGTCACGTTCGACCCGCACCCGATGGCCGTGCTGCGTCCGGAGCACGCCCCGTCGATGCTCACGGGTCTCGACGAGCGAGCTGTGCTGTTGGCCGCGGTCGGCGTCGACCACGTCCTGGCCCTCCCATTCGACCTCGCGATGGCGCAGTGGTCGCCCCAGGAGTTCGTCGACCGGGTGCTGGTCGAGGCGCTGCATGCACGAGCCGTGGTCGTCGGCGCCAACTTCCGCTTCGGGAGCAAGGCCGCGGGCGACGTCGCCTTCCTCCGTGAGGCCGGCCCCTCGTCAGGTTTCGAGGCGGACGGGGTCGAGCTCGACGGCGGGCCCCAGGTCTGGTCCTCGACCTACGTCCGCACGTGCCTGGCTGCCGGTGACGTCGCCGGCGCCGCGGAGGCCTTGGGGCGCCGGGTCACGGTGCAGGGCACGGTCGTGCGCGGTGACCAACGCGGTCGCGAGCTGGGCTACCCGACGGCCAACGTGCCGACCGACGCCCTCACGGCTGTCCCCGCCGACGGCGTGTACGCCGGCCGGCTGCGACGTCTCGACACCGGCGAGACCTTCCCGGCGGCGATCAGCGTCGGCACCAACCCCACCTTCGAGGGCGTGCAGGGCAGGCGCGTGGAGTCCTACGTCCTCGACCGCACCGACCTCGACCTGTACGGCGTCCAGGTCGAGGTCGAGTTCGTCGAGCGGCTGCGCGGCATGGTCGCCTTTGCCGGGGCCGATGCCCTCGACGCGCTGAAGGCCCAGATGGCCGACGACGTCGAGCGCACCCGCGGACTCGTCGGTGGCTAGCCTGCCGACACGCAAGACCCCCAGGCCGGACCCGGCGCCCGACCCGGTCAAGCAGGCCGAGCGCTGGTTCCTGAGCCACGGTCTGACGTACTTCGTGCCCTCGGTGCGCGCGTCGGTGCGCGAGGGTCTGACTCCCCGCCGGATGCTGCCCACGGCCCTGGTGGTCCTCGTCGTCGCCGGGGCTGCCGGATACGGCGCGGTGCTGTTGGACCAGGAGTCCTCCATCCCCGCCATCATCGCCTCGTCCGTCGGGATCGGCGCGCTCTCCTACGCGTTCACCGCACTCCACGCGCGCGGGATCGTGCTGTGGGCGCTCGGACGTACCTTCGGCAGCCTCAAGCTGCTCGTGCCGATGGCGAGCAGGGCGCTGCCACTGCTGCTGGTGTTCGTGACGTTCCTGTTCATCAACGCCGAGGTCTGGCAGATGACCTCCGCGCTGGCCCCGGGCCTGCTCTGGCTGACGGTCCTGCTCCTGCTCTCGCTGGCCGTGATGTTCCTCATCGTCCGCCTGCCCGAGGAGGTCGACCGGGTCGACGACGCCGTGGACGCGTCGTTCATCCTGCGCGCCACCAGGGGCACGCCGCTGGCCGCCCCGGCGAAGGCCCTGATCGACGCCGGCGCCACGCCGTCGTCGCGGGCGACCGTGCGCGGCTACGACCGCTGGAACCTCATCCTCGTGCTGCTCGTGGTCCAGGTCGGACAGGTGGTCCTCCTGGCGGTGGCCGTCTTCGGCTTCTTCCTGGTCTTCGGGGCGCTCGTGATGACCGAAGGGGTGCAGGAGTCGTGGACGGCTCAGGCCGGCGTCGACACCCTGCCCTTCCTGCCGAACGCCTCGGTCGAGCTGCTGAAGGTCTCGCTCTTCCTCGCTGCCTTCTCGGGTCTGTACTTCACGGTGTCGGCGGTCACCGACGACACCTACCGCAGCCAGTTCTTCGCCTCGGTGACCGAGGAGCTCGAGCGGGCCGTCGGCATGCGGGCGGTCTACCTGACGCTGCGCGATTCCTCGGAGGGACAGGGCCTGGCGGGGCCGTCGCGCTCACCGTCGACGTGAGTCGACCAGGTGTCCGAAGGCGACCAGTCGGTCGTCGGTGTGGAACAGCTCCGCGCACGTCGTCAGGGTGAGGAGTCGGGTCTCGCCCGTGGCCGGCCCGGTGCCGCCGTCCGGGTTCACCGGAGAATCGCTGAGCACCCAGCCGGCGGTGAACGGGACCCGCAGGTCCTCGCCCCCGGTGTCGAGGACGTAGGTGTAGACGCGGTCGCGGGTCTCGATCACGATCTCGTCACCGACGACGAGGTCCGGCATGTCGCGCAACGGCTCCCCGTGGGTGATCCGGTGACCTGCCAGGGCCACGTTGCCCTCCCCGCCCGGCTCCGCCGAGCCGGGGAAGACCCCGATCCCCGAGGCGAGGGCCGCGTCCGCCACACCCGCCACCAGCGGTACGGCGTAGTCGTCGCCGAAGGCCGGGACGCGCACGATGGCGTCGGCAAGCGAGTCTCCGGCAGCTACCGACGCGGTGCCGCCCGGGCGTGCCCACTCCTCGCGCAGCTTCTCCACGGTGGAGTCGTGGCGCCGCTGGGAGACGTAGTTGGTCCCGTAGAGCTGCCAGCCGACGTAGCCGAGAAGGACGACCCCGGCCACGATCAGGAGCAGACCCGCCCGCCGGCTCCAGGTCGCGCGTGGTGACCTCACCTCACGAGCCTCTCATGCCCCCGCCGGCGCGGCAGGGCTACTCGGCGTCGAGGTCCTGCGCGACGAGCGCGGCGATGGTCTCGACGTCGGCCTCGACCTCGCCGGAGACCTCCACGGTGTCGCCGTGGCCCGCGCCCAGGGTCATGATCAGCAGCGACGACCCGGCGTCGACGCCCTCGTCGCCGGGGAGACCGATGAGGACCTCCGAGTCCAGGTCCCCGGCGGCTTCGGAGATGATCGAGGCAGGGCGGGCGTGCAGGCCGACGGCGGAGCCGACGACGACGGTCTTGGTGGGCATGTGATTTCTCCTTGTTCGGTGCGGCCGCGCGAGTCGCGGCCGGCGGTGTGGTGGTGCAGGCGGTGCAGGTCAGGCGGTGACGAGCTCATCGGCATCGGTGGAGTCGACGGCCACGGCGCTCTCACCCGCGAACGACTTCAGTGCGATCACGGCCGCCGCCGCCACGAGGACACCGGACACCAGGGCGATGACGAAGCCGAGGACGCCGTCGACGGCGAAGAGGACGAACACCCCACCGTGAGGTGCGCGGAGGCCGACGTCGAAGGCCTGGGAGAGTCCGCCGGTCACGGCGCTGCCCAGCATGATCGACGGGATCACCCGCAGCGGGTCGGCCGCCGCGAAGGGGATCGCGCCCTCGGTGATGAAGCTGGCGCCGAGGAGCCACCCGGCCTTGCCGTTCTCGCGCTCGGCGCGGGTGAACAGGCGGGGCCGCAGCACCGTGGCCAGCGCGAGCGCGATCGGCGGGACCATGCCCGCCAGCATCACGGCCGCCATGATCTTGAGCTCCGGGGCGTCCTGCACGGTGCCGACGGCGGCGAGCCCGGTGGTGGCGAAGGCGTAGGCGGTCTTGTTGAGCGGGCCGCCCATGTCGAAGGCCATCATCAGCCCCAGGATGACGCCGAGGACGATGGCCGATCCACCCGTCATCGAGCCGAGGCCCTCGGTGAGGGCGTCGCTGAGCTCGGCGAGGGGACGTCCCAGGACGACGACCATGACGAAGCCGCTGGCCAGGGTCGCGCCGAGCGGGATCACCAGCACCGGCATCAGCCCTCGGGCCCAGGACGGCACGGGACGACGGGCGATCCAGTGGGCCGACAGACCGGCCAGGACCCCGCCGATGATGCCGCCGATGAAGCCGGAGCCGGTGGTGCCGGCGATCGCCCCCATCACGAAGCCGGGCGCGATGCCGGGTCGGTCGGCGATCGCGTAGGAGATGTAGCCGGCCAGCGCCGGCACCAGGAAGCCGAACGCGGCGCCTCCCAGGGTGAGCATCAGGGCGGCGAGGTAGGTGAGCAGGGCGCCGTTGGGCAGGCTCGTGCCGTCCATGACGTACGCCGCGGTGTCCGGCAGGTCGAAGAGGGACGCATTGACCGCGATGTGCTGGGCCGTGTTGACGGCTGCCCCGTCGAAGGTCGAGCCGAGCGCGATCTCGTAGCCGCCGAGGAGGAAGCTGAGGGCGATGAGCAGCCCGCCCGCGGCCACGAACGGGATCATGTAGGACACGCCCGTCATCAGGACGCGGCGCACCGTCCCTCCGATCGTGCTGGTCTTCTCGCCGCCGCCCTGCTCGCCGCCGCTGGCGGCGGTGCCCTCGACACGGGGCGCCTGGGGGTCGTCTGCGAGACGGAGGGCCTCGCCGATCATGGCGTCGGCGTCGTCGATCGGACGCTTGACACCCGACGAGACCACGGGCTTGCCGGCGAAGCGGGCTCGGTCCTTGACCCCCACGTCGACGGCGAAGATGACCGCGTCGGCCTGCGCGATGGTCGCCGGGGCCAGGGGCGTGGAGCCCGCCGACCCCTGGGTCTCGACCTGGAGGTCGACGCCGGCGCGCGCTGCGGCGGCCTCGAGGGCCTCGGCGGCCATGTAGGTGTGCGCGATCCCGGTCGGGCAAGCCGTCACGGCGACCAGACGACGTACGGGCGCAGAGGGCGGGGGAGTGGGCGCCGCGCTCGGGACGGACTCGGGCTTCGAGGCGACGGGAGCCTGGCCCACCGCGTCCTCGACGAGCGCCACCACGTCCTCGTGGGAGTCCGCCCGCCGCAGGCCGTCGGTGAACTCGCTGCGCACCAGTGCCCGCGCCAGCTTGGTCAGGATCTGCAGGTGCGCGTTGTCCCCACCCTCGGGGGCGGCGATGAGGAAGACCAGCTCGGCCGGTCCGTCCTTGGCACCGAAGTCGACCGGCGGCGAGAGCCGGGCAAACACCAAGGTGGGTACAGCGACCCCGGCCGTGCGGCAGTGCGGGATCGCGATGCCACCCTTCATGCCGGTCGGCGACTTCGCCTCGCGAGCCAGCGCGTCGGTGACGACCTGCTCGGCGTCGTCGCTGCGGCCGGCGGCGGCCAGGACGGCAGCCAGGCTGCGCACGACGCTGTGCTTGTCGGCGCCCAGGTCGGCGTCGAGGCGGACCAGGTCGGTGGTGATCAACGGGCTCATCGGTAGCTCTTCCTCGCGGTGTGGTGGATGGCGATCTCGCGCACGTCGACCAGGTCGGGTCGCACGTGCGTTCGCTCGGGGATGGTGGTGCCGGGGAGTCCTGCGGCTGCGGTGCCGTAGGCGACCGCGAGGGCGAGACGTTCGGTCGGAGCCAGCGCGCGCAGGTCTCCCAGCAGGTAGCCGAAGAGGCTGGAGTCGCCGGCCCCCACGGTGCTGACCACCTCGATGGGAGCAGGTCGGGCGTGCCAGGCGCCGTCAGCGGTGACCAGGACAGCGCCGTGGCCGCCCAGGGTGGCCAGCACGGCACCGACGCCTCGCTCGACCAGGATCCGTGCCGCCTGCGCGGCCGCGACCGGGTCAGCCTCGAGCTGGTCGCCGTCGCCCCCGGTGAGGGTGGCGAGCTCGTGCCCGTTGGGCTTCATCACGTGGGGCGCAGCGTCGTCGAGGTGCTCGACGACAGCGAGGAGGGGGGCGTCACTGGTGTCGACGGCGACCTGGGTGCGCGCCCGCAGTTCTCCGACGAGGTCGGCGTACCACGCCTGGGGGGCACCAGGTGGCAGGGAGCCGGCGAGCACGACCCAGTCGGCCGCGTCGGCCAGGGCGTGCAGAGTGTCGGCCAAGGACGCCAGCACCTCTCCGCTCGCCAGGGAGCCCGGGCTGTTGAGCTTGGTCGTCGTACCGTCCGGCTCGGTGATCGTGAGGTTGACCCGCACCGGTCCGTCGCACGGCGCGAGCCGGCTGGGGATGCCGGAGGCGGTGAGCTCGTGGACGAAAGGGTCCTCCGGATCTGCGGGAAGGACCGCGAGGGTGCCGACGTCGGCCGAGAGGCAGGCCCGGGAGATGTTCACGCCCTTCCCTCCGGCTTGGGACCCGCTCGACTCGATGCGGTGCACCGCGCCGCGGCGCAGTGGTCGACCCAGCACGAGGGTCCGGTCGATGCTCGGGTTGGGGGTGAGGGTGACGATGAACCCGGGCGAGGCCGCGCTCATGCGACGACCACCTCGATGCCGATCGCCTCGAGGTCACGTCGTACGTCGGGCTCGATGCCGTCGTCGGTGACCAAGCAGTCCACGGCATCGAGCTGCGCGAAGCGGATGGGCGACGCGGCACCGATCTTGCTGGAGTCGCTGAGCACCACGACGCGCCTGGCTGCGGCGACGATGGCTCGCTTGGTGGCGGCCTCGTCCGAGTCGGGCGTCGAGAGTCCGTGCTCGGTGTCCAACCCGTTGGTCCCGAGGAAGACCACGTCGGCGCGCAGGAGCTCAAGGGCCGAGACGGTCTCGGCCCCGACCGCGGCCTGGGTCGTGTGGCGTACCCGTCCGGGCAGGAGGTGCAGGTCCACGCGGGGAAGAAACAGCAGCCGAGCGGCGACCGGCACGGCGTGCGTGTAGGCGCTCAGGCGCAGGTCCGGGGGGATCGCGCTGGCCATCCGTGCCGTGGTGCTCCCCGCGTCGATGATCACCGTGGAGCCGTCGGGTGGGAGCTGACCCACAGCGGCTGCGGCGATGCGCTCCTTCGCCGCGGTGTTGGTGGCGGCGCGTTCGTCGAGCTCTGACTCGACGCTCGCCAACGCGCTGGCGGGGACGGCGCCGCCGTGGACCCGGCGTACCAGGCCGGCACGCTCGAGGACGGAGAGATCGCGGCGCACGGTCTCGGTGGTGACCGCATACTCCTCGGCCAGCGCGGCGACCGAGAGGCGGCGTCGTTCGGTCACCAGTCTGGCCATGGCCTGCTGCCGTTCTTCGGCGTACATTGTCTCCACCCTCTCGGTTCTTTGTATGTGTTGTTTTATGCCCGAATCTGTTGAATGTCAAGGGCATGTCGGGCTATCTTGTGATCGTGAACACAGCAACGGAACGCTCTCGCACTCACTCCGAGGCCCTGGGACGAACCCTGCGCGGCACGGCCGTGGTGGCCGGTGTCGGGTACGGGCCGGCGCTGCACGCCCGGGGAGAGGTCTCGCCCTCGGCGCTCGCTTCGTTCGGCACCGGCGACTTCCTCGGCGTCGACGAGGCGCTTGCCGCCTACGACTCCGCGGCTGCCCAGGTGGCGGCGGGCTTCCAGGACAAGGCCGCCCGCGCGACGGGACACACCGCAGAGGTGATGGCTGCCAGTGCAGGTCTCGCGACCGACCGTGGCCTGCGCGGGGCCGTGCGCAAGAACCTGCGTGCCGACGAGGACCTGCTCTCCTCCGTGCACGGCGCTGTGGAGCAATTCGCCGAGGCCTTCACGCAGATGGGGGGCCTGATGGCGGAACGCGCCACCGACCTGCGCGACATCGAGCGACGCCTCGTGGCCCGACTCCTGGGGGAGGCCGAGCCCGGTGTGCCCACCCCCGACCGGCCGTCCGTCCTGGTGGCGGAGGACCTCGCTCCCGCAGACACCGCGGGACTCGATCCGAGCCTGGTCCTCGCGCTGGCCACCGAGCGCGGTGGTCCCACCAGCCACACGGCGATCATCGCCCGCCAGCTCGGGATCCCGTGCGTCGTGGGTGTCACCGACCTGATGGAGATCGAGCCGGGGACCCCGGTCCTCGTCGACGGCACGCAGGGTGTCGTCGAGCTGTCGCCGGAGCCGGCGGAGGCGCAGGAGCGTTCGGAGGCTGCAGCGCTCGCCCGGGCTGCCCACGACGCCTGGACCGGCCCGGGACGGACGGCCGACGGGGTCGGCGTCAAGATCCTCGCCAACGTCGCCGACGGGGAGTCCGCGACCTCTGCTGCCACGGCACCCGTCGAGGGCGTCGGTCTGTTCCGCACGGAGCTGTGCTTCCTCAACCAGAGCGTCGAGCCGAGCGTGGAGGAGCAGGCGGCCATCTACGAGCAGGTGCTTCGGGCCTTCGGCGACCGGGGGCACGTCGTCGTCCGCACGCTCGACGCAGGATCGGACAAGCCGGTCGCCTTCGCGACGCTCCAGGGCGAGGAGAATCCCGCGCTGGGGGTGCGCGGGCTGCGGCTGTCGTTCGGCAACCCGGGGTTGATGGAGCGTCAGCTCGACGCGATCGCAGCAGCGGCGCAGACGACCGGCACCGAGACGTGGGTGATGGCACCGATGGTCGCCACGGTCGCCGAGGCAGCCGACTTCGGCGCCAAGGTGCGCTCGCGCGGTCTCAAGGCCGGGGTCATGGTCGAGGTGCCCAGCGCGGCCTTGCTGGCCCACCGGATGCTCGAGGAGGTCGACTTCCTCTCGATCGGCACCAACGACCTCACGCAGTACACGATGGCCGCCGACCGGATGGCGACCGATCTCGCTCACCTCACCGACGCCTGGCAGCCCGCGGTCCTGCAGCTCATCGCGATCACCGCTGCGGCCGGTCGCGAGGCCGGCAAGCCGGTGGGGGTCTGTGGCGAGGCCGCCGCCGATCCGCTGCTGGCGTGCGTGCTCGCGGGCATGGGAGTGACGTCGCTGTCGATGGCCTCCGCCGCGGCGCGACCGGTCGGAGCCACCCTCGCCGGCACCACGATCGACCAGTGCAGCGAGGCAGCCGAGCTGGCACTGGCTGCCGCCGACCCGGAGTCCGCTCGGGCCGCGGTGCTGTCGCTGCTGGGCTGAGGTGTTCCGGCCTCAGGCAGGAGACACCCGCACCGGGACCCCACTGAGCGCGGCATTGCCCGAGACGTCGAGGAGGTCGGGGTCGGTGAGGTCGTTGATCGACACCCCCGCCACGGTCGAGGCATGACCGAGCCTGGTGCCCGGCACCTGGTGGCCGTACCCGTGCGGCAAGGAGACCACTCCCGGCATCATGTCGTCGACGGCGCTCGCCTCGACCTCGACGGTGCCGACCCGTGAGGTCACGGTGACCCGCTGGCCGTCAGCGATCCCGCGCGCGCTCAGGTCGTGGGGGTGCATGAGCAGGTGGTGACGCGGCTTGCCGCGGGTCAGGCGCGGGGTGTTGTGCAACCAGGAGTTGCAGTCCTGCTTGTGGCGACGCCCGATCAGGAGCAGCTCGCCGTCGTGGGCGGCCGCCGGTCGTTCGGCCCCCAGGGCAGCA
>Ga0115547_1000196_pt1 | contig 42341 bp, 44 predicted proteins | sample COGITO_mtgs_1004_3_FD_87185 | JGI IMG/M metagenome (GOLD analysis project Ga0115547, IMG submission 87185) | Pelagic marine microbial communities from North Sea - COGITO_mtgs_100420 | ecosystem: Environmental > Aquatic > Marine > Epipelagic | place: Germany:Helgoland, sampling site Kabeltonne...
ATACCTTTTTGTTGGATCTTCCTCACACTCGTACGAGGTGCATTCACTGGCGCGTACGCCTACCCTTTCGTCAACGTAACCAAGCTGGGCTACGCCGAAGTGTTAACTAATCTCTCAGTGATCGTTGTTGCGTGCTGCGTACTGTCTCTTGTGCTGTGGGGCATCGACAAAGTGATGTACAAGCTAGTCGGGGCACGCAACGAATCCCGTCAGGATGCTGTGAGCAAACCGTAAATAAGTTCAATCACGGTATTAAGGAACTAACCGCTAACCTCGTCGGAATCACCGATTCTGGACTTGACAAGCACAACAGTGAAGTAACCGATACAAAGGACACCGAACGCGATAGCTGAGAAGAGGGGCCACTGGACGAACAAGTTCACTACAGCAATAACTCCTACCACGGGAATCACCCAGTAACATACTTTGCGCAGCCCAGCTTTCATTCCCGCGTATGAACGCGACCCTTGCCTGTTGAACTCGGGATCGCAAGTTCACTACGTCACAGCTCCCATTGCAGCGACGGTGGGGATAACGAGAGGTGCGATGAGGCTGACTTCTTCAGCCACTTATTCCACGGAATATTCCACAGTCCGCCAGGGCCATTCCCTGGCTCATTGACGTTCCCACCAGTGTTTTTAAAGAACACAACATCTCCGGGAATCGTTTGTTTAAAAATCCACTTAGCGTCGTCAGCAAACATGTTTGTGCACCCGTGAGACCCGTTGTGGATCCCCAGGCGGTCGTACGCCCAAGGCGCGGCGTGCAGGAACTCACCCGTGGGAGTCAGTCTTGTGTTCCAAGGGGCGAAAAGCGCATATTGCTCATCAGTGAGCCCTAAAGACTCGCTACGGTATGTTTTTGTTGCCTCTTTGGAAGTAGAGATTACCTTGGTGCCGTTCCTAGTTTCCCATCCCTTTTTTCCTAGGGATACTTTAAAAGTTTTGACTTTTTCCCCATCAACATAGACTTTCATTGTTTTGGTTTTGCCGTTCACTCTCGCGATCAGTTTCCGATCCGTCTGGAAGGTGTAGGTGGTGTTTAACTTCGCAGATCCTATTAACGACTTAGATCCACTGCGTCCCAGCACTGTTCGCCCCAGCGAGGACACGATTGTTATTGTTGAATTGCCCGGCCAATACGCTTTAGGGCGGAAAACCGCCGAAGTTTCGTTCAACCAACCCCACGCACCTTCTACAGGGACTACCTCTCCGCTGGGCAGCTGCGCAGAGACGATCAAGTTTTCCTCGACAACTAATTTATCCGGAATGGGTTTGCTGAATACAATTTTAGGAAGAACGCCCACACCAACTTTCACTTTAGATCCGTCAACGCCGAGTGCGTTACCCGCTGCGGTGAACTTCGCCCTTACCCATGTGCGCTTCTTGGGTAGTTTCTCGGGCTTGGCTTCGGTGGGCAAAAAGGAAACCGCCGTGGCAGAGACTGCGGACGAATTCGGCACCTGTGGAATTGGGGTTGCAGCCGCACTTTGACTGGCAGAGTAGGTGAAGGCAGCAGCGAGGATTGCCATCGCGGTGAAGGCCGCTGCACCCAGCTGGGCGACGGTTGTGATCGTCGCGTTGCGCTGGCGGCGTTGCTCATCGGCTTTGCGTTGGGTGGTGCCGTTGATCATGTCGGGGTCACAGTCGGTCATAGTCTGTGCTCCCTCCAGGCATACGTTAAAACCAAAAAAGTGGAACTGCCCGGAGTCGAACCGGGGTGGGAACTGTCTTCAACTACCCCGCTACGACCATTCCTAACCTTCACGCTTACGGGTGCGTGCGGAGTAGGTCCCGCGTATCCCGCCACGACTATCCCGTGGAGCCACTAGTCTTTCCTAGCGTCAGTAGTCTTTCCCAACTGTCAAGTCCGTTTCTGTTGCAAGGCAACGGTTCTTAGGCCCCGCGTTCACTGTTTCCAGCACGCAATTTTCGTCTCTACCGCTCACGCAGCGAGGGCGAAGGAACTTTGATTAGCACCTATTTTTTTGCTCTTTTTAACGAAGTTGAGTCACTTCGGGTCGCGTTTATAGCATCTAGTACAGAGCCTCGAAACCTTTCAGCCCCTTACTTGTACATACTGTGCCCAAAGGGACACCCAATGCCACTAGTTCCAGGCACAAGAGGTAGTCAGGCCAACAACAGATCAGCTACGCTGGAGCCAGAAATCCGCCCAGTTGAGAAAGATCAGGGTAAGGATCACGAGAAAAGTTGAACCGATTAATACCCAGCGCAATGAACTGAAAATCTCCGAAATAAATCCTGGGCTTCCGCTTCGAGTGAATCTTCCAGCCTTGGCATTTTCGGCGGTGGTGATCCAGAAGATAAAGATTGTTCCCACCCAGACGGCCATGCACCACGGGCAGAGTGCGTCAATTACGTAAAGGCTTTGGACAAATAGCCACACTACGAATGCGAACCCACCCAGTGCGCCGAGATTAAGTCCGAGCCACACCCAACCCGGTAAGACAACCCGCGAGAGCAACAGAACTGCCAAGGTGATCACAACCGAGAAACCGACCAATCCCATTATTGGATTCGGGAAACCGAATACTGACGCTTGCTCAGTCACGATCACCGCACCACACGACAGCACCGGATTGATGCTGCAACTGGGGACATAATTTGGATCCAGCAGGATCGCGAACTTGTCCTGGGTCAGCGTGAATGCAGCGTATAGCCCAAGTATTGCTGAAAATAACAACAGCCACGGGGTCGTCTTGTATTGCACGGGTGAATTCACTGTCTTTGCCTCAATACTTTCTTCCATTTACTTACATCCCGTTGTTATTGTGCGGGTCCGCTTCAGGGTCAGCACTAGGGGAGCGATCATCCAACTCGACGGTAGCAGTAGCTGTACCTGCGGCATCGATGTCGAAAGTCACTCCGTCGGGGGCAAAAGCTGCGTCAAAGCGAGACAAAGTCTGCTTAAAGTAAATAGGTGAAAGTTCAAAGCCAATGTAGTTACGTCCAGTGCGGACAGCAGATATCCCTGTAGATCCTGAACCGTTAAACGGGTCAAGGACAGTTGCGCCGGCTGGCGTTGTTAAACGGACAAGCTGGTCCATCAGAGCTAGCGGCTTAACTGATACGTGCGAGGTGCCTCCTCGTTCGGCCTTGGATGGCTTAGGTACCAAGAAAGACTTGTCGAAGGCATCGTTAATCAGGTCGGTAGTCATCACGTTTGCTGGAATCATGTTTGAGTCGGCGCCAACCTTCGCGGCCACATCAACAAGTCCCACACCGTGCTTCATCCAGTTATTCAAAAAGGTGCCCTCAGGTGGTTTCTGGGCGCAAGTGATCGGCTCAATGCAGGACTTAATCTGTGGGGTCTTCCAGTGGGACAGCTCCGCATCAAGCTTGGCTACCTGTTTCTTCGTTAAACCCTCAGTGTTAAGGAAACGGCGAACGCTCATAGCTTTAACCTGATTCTGCGTGTACAACCAAGACCACATGTCGCGCAAGTTGAAACCTGCGTCCTCGACAGCAACACCCAAACGGTGATACAAGCGAGGGGCAGAGAACGATAAGAAGAAGCCGCCAGGTTTAAGCACGCGCAGTGCTTCAAGAGAAACCTTGTACATGAAAGCCTCAAACTGGCGACCCTGCGCAGGGTCAAACTTCATCCCGGCAGGTAGCGAAGAAACCTGGCCATTCTTAGTGGTGTTTACGCCAGTGTCTGTGGACCAATCGCTTGCCAGTTGATCAAGGAAGTACGGCGGGTCAGTCACAACAGCGTCAACTGAAGAATCTGGAATACCAGCAAATGCATCGAAGCAGTCGTCGTTAAAGATCGTCACATTAACGGCGGAATTAGTCACACGATAGACAGTGTGCACACCCAGCAGGGCGACAAGTAGCACGACTAGCGACCAGCAGGGCCAGGCTCTCCCCTCCCCCATGGCGGTACGCACCCAGATCTTTTCAGGACTTGCTGTAGCTGTTACCCCCTTCGGTGAAACAACCCTTACGAGTCCTTGCAGGCATACCCACGAAGCCCGCAGTTGGCAGATCGAACTAGGCGCGAACAGTGAAAAGCGTACATCTCGTACTAGTAATCAACTTGGAATTGAGGAACAATGTCCGCTCCAATAGCAGCTTACCTAGAAGCAAAAAGAATGTACCTATTCACAGACGATGAGAACTCAACCGAGCGCGCGTCTGACAAAGCAAAGATAATGGTTACCGACAGCCGTAACCGTGACGACCAGTATTCAGTACAGGTTTACGGTATAGAGCTAATCAACGGAGAACACCCGCTGATCAGCACAGGGAAAAGCGTTCGCTTATCCCTCAGGTCTTTGATCAGCCATGACACCAAAGGGATAGCCGTACTCACCAATACCGGTGAGGTTTTTATCCCAGACACTAAAATTGGGTCTTTAAATTTCGCACGCATTCAAGAGAATCGCGTTGCCTAGAACTACATAGAAGAAGCTGTGCCCTCACCGGCACAGCTTCTTTTTTGTGAAAAAACCCTGAAAAGTTGCTACATGGGAGGGTATTGGCAATTCTCATATTGCTTGCACTGTGTGGTTTACAAGACCCAGACCAGGAGGCACGAGATGACCGCTAGCTTTTTAAGAGTCCTAGCTCAACACAGAGATGAAGAAGTACGTCTCACCGTGGCATCCAACCCAGAAACGCCCGAGGACGCACTGGAGAACATGTGCCACCACGACCGGTGCGCTCAGGTTCGGAACATAGCTGAGATCGCCCTCGCAAAACGCCGCCTTAGCTGAATATCAACTACCCAGCCGACAGGTGATGTCGGACCCTTTGAGAGACCATGATGGTACAACACGTTATGGGCAAATTCCCGTTTTACGGCACCGTCACGACTCGTGGAAACTTACTTTATTCTCGCAACGCTAACCGTTGCTCTAGCTGTCATCGTCACCTACCTATTCGCTGCAATGACATCCACGAAACTAGCGGCCCGACTCGACATTGACCCGGTCCTGGTGAAACTAGGAGCTCAGAAGCTACTACCGAAAAGATGGCGCTCAGGGTTCGGGGCAGAGGACTGGGCACATATGGAAAACCTTTTAACAGGTGCACCAGTACCCGATGCACACCCGGAAGCGGAAGAATTACTGACCACACAAGACGGTGTGACCGTAGCGGAAATGTTCCAGGAGCATCAGCCAGATCAAAGCCCTGTGCGCCGTATCATTGCAGTTCTTATCGTTAGCCTGGGTATAACAGTACTGTCCACGGTTTTACTACCATCTTTATCCGGGCAAACAGAAGCCACGGAGATACTCGCAGCGATAGCGCCAAGTGCGACCATAGATGCAAACTCAGATTCCACTACAGCCGTAGGCGAAGCAGACAACAGCGCTATCCCAGATATGTATAACCGTCTTCTACAATCCGGTGCGGAAGTTACATGCGATGGCCAGGTTCTACAGGACAGGGGCGCCCAGGACCGTGGCGAGATAGAAGAAGTAATAACTAGCAGCAGAACGTGCGCAGCTACACTGTCATACCTGAGTGTCACCACCGAATACCTCGATGGTGGAACCACACAGATCACGGTCAATTACGGGGACCAAGAGTGAGTAACCTTTCAAGAAATACAGAAAAGTGACACCCGACTGGGTTGTGATCTACTGCGACGGGTCCGCTCTGAAAAACCCTGGTCCCGGTGGGTACGCATGGTGGTACAACCAGAGTAGCTGGCAGGCGGAAGGTTTCACTGGCCCAGTCACAAACAACGCCATGGAATTAGCAGCTATCGCGCGAATACTTGAACAGGTTCCAAGTACCCAGAATCTTGTGATCCGAACCGATTCCAAATACAGTATTGACGCCGTGACTAAATGGGCTCACGGGTGGAAGCGCAACAACTGGGCCAAAAAAGATGGAAAAGAAATATCCAACCTGGCAGTCATCCAAGAAATTTTCACACAACTTAACTCTGGTAGGAAAGTCAAACTCGAATGGGTACGCGGTCACAACGGCGACCCTGGAAACGAACGAGCGGACAGCCTCGCCCGTAACGCTGCCATCCAAGCAAAAAACGGTAGAGGCAACCACGCACTCGGTCCTGGGTGGGTCCTGTAGCCCCTTAAGAGGTAGCCCCGTAAAAGGTATCCCAGTAAAAGGTATCCCAGGCAGGCTGTAGGTCATTGACGTAACAGACGTGTGACGGACTATCTGGGCAATGTTCCTAGAAATCATTGTGGCAGCTGTTTTAATAGGTGGTATCGGCTCCGGCGAAGAAGGTGACAACGCTGAGTTCACCGGTCACGCAAAATTGCGGCCGGTCGCCCAATCCCCCATAGAGGATGTCAGTAGCACCGTCGCCGACCAAGTTGAATCCTTACGAAGTTCGCAAGCCCCCTCTGAAACGCCGGAAGAAAAGATAGCTGAGAGTAAAGAAGCTAAAGACTGGAAAGGGTTCGAACCCAGCCTGTATCGTGGTGTGCACTTCTCCGCGCAATGGAGAAACGTTCGGGAGTGCATCATGTATCGGGAATCCAGGTTCAACTACCGGGGTCGTTCCTCCATATCCACCGCTGCGGGGGCATACCAGTTCCTCGACTCACAATGGCGAGAGAGCCTGACACACATGATGATTAAGGAATCCCGAGAAGCCAATGACGGTTTGATCCCTGAGATTAAAGAACTACGAGACAAGCCCATCCAAAAATGGAACCGCTACTTCCAGGACAGGGCCTTCTACACGGCTTGGGATAACGGAAACGGCAAAAGCCATTGGGACCTGACACGCCACAACTGCTAAACCAACATCAAGCGTATTGGGGCTCGCCACAGAGCCGTGTAGCAATGTAGCAATGTAGCAATGTAGTGCACCGTGTAGCAGCGCAGCAATGTAGTGTTTCCTGTAGCAACAAAGCGCACAAGTAAGTGCTAGTGGGTATCTTACCAATAGTAAGTACACACTACCGTCTTAGTGAGCCTGCGAGGGTCCGGACGTCTACTAGGTGTGCCTTGCTAGTGAACTTCTACCAGCACTACTCAAAGTAAGTTCACCAGCCTGCCGTTCAGGCAGCGTGTCGTTTGAGGGTGAAACCGGTGCGGGGTGCCATTATTGATCTATGACAGCTTCCCCTGTAATAGTTTTCGCGGCCAATAAAGGCGGCGTAGGTAAGACCACTATCAGCGCAACTACCTCTCACGCCTTCGTATTAGAAGGACTCAGAGTCCTGGCTATCGACATGGACCCGCAAGGGAACCTGACATCCGCCTTGGGGGCCGACGAGGGGGAGGGGTTCAGCGAAGTGGTGACAGTTGGGAGGAAACTCACCGATGTAGTCACCCCCACCGAATGCGGCGTCGACCTCATACGACCAGGGGAAGGACTGAGCGCTGTTGGTCAGGGACTCACAACCCAGCCTGGCGGGGAACGAGTTCTGGCAAGGGCACTGGCAGCTATGGGAGATGACTACGACGTTGTCATCGTTGACACTCCACCTGATTTAGGGCGCCTAACACTCAACGCCGTATCAGCTGCAAGTCACGTCATAGCGGTCATCAACCCGGCGCGCTGGGCCGCTGAAGGGGGAGCAACAATCAGTGGCCTGGTCGACCAGGTCAATGCGCTAGAACTGGGATCCCCAATTTTTCTTGGAGCGGTAGTAAACAAAATACCCAGTGGGAAAAGGCTCGTGCGAGATGCTGTGATGGAGTCCCTGCAAGAGACAGACTTCACGCTTTTGGACACCCGGATACCCCAACGCACCACACTCGAACAGGCAGAGTTTGTCGCAGCTCCAGTCTCCTTCATCGAGCCCAAAGGCAAAGAAGCAAAACTGTTTAGGGCGCTGGCCAAAGAAATAGCACAACTAGTGACACCAAAGCAGGAGGTGACCGTATGAGCAGCGCAATGAAAGACCGCCTGGCAGGGGCACAAAGCGGTGCAGGAGATTCGGTCAAAGCTAAAAAGAATAAGGGCCCGCTAACAGACATCCCCGTTCTAGTGCAGGCAGATGAAAGTACAGAGGAAGTAGCTGAGCCCAGTGTTAAAGAGCTCATGGCCGCAGGGCGAGCCAGTAACTCACCTACGGCATTAGCAATCGCTGTGGAAGTTCTCGAGAGTGATAGCGATCCGTCTATAGCTGCGGAAGTTCTCGAGAGTGAGACAGCTGAGCCAATGCAAAAGAGCAGTGGGGGAGTGGTACCAAAAATCGGTGTCACTAGTAAAAGTGAGACAGCTGAGCCAATGCAACAGAACATCGAGGCCACCCTGGTAAGTGAACTGTGTGCACCACCCGCGCCTATGGGTTCTTTACTAGAGGAGTCACGCCTGATGAGTGTTCCCCTGACCGAGGAAGCTTACCTACTGCTGCAGAAACTCGATCGAGACGCAGCGCTGGCGACGGGGCGGGCAGTGAACCGTGCGCGTCTGATAACAAAATCTTTGGAAGCTGTCCTTGTTGACCCGGACAGATACGCGGGGGAGTACCTTAAAGCTCAGCAGGATGGAACCACCTGGAAACGGCGGACCCAAGGTCGGATCCCAGCAAGCCTGGCCGACAAGCTACCCGCCTTACGTTACACAGGAATACACCGGCAATCAGCTGGAATGATGGTGTCGGTATGCGTGAGCGAAAACCTTCAACAAATGGCCAAGGAACTAGCTGCCAGTAGCAATGTAGCAATGTAGCAATGTAGCAAATTACATCGCTTTGGCCACAGACCCTTTAGTCTCGAGGATAGTGGCTCGAGAAAAGTCAGGTTCACCAGCGAACGACCCGATAGGGCCATGGCGGTTCTTCGCAATTATGAATTCAATCTCAAAAGGTTCAGAGGCGTCCCTGTGCAGAAGCATGACAACGTCAGCGTCAGCTTCAAGTTGGCCAGACTCCCGCAAGTCCGCAAGAGAGGGGCGTTTGTCTGCCCGGAGCTCAGAAGCACGGTTCAGCTGACTAGCTGCGATCACACCGATCCGTTCTTCCACCGCAAGTCGTTTCAATGAACGAGAAATAGAAGCAACCTCAGTTTGCCTGTTCTCACTCGTGCGGGCAGATGGTGTAAGCAACTGAAGGTAGTCCACCAGTACCAACTCGATCGGGTTAGCAGAACGGCGAGACTGGCGCACGATAGCGGCAATGTCAGTGACCGAAGTTGCCGCATCAACAAGAGTGATGTTATGCAGCGGTTGGGGGAGGGAGGCCACACCGCCCTCACGCAAAGAGCGGACCGAGGTAGCTAGCTGATTTGCCATGCATCTCTCCAGCACTTCGGAGGCGACCATCTCCAAAGTAACGAACAGGACACCGGCACCACTATTTGCACACGCGACAGCTGACTGGGCAAGCACAGTGGATTTACCTGTGGCTGGCCTTGCGGCAACCAGGATCATGTGACCGTGGTGCGCGCCCTTGAGTGAAGTTACCTGGTTAAACAAATCCAAACCAATAGGAACGCTAGTTGACTCGCTGCGGTTACGCCAAGCGTCAAAGACCTGACCCATCGACAATACCGTGCGAGTCGGTATAGCACTAGTAGCGTTTTCTAACTCCTGCCAAGCCAGGCGGATCACCTCGGATGTGCCCTCATCATCGCTAGGGGTGTTAACACTCGCGGCCTGCTGTATTCGGACAGCAGCTGCTTCCAAAGCACGAAGTCGAGCCGCATTCAAAATCCGGGACGCGTGCCAAGGTATCGCGTGGGAAGTTGCACCATCCTGTGCGATGGAAAAAACTTCTATAGCCCCGCCCACTCGATTCAGTTCACCCAGGGACGTCAATTCAGAAACAACCGCAGTTACATCACCCGCAGTTTCTGGACTACGGTGATAGACCGAAAGTGTTGCTTCGTAAACAGTTCCCAAACGCAAGTCGGTAAAAGCTTTAGTTGGGACAGGTTCGGTGAGAGCGTCACTGAAGGTAGGGGACAGGATCATCCCACCAACAAACGCGCGTTCGCTATCGCTACTGATATCGCTATCGGTCACGTCGACCCGATGACTTGGGTTTGTTCAGGTAGAGCCACTGTTGCTGCGACTTCACACAGCAACGCCATCCGTACCGGTGTGCCCCTAACAGCTGAAACCCTGGCGGCTTCAGCCTGCACCAGCTCCTCCCACTGGGGAAACTGGTCACGCAACTGCACATATTCGGTGCTAGTAAAACCTTCGGGCTCCGCGGCTGATGCACCAGCAGCTCTGGTGGACATCCCTAAGGTTTCAGCAAATGTTTCCAAGTCACCCTTACGCAAGATAGTGCTCAAATACCCTGCCGGATTCTTCATTGGCTTGTTGTTGAGCAACCAAGTCGCTACCTGCGCCACCAGGAGCGGGTTCGGGTGATCTGGGAGGTCCCCAACCCAATCTAATTTGGTCAGGGCCTGCCGTAGCAAATTAGTGGTTTCCGGTTGTTTATTTACATCATCTAATAAAGGTTTATTACTTACTTTAATTAGATGGCTTACATCTTGAGCTGGTAAGTCACCAGATTGTGAGGAAACAAGTGATAGCTCGGTTCCTTTTTTCACTGTTACGCTATTCAATGTTGAATTATTCAACATTGAATGGTTAGGCATTGGTACAGCAGGATTGTGTAGTGGGAACTTCGAGGTCGGGGGAGTGGTGGGCTCTGGTGCAGTTAACCCTGGGACAGCTGTGACAAAATAACGATCGTTCGTAGCTCCCATAGATTTCCCGAGGCGGATCCCGCGAGATCGAGTTAGCGCACGCGCTTCACACAGGGCGTTTAAAATCGTAGATACCTTGTTTCTCGAGCAGGAAAGAAACTGCGCTAAGTCACCCTGGCTGTGGGAGATCACCCATGAGCCGGGCACATCCCCACTAGGTTCGGCAAGGTGACACAGCCTGATCAAAGCACCAAAATTCTGCGTCCCAAGAAGCTGGGCAAGATGGGGGTCCAAAGCAAGCTCGGTGAACCCAGGCATGTAGCCAGGGCGCAGAGTTAAGACAGCCACAAAGACCCCAGCCCGGTGGCCCACTCACCCACCGGTAGGCACATCACCGGAACGGGGCTATCGGCAGAGCTAGAAAAGTCTGTTACCACCTGCGTGATTTCACTCGAGGGGACAGTAACGGAGGCTCCGGCTGACCCTGCGGGGATAACCAACCAATCGTGAGGGGCGATCCTTTTAGGTACCGGTGGGAGAGACTCAGCATCGACGCCCGGGGTAGTGGCAACTTTTGCCCAAGCCAGATCGGTGGCGCCCCAGTCACTGACCGGCTCAAGGATCCCCCTGGACTGCAAGTTTCGCAAAGTTGACTCAGGAACTGACAGGATCCTCGCCGCCGCCGACCGAGAGCGCGGGTTGACAGGCCGGGACATGGAGCAAATCTTGCCCGACCTGTGGGGGAGAGTGCGGTAACGACACGCTTGTAATTCGTACCAATCGCGAGTAACTACGCACCACTTACGAGTAATCCGACAAGTTCGCATGACTTGCGAGTAACAGCGCAAGACACAAACTTACCTCGCATACCGTGCGAACAATATGGGTATTAACCGCATTAAGTGCGAATAATACCACTATATGTAGGGGGTTATAGGGGAGTTACGCCAGGTGAGTTAACGCCGGTGGCATGGCCGGCGTCTGTACTTAAGCTTGCGAGCTCACGACCTACGCTCGATCATTGATAAACCCATTTTGGGAATTCCTATAACGGGAAGGACCATTTAGCAGTTAGCCGCTGCGCCGAGATGATCGAGCACAGGTGCAGCACTTGTGGTTCGAATATATGGAAACTTTTTAAAAAAGCCGCAAGGTGTCGCGCAGATGACGGGTGAGGGGCAAATGGGTCAAAAAATCTGTCAATCTGACATAATATTGGTTATCGGCTTAGGGGACGTGAGGCAGAGAAGGGGTCCTGGTGCACGAAAAGGTACCAGTACAGACACCGTAATGGTGGCAAATTTAGTAAAGCAAACGAGTAGCTGCAGCCAGAAGCCACGCTGAAGTTGTGGATTCGGGCATAATTCCCTCGTCACGGCAGTTGTCGTCCTCGGGTTGGCAAAGAACAAGGTTAGCTTTCACACTATTTACTGTGTGCGTGCGATCCTGAATGCAACGAGGATAACCTTTGCCTTCGAGTACGGCCGAAACCGCGGACGAGTTTGCCATGCGAGCATTGCACAAAAGGATGGGCACGGTTAAAGATCCAAGAGACAGGGAGCATCATGTCAGGCAGTAGCGAGACTAAGCGTTGGTCTAAGGCAACAGGTTTTCTGGGCGGGCTTCCTTTCGCAGCGGGCGTGTTTACGCTGATAATGGGCGCATATGTGGGGCTAGTGGCTTTCGGTAACGTCACAGACCCTGGCACTAACTGGGCGTTCGTCCAACATGTTCTTAGCATGGATACGGTGGGTTTCGGAGAGGGTCCTAACGCGAATGTGGCATGGAGAGCTGTTACCAGTGAGCCTTTACAGGTCCTTGCATATATCGGTTTGATTATCTGGGAAATAGCTACTGCCGTTGCTTTGCTTACCGGCGGCTTCATGTGGATGCGAGCACTCGTTAAGGGATCGAGTGTGGAACTGGGACGACGACTTGCCAGTCTGGGTTTCGTTATGGTTATTGTCCTATTTTTCCTAGGCTTCCTTACTATCGGCGGGGAGTTCTTCTACATGTGGTCAAGTACGCAATGGAATGGAACGGACCCGGCTTTTCGCAACACAGTTCTGGCAAGTATCGGTTTGTTCCTTGTACATTTCGCTAAAGACACCAAGAGTGAAGCTAGCTGACCCCAGTTGCGAGGAATTAAAGGATGAGGCCCCGTCTGACAAAAAATAATTCGGCGTCGGCAACACGTCGACCTGAGCCACCAGTGGTAGTCGAGATCGAATCGGCAAAGATGGTGTTCCCTTCTGCAAAAGGCAAGTATCGGAAAGTTTTCCCAACCATCTCCTGGTCAATTACATAAGCTTCCCGCAGGATAACCAACTCAAGTTGCTTGGCAGTGACATACCAGTCGCGCGCCGTAGCGGCGTTAGCTGCAAGAGCCAATCGACCAACAAGCTCCTCTTTCCACACGTTGTAACCATCAACATTTGAGAAAATCTGGGTCACATTCGAAAGCAACCAGCTCATCTCCCCCACATTTTTAGTGATCAAAGTGCGTGTTTGCCTACCAAAGCTGTCAGAGGACACCAGGTCCGGATCAGAGGTTACTTCCACTCCCGCGCCACGCCAAGTATCGGCAGTGTGTGTGCCACCAGCAAGCACACGGCGGGAGAGAGTATCAAGTTCAGCCTCGATGGTAAACATAACTATGAAGGTCCACAGGGGCATATGAACGTCAAGACGCTGAGGTAAATTGTTACAGGAACTGTTCACACAAGCACGCGGAGCAACCAACGCTCAACGGGATTTTAACCTACAGAATCAGGCAGGTTGCCGCGGTATTTTGCCACTGGTGTTGGCTCAACCGTGAAGTAAGTGTAAGGACCGGTCCCGTACGGGGAAGGTGAATCAGAAACGACTCGGCACTCTGCCCTGGAAATAGCGGCAGCGATCGAGGATCTGTTTACGGGCCCCATCGAAGTAACGACAACAGATGAAACTGAACCGGGACGCAAATCAATCTCAACATTATCAATGTGAGCTGTTCTAAAAAATTCGTAAGCTAACACATAGCAGGACTGCCGATCTGTTAAACCGGTCACGTTAATACGCTGGTTCAGCATGGCTCATACCGCCATCTGTGCAACTAGTGCTGCAGGGGTTGCTGGGCAACTACGACGCTTGGCTAGGGCACGACGGTGCTTAACCTCATCATAGATTTCGTAAGCTACCTGAGCTGCTACAAAAACATAAGCCAGGGACATAGGGGCTGAAACAACATCGAGAAGCAGTATTAAAGCGGCAACAAATACAGCGCGTGAAATAGTGTCGATGTAACGGGCAGTCTGTGATTTGATCATAGAAATACAGTGCCTAAGGCACTAGAAAACGCACTTAGAGACGACAGAAAAACATCACTTTTTACGCTCCTTTGCTTTCTTCATCTTCTTTGCTTTTTTCTTTGCCTTCTTCTTAGCTTCCTTGCTTTTCTCGCCCTTCTTGAGCATCTCAATGTCGTTCTTATTTATCTTGACCTTAGTTAAAACATTTACGCTGTCACTCTGGGCGTTGAAGCCAACGACCCGATAGAGACCCTTTTTCGAGGGTAGGGAGAATGAGTAGCTATCTTTGGAATTGGAGACAACTATGGAGAACGTCTCCCACTTTTGGGTCTTCTTATTCCACTTTTGGACACGAACTGAAGTGAAATCTTGCTCGTCAGTGTTCACTTCAACATCTAGGTAAACGGTGTTACCTGATTTTTCAGCAACAACCGTTCCCACAGGTTCTTCCTGGATAAACATCTCGTCGCCATCGCTACCTACAGGGACAGTAGGCACAATCGGCGGCGCTACCGGTGCAGCAGGGCTCTTAACCGGAGCTTCTTCTTTTGGCTCTTCCGGAGCTGGGCTACTTCCACCGCCGCCTCCCCCACCACCGGGAGGAGCGGGCGCTGGAGCAGGAGCGGGCGCTGGAGCTGGGGCAGAAGCCGGAGGCGTGGGTGTTGGTGTGGGTGTCGGAGTTGGTGTCGGAGTTGGTGTCGGTGTCGGATTAGGATCTGTGGCCACTTTCCATTGAAGCAAGAGTGGGGTAGTAGAAGTAGCAGGATTGGAAACAGCGGAGACCGCAGCAGAGGCCAAGCCGGCGCCCACTTGTGCTGGAGTGGACCCAGCATTGTTAGCTAGGTAAGCAGCGGCCGCACCAGCGACGTGCGGTGCAGCCATAGAAGTACCACTCATTGTGGTGGTGCCTCCAGTAATCTGGGTAGACACGATAGATGAACCCGGCGCATTGATATCAACAAGGGAACCGTGGTTGGAAAAGTATGATTTGGCATCGGTGCTAGTAGTCGAACCGACCGTAATAGCGTTAGGCGCTGACGCTGGTGAGTAGTAAGCGGAATCTCTATTTGAGTTACCTGCTGCTACAACCACAGTTATTCCCGCGTCTACCGCATCTTGGACGGCAGCGTTGAGAAGTGATGACTTACCACCACCAAGAGACATGTTGATTACCGCAGGTCTCCCAGCAGCATCGTCAATCGACCAAAGAATTCCGTTCACAACATCTGAATTTGAACCACTGCCGCTGCAGCTCAACACACGGACACCAACAATAGTTGCTCCGGGTGCTACACCATAATCTTTAGACGCTACCGTTCCGGCAACGTGAGTTCCGTGACCATGACAATCCATTGGATTACCATCGTTGATAACCCAGTTACCGCTTGACCACGTGTCTCCCCCAATAGCATCAAAACCAGTTCGCTCTATGCTGGAAAACTGGGAAGTGTTGTTGTAGTCAACGCCCGTATCAATTACATAGACACGCACACCTGAGCCGTCGGTGCCTCCGTCGTAATAGCTATCCAGGGGTAGACCAGGTTGGTTGATTCTGTCCAGTCCCCAGGACCCCACACCAGAAATTGCTACCGGGGAATCATCCTCGATTACGGCAACATCGGGTAAAGACCTCAACGCTTCTTTCTCGGTCGGAGTAACGCTACCAACTAAAATTTCACCATCCGTCTTTTGGATTAAGACAGTTTCTCCACCGAAGTATTCCGGATCTAACAAGTCCTCCGCAGACTCCAATTCCACTTCTGCAACTTCTTCTGCAACTTCTTCAATAACTTCTTCAATAACTTCCTCTACAACCTCTTCTACAACTTCTTCTACAACCTCTTCTACAACTTCTTCAATAACTTCTTCTACAACCTCACTCACAGGAGGCGTGGGAATGGGGGTAACAACAGGGGCAGGTTTATTCCAACCATAATCAGGAGTGGTAATTCCATAGAAATCTTTGTAACACTGCACATCCCCAATCTCGCAATTAGGTTCGGGAGTAGCAGCCATCACCGCTGGAGCAGAAAGCCCCAGCAGAGAGAACGTTAAAACACTGCAAACAATACCCTTCATACCAAACCATTCTTCTCGAGTCGTCTAACAGACCGTGCGAAAAGAAAAGTCTAAAACACTACACTGACAGAAAGTTTTAACTTCGGCCAGGAGACAAAGAGATACCAGGCATGGGTGCGTTGTTAATCACCATGGGAGGCGCTCCCTTCTTCCAAGATTGAGCCCACCAAGCCAGAGCCATCTGCGAAAGAGCGTATTCATCCTTACCGTAGGCGTAGGAATCTTCCACGCCCGACGGGTAGTAAAACTGTCCTGTTGAGAAACGGTCCTGCTGTTCACGCACAGCGTTGGCGTGAATGTCCAAGAAACCAGCGGCACCAATATCTGCGGGTGCGTACAAGTATGCGAACGCATCCACCCCAGCGAAAGTAGCTGGGCGGTTAACACCCCAATCGGCGCCCATCGGGTAGTAGATGCTCCCGTCAGGGGAATACACGACCCCACCGGGTGCGGCGTACTGCGGCGGGTCAAAAGAAATCGTTGATAGCGACCGGTACACGATGTCGGCGTTGAGAAAGAAAGACTCTGGCACGGGTACACCAGCGGTCCGCAGCAAAGTCACAGCCCACCACAGATGCTGCACATTTTGTGCGTAGTCAGGATTTACCATACCGTGGTTTGTTATCGAACCATCCTCATTCGCGTTAGTTCCACCAAGCTCGGCAGCCACATCGGTGCCGTTAACAACGATGTCACCAAGCAGGTCACCTGGGCGGGAGAAGGAAGCGATAGCTAAAGAAGTAGCAGCGTCAAGCCAGATACCTGAACGAGGGTGATCGCGCAGCATGGCAGCAGCCATAGTGGGGGCCAGAAGATCCCAAGAGACATCATCTGAATGAGAGTTACCAGGGGTGAGCTCGGAACCATCACGATCACGGAAGTACCTAGGTCCGCGGGCGGTAGCCGCATCTGCTTCCAACACCAGCATGGACTGGACGTAACTACGAGTGGCTGGGGACAAATCAGGCCACAACATCCATGCAGCCTGAGCTAAGGTCGTTGCCCACAAAGCAGACTGCCAAGTCCCACCCCAGCCGCCTGGGGTCACCGACACATGCTGACAAGCCAAAGACCTAATGTGCCAGGTGGCGTAATCTTTGACCTGATCACGGGAAATACCGTTTACGTTTTTAAAATCGGAAGAAGCCACAAGGGTAGCTGCAGCAAGAGCCGCGTTAGCTGGACGGCGCACAGCTTTCTCGGTAAATCTAGAGACAGACAACGGATCGTAAAATGGCATATCCACGCGGTCAGCTAGAAGATCCGTAGTATCTGAAGTGAAAACAAAACTAGTACCGTCACGCAAAGCCTGCAAAGTAGCGGCAGCGCCAGGTCGGGAGGCAGAAGGCTGGGAAGGCAAGACTGCAGCGGGTGTAACGCGGGCGACCCGGTTGTAGTCCGAGACAACAGTAGGGCACGCAAAGGAAGTTTGAGAACCAACCAGAGGCTGCGCCCCGGTCGGTAACGGCGCAACCACAGTCACAGTCGAAGCCTTAGCTGAGGCGCCCGATGAAAGTATCCAAGTGTCACTGTCCCTGAAAACACCAGGTGAACTCACACCGTCAGCGTCCCAGTCCCCCACCACAGGAATGTCAGATTCCCGGCCGTAGGAGAACTCAACAACTTCGGTGCCCATACGCAAAGACCAACGAGCGTCTTTAACGACACCCATGTCATCGACCCCGTCACCATCGAAATCTGCGACCACAGGGGTGGAACCTACAGAACCAAACCGAAAAGAGGAGCGTTCCCCCTCGGCAGTGAGCCACGACCAGGCACCAAGATTAAACACCCCTATGTCTAAAAGACCATCGCCGTCAATATCACCAGTAACAGGTATGTCCCCGGCAGAGCCGAAACGGGTCAGCTCAGCCCAAGGTCCTCGCGAACCTGAATCCAAAGTAGAAGCAAGTGCCATCGAGGTCAAAGCAGTACGGGCAGCAGCACTGTTAGTCACCAACCACACACCGTCTGAGAAAACACCAGGAGTGCGAACACCGTCGGAATTCCAGTCAGCTAAAAGAGGTACACCTGACACAACATAGGAAGAAGTCACCGTAGAAACTGAGGAATCCGCGTACACAGACGACCATGATCCCAAATCCGGGACCGCATAAGCTGGTACAGAAGAAGGTGCAAGCTTGAAAAGGTGGGAACCATTTGACTCAGCTGGAACACTAGGGGCAGCGGATACTGCAACCGAACCAAGCGGCAACAAAGCCCATGACAGAGCCAACACAAGCAAAGGACGCATGGCTATCCGCGTCGACCGTCAACCCGCAAGTCATCTATCCACAGTGGTTGCATCATGTGCCAATGCTCGAGATTATCTTTAATACCGGTTGCTAAGGCATCGGCGATACTTTGCGTCAGCGCAGCAACACGATCGTCGATGGGCAAAGACTCACTAGGCATCGGCAGGGGTTCGCAAAACTGTGTCGTGGCTTTACCGTTGGTGTAAAACATGTGCGTCGGGTATACAGGAACACCGGTACGTAAACTCAGCAAAGCCGGGCCGGCAGGCAACTTAGCAACAGATCCGAAAAAATCAACAGGGATGCCCTTACGGGAAATGTCCCTGTCCCCCATCAGCGCAACAATGTTGCCCTGATCCAACTGGTCGGACATGCAGTCAAGGTTGCCGGCTTCACCTGTGGCCAAAATTTTGATACCGTGCTTTACCCTGTGTTTAGTGAACTCGTCAAACAACTTACGGGGTTCCAGCTTCTCAGCGACAGTAGTCACAGGCCTGTACGAACGAGCAGCGAAAGCACCAGTTAAGTCCCAGTTTCCGCTGTGGGGAGCAATAGCTAGCACACCCGCACCGCGAGATAGAGGTTCCAGCAAATGATCGGAACCAACGACAGTAAGTGAATCTAGGATCTGCGCAGAGCTCATCGACGGTAGGCGGAAAGCATCACACCAGTACCGGTAGTAGGAACGCAACCCAGCGCGGGTTAAATCATCCAGTTGCGCAGCGGAAGCGTCGGGCTGCACGCGGGAGTAGTTCTTACGCATCTGGCGAACACTTGAACCATTACGTTTGTAAGCGCGATCAGCTATACGCCTAAAAAACGACTGAGCGGTGCCGGCCGGTAGATGCCCAGTGACCGCCCATGCTGCCTTAAAAGCAGTCACAGTGGCGGTATCCAAGAAGTAGGTCACCTGCGCGACCGTGCCTAAAAAGTGTGAAACGGCGTGTAGGTGACATCAACCAAAGAGCACGTCCGGTATTCGGGGGTGTCAGCTCGTGGGGAAACACGGGCAAAGAAGTGACTCGGGGCGAAACTTGAGCACAGTTAAAGAAATGAACTTTAAAAGCCAGACCTTTGTGACCACAGGGGCCGACTTGATGTGTATGGGGTGTTATCTGTGGTAGAGCAGCAACCGTACAAAGTAATCAGCGACATCAATGGCATCCAAATCAGGGACTACCCTGCCAGCGTCTACGCCCAAGTGAGTCTAAACGATAACCCAGATCGGGTTGGTCGAAAAGCTTTCACTCCCCTTATCAGGTACGTATCCAGCAACAGCATTCCCATGACTGCACCCGTTGTCCAAGAGGCCGACGGTGAAGGGTGGAACTTCTCCTTCGTTATGCCCGCTGGAAGCAAAGCATCGGATCTGACCCAACCCAGCGACTCCCAGGTAACCATCCGTGTCGCCCCAGCTCACCGCGCAGCGGCAACAACCTGGTCCGGATTCTGGAAATACTCCGAAGTGAAGAAGCGCTGTGACGCCATGTTAGAACAACTAGCTGAGATCGGCTACGAGGCAGTAGATGAACCACGCTGGGCGCGGTATGACCCACCGTGGAAGCCGTGGTTTATGCGGCGCCAAGAAGTTATCATCCCGGTTTTGAAACTTTAGCTTCACCGGATCAAAGCGCCGTGAGCTTTAAAAAATATCTGCTTCTACGTACTGCCTGGCGATGCCCTGTGGGCACGGTGAGTGTGTACAACCAACTAGAGGAGCACTCATGTCACCGCTGTCATCGATTACCAAAGCGCTAGCTACTGCACTAGCTTTAACACTTTTGACAGCAGGTCCAGCGTTAGCGGCAAATGGTGAAGTGCTCCAAGTAGCGGTCGGAGGCGAGACAGAAAGCCAAAACGAACTTGAAACAGTGGAGGGCGAAAGCGAAGCAACCCTAGAGATCGAAACTACCCCTGAGATCGAAACTACTCCTGAGATCGAAACAACTCCCGAGATCGAAACGACTCCTGAGATTGTCATAGTTGAAGAAGTAACTTCCGAAGAGACAGCAGATTCGGATCCAGCCGGGTCGAACACCGTCGAGGAACTACTTGCCGATGACGCGGCAGCAGCCGACGTTGTTATCGTTAAAACAGTAGATGGTGAAATTTTCACCGGTGAAGTAACACCGCAGGAGCGAGCAGAGCTCAACGCATCAGAGGAAGTGCTTATCGTTGAAGAAAACAGCCTCGTAACGGCAGCTGACTACAACTACAACTGCAACACTGAAAGCGTGTGGGCAACCAACTGTCAGTACTGGGGCCTGGACAGAATCAACCAAAACGCACTCCCCTTAGACGGATACTACCCTCGCGATGGCAACGGTAGCGGGGTCGTAGTTTATGTCATCGACACCGGTATCGACTACACACACAGCGAACTCACCAACGCTCGGTCCACAGGATTTGACGCCGTCGACAACGACACGGATCCCATGGATTGTGGATCAGGTCACGGCACACACGTCGCTGGCACTATCGGTTCGGACCGCTGGGGTGTAGCACCAGAAGTTACCCTGGTTGGGGTTCGAGTACTTAACTGCAGCTCCGTAGGTTCCCTTGCCAACATGATCGAAGGGCTCCAGTGGGTTACCGACAGCCACGCTGGTTCATTCCCCGGCCAAAAAGCTGTTGTGAACATGTCCATAACCAGTAGCGCATCAGTAAGCATGAACACCACGGTCGACCTTGCAGTTGCAGCCGGTATCACCGTAGTTGCAGCAGCAGGCAACAACGGCACCAACGCTAGTGCCTACTCCCCCGCATCCGCTGCGTCAGCGATCACCGTCGGCGCATCCGACTGGAACGACGCTGCCGCTTCATTCTCCAACTTCGGATCTGTAGTGGATGCTTACGCGCCAGGGGTGCAAATAACATCTGCACTACCGGGTGAAAACCAAGGAGCTTTAAACGGAACTTCCATGGCCTCCCCACACGTTGCAGGTGCCATAGCAACCTACCTGAGCGACAACCCGGCTAGTACACCTACTGACGTGGACACCTGGATTAAAGCCGATGCAGTCGAAACCATAACCGGCTCTGCGTTCACAACCAAACTACTACAGTCAAATGTCGCATCGCGCCCTGCAACAGTTGCGGACGCACCAAGCGGAGTAAGTGCAGTTGCTGCAGACAGCGAAGTTACCGTCACCTGGACGGCGCCAGTTAGCGACGGCGGCTCACCTATTACTTCCTACACTGTTACCGCAGTTAGCGCTGGTCAGACCTTAACGACTAGCGATGGGTCAACTTTGACTGGAACACTCACAGGTCTTACAAACGGAACAGATTACACCTTCACGGTAGTTGCCAATAACGCTGTCGGTACCTCTGTTGCATCGAGTCCATCTAATGTTGTAACACCTACCGCTCCAGCGCCTGCCCCAGCACCGGCACCTGCACCTGCACCAGCCGCACCAGCGCCTGCAGCACCCAGTGGTGGCGGAGGCGGAGGCAGCGATAACTCAATCTCTCAACTGAGTAGCAACAGTGGATCTATCGTAGGTGGGGAAACAATTGCGATAAGCGGAGGAGACTTCACGACAGCAAAAGCCGTGATGTTTGGTGACACACCATCGCCATCATTTATCGTGATTGCCGGCCACCACATTGATGCTGTCGTGCCACCTTCGGTATCTGCTGGCATCGTAGATGTGCATGTTGTCCTTGGTCCCACAGTTGGGCGAGCATCTCTGTGGGGCGGTTACACCTACCTCCCAGTAGCAGCTCCCGCTCCAAATCAGGTATTACCAGCCCAAGACGCCGACGCAACAAGTAAGCCACTCGAAGGCGCCGAGGCTGAAGTCACCAGCGGTCAAAACAGCGACGTCAAAGTAAAACGCTCTGGTAAAAGCGTCAAGGCAACCACGACGCTGGATGCCGGCACATACAGTTCGGTCGTCCTTGCGAAATGGAACAAGAAAGCTAAGAAGTGGAAGAAAGTCAGCTACAAGGTCAACAAAGACGGCACGCTTACCTTCAAAATTCCAAACAAGAAGCGCGGGCTGTATCGCTTAGTGGCAAAAAGAGCTGACACGGGCACAAAGGAAGTAGTCACCAAATTCAAGGTAAGAACTAAATCAATCAAAATGCTACAAGTGAGGTAGGGGTAGGTGTCAACTCTTGACCAGACTCTCTCCCAGAGTGGTATCGCTGACGGTGATATTGCTGACGTGAAGGTGCGTTGGCTGCTCCCTGTTGTGATGGTTGTTTTGGTTGCAGCGAACTTAGGTATCACTTTTCTTCCAGGTTTCTCTGTCGTCATCGCCATTGTGGTAGCGACAGTTCTGGTGGTAATAGCGAAAGTGGCGGGCCATAACGCTGAGTCCCTTGGGTTGAAGTTGAACAAGCGTTCTGTTATTTGGGCTGCTGGTATTGGTGTAGCCGTGTGGTCTAGTTGGCTTCTGATCGGTTGGGCCGCTACTCGTTTCGGGTTTGCCGGTGCGCTGATGCAGGATGACCGTAATACGGGTTTGTCCTTTCAAGCTCTGCTGTGGTCGTTGCTCGTGGTGATTCCTGTCGGTACGGTGCTGTTGGAGGAGATTGGTTTTCGTTCCGTCCTTATGGGTGAAGTTCAGCGTTTAGCTCACACCAAGGTGAAGCACCCCGTATTTTTTGCGGGCTTGATTGTCTCAATTCTTTTCGGTCTGTGGCATATTGGGCCTGCGTTGGCTCAAGCGAACGCTTCCGACGTTTCTGGTCCTGACCGTATTGTGTTGATTATTGGCACAGTGCAGTTCACAGCTGCTTCCGGTGGTTTGTTTGCCTGGTTGCGCTGGCACACGAAGTCGGTCGTTACTCCTGCCGTGTTGCACGCGGCAGTCAATGGTGCGGGTCTGCTTGTTGTCTGGCTACTTGCTCAGAATCTTTTTGCTTAAGTTTCGCCTTGCGCAGGCGCGCAGGTGCTTCGCGAACACAACGTAAAGAAGGAGGGGTAAAAACCCCTCCTTCTATTTGTTACTACCCAGCTACCAAAGTAAGTTGGGCTGCCACCTCAGTGACCTTAACTGCCTTGTCATTCAAAGCTGCCTCGATGGCAACCAGTGCTGCGTAATCATGAGTATCTGAGTTAACAACTTTGGCGCCGTAGGTGCCTTTTCGAAAGCTCAAACTTCTCAGGACTACTACCGTCGCCTCGATGACAACCACAGGGGCAGTCATCGTCAACGTGTCGGTAGTAGTTTCGGTTACAAAACACGACGCATAGTCAGGAATGCTCGAAAGGTCACCGTTATGCTTAAGTTCCACCGTAACGGAACCAGCAAGTTCAGCGTTTGCGGACAATGTTGTAAAGCGAGAAATTACATCGTCCTGCAACTCGCGGATAGGGTCGACACATAAAAGCTCAAACTGAGCCTTCAACACGTCAGCCACATCCATACCCATCATATCCTCAGAAATTGCGAAGTTGAACTGGCCAACACGCAACATGTCTGTACGAAAGGCTACGCACTTGTCGTAAGTTAAGTACTCAGTAATGACTTCAGTAGGATCCCCGCCGGCGTTCATCTCCCGACGAACATCTTCCCAAGCAAGGTAATCTGGTTGCATTGACCGGGGTGTGTACCCGGTGTGACCTTCCTTGACAAGACTCGCCCAAGGACGATCACCCATAGCGAACGGATTAGTTCCAAGCCAACCATTGGTTAACGAAGTTGACACCATCTCAACAACAGCTAAGCGCATTGATGAAGCTACAACATCAGCTTCAGGTTCGTGAAAAGCATGCAGCTCCAGCATAAGGGAGTTAACAATCACGAGAGAGCGCATAAGTTTCTGACCTTCTGGGGAAAAGTTGGCGAAACCAACATTGTCAACAGAGGCCAAAATCTGATCCTGCGCAGCGTTCAGCAGACCCTCTTCGGCAGGATTGGAATGCCGCGAAGAAGTGAGGAAGTTTGATCTTAGGTAAGACATATCTTCATCATCAAAAGAATCCACCAGTTTACGCAGGCGCGTAAGCGGATAGTCAATCCCACTTAGTACACCCAAAGCCAAAGTTACTTGAGTTTGGGAATCATTAGCTGCACTCTGTGCGCAGCAACGACTAAAATGGAGGTAACCGTACCTAGTCAAAGTGAAAGCCTCAACGGATTTAAGATCGTAGCAACTCCTGTTGTTACTGTTCCTTATCTTTGGGTCCGTGCAAGATTCAACATGGATAGGTTTACTGGCTGACTTGTTACTCAGCTGCCTGGAAACCACGGTCATGGCTTTGTAAGTGGCGTTACTGATTTGCCCTGCGCACATAATCTCAATACTGTTATCGCTGTACGACATGTCATTCAAAAAGCTCAAATGATACTTAAGATCATCCTTAGTGAGGGCATCGTTGTAGCTCATGATCCCTACCTTATTTTTTAATGTAGACATAGCAACCCTCCTTAAAGGGGTTAATTGTGGGAAGTCATTAAGCAATGACTGATACTCACTGTGCCTGCAGAGGGCGCACATGCAAGTTCAGACGGCGACGACTGGCATTGGTTGTATCGTCCGCGGCATGGGTAAAGTGCAGTAATGGGCTACCTAAACGTGTACATACCTGGGGCCGACGGGTGCCCGCCCATTGGAGCCGGGGCGGCAGTAGTGTCCCTGCACTCTCTAGAAGCGGACAAAGTCATTGTTGACTACTCCAACCCCGCAGAGCTAGGTTCCAAACAGGGGTACGCCGACCTGGTGATGGCAGCTGCAGCGCGGCACAGAACCAGAATACCTAGCTTAACTCGAGCGAAAGTACCAACAGGTCGCCTTGTAAAAATAGGGTTTTTCGACGAGGCGGCAGGTAAAGTCACTCTGACTAAACCAGAAGAGCTAGAAAAGTGGAGGCCAGGATCATCCGGTCAACTGGATGCCTCGGCGGGGTCAATAGCCAAAGGCAACGCAAGCGTTGCCCGGTGGTCAGATTACAACAAGGGAACATAAAAACACCCCGCCGAAGCGGGGTGTTTTGATTCAGGTTGAATTACGCAACCTGTAGATAAGCACCAGCGTATTCGGCTAGGGCTTCGGTGAAATCCAACATGCGCAATGGTCGTGGGTTATACCCAGCAACCGCAGCTATGGTGAACGCGTCAAGGGGGCGTCCATCGCTATCGTAAACAAAAGCGATCGGGGATCCCTTGTCCCAAGTGATGTGACTACCCTCTGATGTCAAAGCGGTGATCTTGTTTGGGTATGTGGCTACAGCAACTGCATACATAGTAACTCCTCAAGTTGTTTGAAAGTTAGTCCGAGTGGACATAACACACAGTCAGCGCGCCGTCGATGGGAGCAACCCAGAGAAAGTCTGCTCCATCTCCGAAGCCGAAGGAGATAGCGTTGCCTGGTGGTCAGATTACAACAGTAGGACATAAAAACACCCCGCCGAAGCGGGGTGTTTTGATTCAGGTTGAGTTATGCAACCTGTAGGTAAGCACCAGCGTATTCGGCTAGGGCTTCGGTAGGGGTCTGACATGTGGGCGGTACCAATTGCCATTTATGTTATTCCATTCCCCACATCCTGGACAGTCGATTGCTACTATCTCAGGCTTGGGCTTGCCATGATCTTTACATGGTGTCTTTCTAGCCTTCATTTTTTTCCTCACATTGTGGGCAAGTATTCGTTACCCCTAGTGCGTGGCTACGGATAGCGATTATGCGATCCATGCGAGCCAGTTCCTTCTCGTGGCGTTGGCGATCAAATGTTTTTACCATTTGGTGCTCCTAAATTTGTTGTGTTGTAACAAGCGGACACAACACACAGTCAGCGCGCAAGGGGCAGCTGACAAGTAAACCCAGGTTCGACTGGGAGCCAAAGAGAACGAGCCCTGACACGTAAGTGTCAGGGCTCGTTTAAATATGTTATGCAGCAACATCACCGGTAGATGACATAGCTTCACTAACTGTTACACCCTCAACCGAAACCATCTGGTTGAAAATATCCCAGTGAGTCTGTGAAGGGCCGAACTTAGACCACATAGAACTGGCCGCAGCTTGGGTAATCCACATTCTCGCATCCGGAGCCATTTGACTAGGCCACGGTCGGAAACCACGCATGGAACCATGTGAGAAAATCTCAGCTGGTAACCAGGACAAATCATCCTCGGTGAACCCGCGATCTTTAAACAACTGCACCCATGCCGTAGCCGATTTAATCTTCAACCGAGTAGTCATGTATCCGTTGTGAGCGTAGGCGTATATGCCATTGTCAGCTTCGTATTCGTAACCATCCTTGGATCTGTAAGCATAAAAAATGTCCTCAACGGACACAGAAGATGACACATCCTTAGGAATCAGATTAACCGGTAGCACGCACAGCAAAGCCGCGACGCGCACAGGTGAACCCTTAGCAGCTTCAACGAATGAGTCCAAGTCAGCGCGACCCCTAGCGGGGAGCGAAGCTAGATCCAGACCTTCTGGCCACCAGGTGTAGTCAGACGCTTGGCAAAAGACGATAGCAACAAACTCTTCGTCAGTCATATCACCCAAAGTGCGAGCAATGTGAAGGCGTTCGAGGGGATCATACAAAGCAGCTAAAGCTGATTTGACTCTCTCCAGGCGAGGAATTTCCTCACCATCGAACGCTGCGACCACTGGTGATCGAGTAACAGGAACGTTCTTACCTATTATGTTTACCCAACGCCGTTCGTAGGTTGTACTGAAACGATTTGAAGGACGATTCGAGTGCGAATCGGCTTCAACGCACATGGCTTGTATCTCTTCAGAGACAAGACTAGGTACGTCATCGTAAGCAACCAGCTCAGCGAGGGCGGTCCAAGGATTATCGTGGTAATCGCTGTAGGTGAGTCCAAACCTGCGGAACGATCGGACAGCCATAGTGCAAAGCTTGCTTACCTGCTCGGTAGTGAGACCAGGTAAAGAAACCATAGCTTCAAGCCGAGGGCCAGAAACAACAGCATCATCTCTTAACATGTCGAGAAGCTCTACCCCAATATGGGGAAAAGACTCTAAGTTTTGCTTTACGAGAAGATCTACCTCGTACCTTTTACGGTTAGATAGTGCACTCATATTGCGAGATTCGATTAGCTTAGACATAGCCATAGCTTTCAAAACAACTGGCAAATCCACATTCCTTAAAGCAGCTAAAGCCACCTTAGGGTTATTGTGATTGTCAAGAACAGTCCGATAAACTTTGACAGGCATGTTAGGAGCTGAGGCAACAGCCTCAGCCACACCAATTCGCCTATCTGAAGCCCAATGGGTAAGAAGTTCAGAACTCGTACCAGCACGCGTTAAAACAGCAACTTTGACAGGCGCTTGTGCCTTGTCCAGAAGCTTATCCAAAACGTCTTGCGGGCAATTTATGTTACGAGCAAGGTTTAGCAGAACATTATTGTTCTTCTCGTTTAGCTTCGCCTCCAAAATGAATCGGAGAAAGTCCGGATCCGCGTTCGGGTCCGAAGCAGCTGCTTCAATTAAAGCCTGCGATGAATCCATAGTTAGTTCCTTCCTGATCATTAAAAACGATCGTGTTTTGTAAACAGCAGAGAACCTGCCGTGTTAGTAACTGTGTGCGGATATGGACGCGTCGCAATGGGTAACTTCCACTAACAATGCAGGGCCCGTACGGACCAGTCCCCCAAAGGAAAACACGGTTCGACTTTCAAAAAAGTCACTAAGACGTGCTTAAAATGAAAACGGTAAATACCGCGGGAAGTTACCTACTTTCACTCGGCTGGTAAAGGCGGCACAGTTAAAACACGGGACAAGCAAGCATGGCTAGGAAGACTCTGCCATCACCGGATCTGGCGCTGATATTGCGATGGAACCAAAATACAAAGCGAGGATAAGGAGCTTGAAATGAGATGGAACCAAAATACAAAACGAGGACAAGGAGCTTTAAATGAGTAGGCCGCACGATGATCAGGGCAGGATTGCTATGCCTCGCTCGATCGCTACACGGAACACCACTCGATGGATACGTCTGCGACGTGCCCTTGCATCTACCGTATCCGTAGCTCTACTGGTGCCCGCCGGGCTACTTGCCCTAGCCCCAGCGGCTCAAGCCGCGGAGTACACGGTCGATGGTGGGACTTACGAGGCCACCACGATTGGTAATCCCGTGAACAACAACTACGAGATGTCGCTAACCAGAGGCACCTGGAACTATACGGAGTGCAGGAAAGCGGGAGAGAACTTTTTAATAGCGGAACACCCGACCAAGACTTACACAGGTGGTGATATGGGGGGCTCAGGGACGTGCAGAATCTTCGCTTCCAACAAGCCCCTGGGCATTCCGGTACGGGTTGAGAACCTAGCGGGCGATGAGGAAGGTAACGAGAGCTTCACCCCACACTGGGCCAGAGACCTCGGCAACGATTGCGAAGACCGTAACTTTACCGCTAGCGGCGAGTGCGCGTTAGGTATCGTTGAGCTCACAGGAAACGTGTGGGATGAGACCTTACGGTTCGCTTACGCCACGGATGCGGAAGCGGAGAGCATCGACGCTATTTATTTCAAAGACACAGACGGCACGAAGCTAAGCGGGGCTTTAACATTAGCCACAGGGGTCAACGACTCTTACCCGAAAGTGCACGTTCGTGTACCCAAAGAGTTAAAGCCAGGGACGCTGGAGGTCAGCGTTGAAGCCGGGGGTTACGAGAGTCTCGTTGGCACCGTTAACCGCGCCGGACTTAACTTTGACTTGAAGCAAGACGAATCACTTGAAGTGTCCGAGAATGGTATAGGCGTCGCCAGCTACTGGTGCGGTCCCGTAACAGGTAGCGCTAGCAGTTTAAGGTTCGATGACATTGACTTCGATAACGCCTGCGGTAACTACAAGAACGGCACGCCAGGGTTAGCACTCCCCTACCAGGTGTACCAGATGGAAGAGACAGCGCCGGACACGTTCAGGTTTAAGCCTCACTGCTTAGGTGATTCCACAGCTAAGTGGGGGAACCGTTCAGGGCCGGACGCGTCACCAACTTACGGGTGTGTGCCGCCACTGGAGACGTGCAGTGCCTTAGGTGGAAAGTTAAGCGAGTACGACAACGGGTACGGGCAGATGTTTACTTACTGTGACCTGTCCGCGGAGGTTGTGGTGTCTCTCAGCGGCCCGAGCGGGGTAGCGGTTGGTGAGACGGTCACTTACCAGGTGTCTCTAACCAGCACCGACCCGATACAAGCAGGCACTTTGAGCTTAGTTAGTAAGGACGCGGTAGTGGGTACGGCGCAGGTGCCTGCTGGGTCAGCATCCTCGCTTTACTCATTCACCCTCACAGCTAACGTCGAGCAGGAGGTTTCCTCGCTGGAGGACCTCGCTTACCCGTTACAGGCTTTCTACGATGTGCCGCACGAGTGGAGTAAGGACGAACGGTACGAGAGCAGTTTTCTAGTAGTGAACGTTACCCCCAACCCGGAGATGTGCGAAGCGTTAGGTAAGGACACGATTGTGAGCGCCCGCTCCTTAGACATTGACGGTGATGGTGTGCCTAACGCCCGCTCCTTAGACGTTGATGGCGATGGTGTGCCTAACTTCAAAGACACTGATAGTGACGGTGACGGGGTAGAGAACGACGGCGATACGGACCCTGTCGGACCGCCAGCACGACCCACTCCCCCGAACTTCTGGACTGAGGAAGAGCAGCAGGAGTTAGCTTGGGAGATTCAAGAGCACTTGTACGGGGAGAACTACCCCTCGACCTTCCCGCTCCCGGTAGACCCGGACAGCGGCGAGGAGGAGACCTTCGCGGACGGTGCCGGGGTGTTAGTGCCAGCACCGAGCTACGAGATGGTGGTAGAGGTGCTTGAGTACACCGCGAACGAGGCGTGCGGCATTGACACTGACTGGGACGGGAACGGAGGCGGCAGTACCGGACCGACGCTGGGTAACGAGCCGATCGTCACGCCCGACCCTGATCCCGAAACCGACGGTGGCAACGGAGGTGGTACTCCAGGCGGCGCCTACCCGATCTTGGGTGATGGTGGATCGTCCAATGGTGAGGCTGCAACGGGAGGAGCGGCCCCGTCGCTCCGCTTGATCATGCCAAGTCAGGCCTATCAGGGCGTGGAGACTGACCTGGCCGCGGAAGTTGATGCCACGGATGGAACAGTGGAGTTCGCTGTTCAGGAGATCGACCTCGACGGTGAGCAGACCGCCAGGATTATTGGCTCCGCGCCTGTGAACGAGGACGGCGTGGCCACGATCGATGTGACCCCGCAGGAGTACGGGGATGTCATCGTCTACGCCCGCTACACAGGCCGGTCAGGGGTGGACACCACCGCTGGAGCGACGGTCGTGTACCCGGCTCCGTTCGTGGACGACTTCACCTTGACTGTTGGTGGTGACCGGTGGACGGAAATGCCCAAGGGTGAAGTCCTGCCGTACGGGTATCACGCCGTCGAGTACACCACCGACAGCGGCAACGCACCCCAACTCGAAGTCGATGGTCCGTGCCAGGTGAGGAGCACCAGGTCCATCCCACCGCAGATCACCATGCTGGGGACCGCGAAGGCTCCGAAGCGATGCACGGTGACGGTGTCGACTGGTGGCTACGACGCGTACGCGCCGAAGAGCTGGACGTTCGATGTCGCGAACGCGATGGGTAACCAGACGGCAACACTCGCGGCCGATAAGGCTAAGAGGACCACTAAAAAGGGATCGATGGTCACGCTCGCGAAGAAAACCCAGACCAAGACCGATGAGGACTACAAGCTCAAAGGTAAGAAGATCACCTGGAGCGTCACCTCAGGCAAGGACGTCTGCTCGGTGACGACGTCATCGTCGGGGAAGGTCTCTCTGGAGGGCAAGAAGAAGGGCACCTGCACCGTGACCGCGAAGGCAAAGAAGGTCAAGGGCAAGTACAAGGGCAAGTACAAGGCCTTCAACGAGACCTACCGCTTCATCGTGCGGTAGAAGAACTAAGGCGCTTCCCTCGCCTGCGAGGTCGCGGGAAGTTACCTACTGTCACTCGGCTGTGAGGGCGGCACAGTTAAAACACGGGACAAGCAAGCGTGGCTAGTAAGACTCTGCCATCACCGGATCTGGCGCTGATATTGCGATGGAACCAAAATACAAAACGAGAACAAGGAGCTTGAAATGAGTAGGCCACAGCAACCGGTGTTGGGACCCTCATGGCTACAAATTGTCCTGTGGGCAGTGGTCGGGTTGACAGCAATCTACTGGATCTTTATCCGCTAACAATAACAACAGAAGGAGTACGTAAAAGGTATGAGAAATACCAAGATTAAACAGGCCTATAAAGACTGGGACCTACTGAGGAACTCTGCGATTGGTACCAATGATCGCTCTGAGATCGACGCAATTTTTACTAGGGAAATTTACAAGATGGAGGAAGCGCATGAAGACTCGGCCGCACGATGATCAGGGCCTAGCACCCACACTACTGAGCTGCCCCAAATGTGGGCATCACAGAGTCGGGAGTGACGACCGTAACAACTGGTGCCTGAGCCAGTACTGCAAATTCACCTGGAAGCGGTACCCATGACCGGGATTCAAGGTGACGCCATGATGTGGGAGAGAGAAGCGGCAGCAGGGAACACGAAGGCAATGTTTGACCTTGGTCTGTTCGCTGAAGAAGTCGGGGATCTGGCCGAAGCTCGCAAGTGGTGGAAGAAAGCCGCGGGTTGCGGTAACGCAGAAGCTGCCTTGAAACTGGAGAAACTGTGAAGACGGGCGTACTGCTCAGTCGGGCAGCAGAAATCAAAGTCGTTGAGCTTCTAGAGAAAGAAAACCGGGACGACCTCACCCTTCGGATTGCCGTCCAGCCGGGTGGCTGCTCTGGTCTTCGCTACCAACTTTTCTTCGATGACCGGTCTTTGGACGGTGACGTCCTCTGCGAGTTCGACTCAGTAAACGTTGTGGTTGACCGGATGAGTGCACCGTATCTGGACAAAGCAACTATAGATTTTACGGACACGATAGACAAGCAAGGATTCACGATAGACAACCCCAACGCTGGCGGGTCATGCGCGTGCGGGGATTCATTCAGTTAAAACAAAGTCCCGTTGTAAGAGGGGGGAGATGAGCAAGGGGCAAAGTGAGTAACCACCGTTGGGCCAAAGTTGCAGCAGGTGTGGCAGCAGGAGCTATTTTAACAACAACAGTTTTAAGCGTAGGTGTAATCACTGCACTGGACGAACTCGAAGACAACATCACCGTCCTAGATGTGTCTGAAACAACAGGTGAAATCATCTCGGCACACGATTCAATTGTTACCGACAGGACCACAGGCGCTACCGCACCGTTCAATGTGCTGCTCATGGGAAGCGACACCCGAGAGGGTAAGGCAAATCAAGGCTACGGAAACTTTTCCGGGGCCAGGTCCGACACAACTATCCTGCTGCACGTAAGTGCCGACCGAAGCAACGCCGTTGCGGTGTCAATCCCCCGCGATACGACCATCGATCTGCCCACGTGTAAAAACTCCAGCGGTAAAGAAATATCAGGCGGGGTAGGAAAATTCAACGCCGCGATGGCACGGGGCGGGCCGGGTTGCACTTTAAAAGCCGTAACCGAGATGACCGGTATAGCAGTCAACAACTTCGTTGTGGTTGATTTCGGTGGGTTCAAAGCCATCACCAAAGCAGTCGGAGGTGTGGAAGTGTGCCTGTCCGAAGCAGTCAACGACCCGGACTCTGGGCTGAAATTAAGCGCAGGAAGTCACACCATTTCTGGAGAGGACGCACTCTCTTTCGTGCGGGCCCGCAAAACTCTCGCTAACGGATCAGACACATCCCGCATCCGTAGGCAGCAAGCGTTCCTAGGATCTATGGTGAAGCAAATGCTTTCAAGTGGTGTACTTTTAAACCCAGCAGCGCTGTATGAAGTACTGAGTGCAGGGACCAAGTCGCTCACCACAGACCCACAGCTGGCAAACATCTCCAACCTACGCGAGTTGGCGTTCTCCATGGTGGATCTAAAACCTGAAAACTTCACTTTCACAACGATACCGTGGACCCCATCGGCAAACCGCGCAAATGTGGTGGTGAACCAGGAGAAAGCCGCGCCGTTAATAGAAGCGATTAAAAACGACACACCATGGCCACCGAGCAACACCCCGAATCAATCACTTCTAGTTAACGAAGCGATAAAAGACAAAAGCGCGGACCTTAACTCCGCTGCGGAAACTTACTGCGCCAGTTAAAAACCCTAACGGAGTGCTAGGGGTATCGGGCACGCTTGGCGTCACAGTGAGAGTACACAAGCATTAGCGAGAGGAACAGAAAATGGGCAGGACTGAGTACGACTGGAACGTAATAGTAGAGAACGAAGACGGTGACGAAATCTACAACTCAGGTTTCGGTGTCCACTACACAGAGGAGGAGGCTTACCAAGACGGTCTGGCTCACTTACAAAGTGAGACCGACACGTTTCGTTCCATTGGAATTTCCGCTTACGGCAACATGAAGGACGGACGAGGCAAGGATTAGCCTGATGTTCGCGGCTGTGTTGTTGGAAGTCCCGACATTGCCGAGCCCGTCTACATTTAAGACGTGGTTAAAACTAAGTTATCTGAACTTACAGTCACGGACTCAATAGGTATCGCACCGTTACTAGAGACTAGAGAGCCGGAGGCGGCCACATCTTGCGCGATGCCCTGGGCGCCGCCGAAGATTAGCGAATGCCAGTGCACGTCGGCCACGACAGGGGAAGACTTAGCTTCCCAGTTAACACCGTCGGTGGAGGACATAACCCGTTGACTATCCGGGAAGAAAGACACAGCTGTCCAGGTGCCATCACGGTCTGAGTAAGACACGTCATGCCAGCCAGCGGAAGCGGGAAGGGCGGTGTGAGCGGTCCAGCTGCGCCCGTCCGGACTGGTAGCTACCGGTTGAGACCCTGAGAAGGAGACCGCCACGAACTGCCCGTCACCGGAACCGATCGCGTGCCAGTTAGCGTTCGTGGGGATGTCGGAAGTCTCCCAGTTGTACCCGTCGGTGGAGAACATGGAGCGGGTAGGTCCGTCATATGCAACAGCGGCGAAGGTCTGGGATTGCGGGTTGTATGCGACGCTGTGCCAAGGGATCTCAGGAACTTGCACGTACTCCCAGTTAATACCATCTGGTGAGACCATTGCGCGCTCAGGACCGTCGAAGGCAACAGCGACGAAAAGACCGAGGTCCTCGGAGTAAGTCAGGCCGTGCCACATTCCCTGATCGCCGGCCTCGACAGCTTCCCAGTTGACTCCATCGTCGGAGTACATGATGCGCGAATCCCCATCCATACTGGCGGCAACCACACGGTTCAAGTCTGGGCTGTAAGCGATGGCTTGCCAGGTGTTCTGAACCGGTGATTCCAGTCCGGTCCAGCTCTCCCCGTTCTCGGACACCATGATCCTTTGCTCACCGTCGTAAGAGACAGCGATGAACTTGTCCATCCCGGTGGCGTACACGACTTCGCGCCAGTAGTTCTGCTCGGGTACTTCAGCCAACTCCCAAAGCTCCCCGTCACGGGAGTACATAGCGCGCTCATCCCCATCGGAGGAGATAGCTACCCACCTGCGGGAGTCTTCAAGCTCGGCGGGGAGTTTCACCGTGTATTCCTTGTCGCCGGTAGGTTCGGCCTCAGCTGTGAATTCGTTCCCATCCACGGTGACGGTGTAAGTGGCTGTGATGTCCTCGTCATAGGAAGGGGTCTCACTAGAGCAAGCGGACAGGACCATTAGAGCTAGCGTTGTGGTTACTAAGGTCTTGGCGAGCACAGAAGAGACTGTGCACATATCGTTCTAGGCGTCAATGAGTTAACCGAAGAAAGCATCCACTAAGAGACCGTCGATGTATACGAGGTTCACACGGTCCGGGTTCACGTCAGCGTCTACCGGGATCTGCACGCCGTCCACGATAGCGGTGCGGTAAGACAAAGGCTTACCTTCCAAGTAAGCCTCCACTGATTCCTTACCGAAATCGGTCCGGTTAAAAAGATCCGTGAGGATCTGGATCTGAGCGTCGGTGAACTTGGTCTGCGGCGGTACAGCTAGGTCAAAGCCCTGATCAGCTGTGGGCTCGAAAGACCAGTCGAAGTTACTGCGCAGCGCCTTTTGGGCGTCTTCCATCTGCGCTGTTACATCCACTAGCCCCGAGTAAGCGTCCACCCCTGTAGCGGTTGAGGGCCGGTCAGCCCAGGCTAGGAGTGAGGCGGTGTAGTTACTAGCGCTCATACCGGCGTTAGTGAGCCAAGAACCCATCTCAGCTACTTTTTCAAGTTCCCACGCGGACAGGTCCTGGTCGAAGGAGCCCGCACCAGCTAGGAAGCTACTCATGTCCACCGCTGCAGAAACGTCCCAGGAGGATATGTCTTGGTTGAAAGCGAGAGCTGTAGTGAAGGTGGAGTTGGCGCGCTGAACAGAGGAGGTGTCCCAGGTGGTTACGCCAGGATCGTTGAAGCTTTGCGCGTTCTCGAACATACTGGTGATGTCCTCCACCCCGGTGAGATCCCACTCGGAAGCGCTGATGGTGTCAACACCGGTGTTGTAAAAAGCGTAAGCCAAGGTGGGGATGGAGATCTCTGGTGCGTCCGTGGCGTTTACCTTCAAATTCTGCGCACCGTACATTAAGCCGGCAACCGCACCGGTAGCGAGCGGTCCCCACTGCTCAACGGAGGTGAGCGTGGTGGCGTCTACGAGAGGCAGGTCCCCAGCGAAAGCGACAGCGTCGTCCGTTCCCAGCAGACGCGGGTCGCCGATCTGACTGAAAGAAGAGCTGGAGGGGTCGTGGAAGGCGTAAGACCATCCGATGATCTCACCCACGATGGTGACTGTGTGCGGACCGTCGGTGTCGAATACGCGCTGAGCTGCTGGGGAGTCCCACTCGGTGATGTTCGCGTCCGCGTTCCCATCAGCATCCCAGTCCACGAAGAAGTCGTACTCGCCGTTCGGGATGAGCGGGAGCTGCACTCTGAGCCCGGTCCAGGTGGTGATGAACTCTTCACCCTGCGGCATAGGCTCGGCCGTGGGAGCGGTGGGCTCAGGGGTGGCGATAGTTATTGCGGCTTCCTCGTCGACTAGCAAGGTGGCGTCAACAGCTACCCAAGCGACACCAATAGCGGCGGCGGATACCATGACGGTTGCGAAACGAGCCCAAGGGTTCATAGATACCTACTGTGTTAACGCGGGGTCAATGCGCAGTGAGGTCGAGTGTCCATTGTCACAAAGATGGTCCCCACAATCTTCACCAGCACAATCTCGTTGTCAGTAGCACCATCTTTGGTTTCTGTGCTTTCACTCACTTGCGGAGGTAATCCAAGACCTTCGCGGTGGCGAAAGAGGCGGCGTGAACAGTGGATGCGGTGGGGCCGTAAAAAGTGTGGTAGTTACCGTGACGTACGGCCGGTGGTAAACCCTCCTGGTAGCGGGGGAAGCCATAAGCACAGTAGGTTTAATGAGAGCCCTATTAACCGTAGTGGTGTCAGCATGTGTACTCCTTACCGCGTGCGGGGGAAGCGACGACACCCAAACCGGTCCCGAAACCCGCGCTACCAGCCAAGAAGCGACCCCCTCTCCCAACGAAACACCCAGCGTGGAAGAGACCCCCGTGAGGGTGCAGGAAGTAGAAGGGGTCACGTTCACCCCCACCGGGGAGGTGATAGGGATGCACGTGGCTGGAGCTCAAGAAGGCAAGTGGCCAGGGTATGAGATCGACTCCTTACGGTTATGGGACACCGGGACCAGCTGGTTACAGATCGAAGCCGAGGAAGGTACCTACCGGTGGGACGGGTTAGATAAGGCGCTCGAGACCGCGGAAGCGGCAGGGGTTACGGACGCACTCATGGTGCTCGGGCCCACACCGGTGTGGAACGCGAGCAATCTCGAAGGTGTGCAGTACCCGGTAGCTGGGGCAGCCTCGGTACCGGAGAACCTCAAAGCGTGGGACGAGTTCGTGAGGGCCGCGGTAACGAGGTACAAAGGCAGGATCGGGGCGTACCAGATCTGGAACGAAGCCAGCTTAAAGATGTTCTGGCAAGGCAGCCCAGAAGAGATGGCTGACCTGACCGAGCGGGCGTACAAGATCGTGAAAGAAGAAGACCCCGAAGCTTTAGTGGTAGGGGCCTCAACCACGGTACGTTTAAGTAAGGCGTACCAGCGCTTCTTCCCTGCCTACTTAAACGCGCTCAGCGCTAAAGGATGGCCGGTAGACGTGTTAGCGGTCCACTCCTACGCAGCCGGGGACGGAGACGTTAAAGATCGTGCGAAGAACCTCCAAACGGTGCGTAAAACACTCACCCAAGCAGGAGCGGGCGAGATGGCGATGTGGGACACCGAGCTGAACTACGGGCTAGCCGGACCAGGCCCGGTAGAGAAGACGCAGATCAGTGACGAGGTAGCGCTGGAGTGGGTAGTGAGAACCCAGATGGACTCGTTAAAGAACGGGATCGAGAGGACCTACTGGTACATCTGGACCGAGGAACCGTACGACCTGTTAGGGATGCAGTTCACTAACAACTCCGGGGCCGCGGCCGGGCTGCGGACACTGAGCCAGTGGCTAGGCGGAGCATGGGGCGGGTGCACCACCGAGGAAGGGGTGAGCAGCTGCTACGTGCGAAACGACGGGAAGGTTAGCGAGATCATCTGGAGCCCGGACGGAGAACGAGCAGTGACCGGGTTCGAAGGTAATGTGAGCGTTTGCGACGCGGGCGGGACCTGCGAGCAAAGAGGTGAGGTAGTAGCTGGCGAGGCGCCGGTACTAGTGACGCCCGGGCGCGGAGCGAAATGAACGATGTAATCGTTGCGTACTCCGACGGGAGTGCTTAGGAACGCGGCCGAGCAAGCAAGAGAGGCGCGAGGGGACCACCAGATCGGGCCAGGGTGGACAGGTAAAGCCGGGGATCAGGTCGGTTAAGAGGTAGAGGTGAGCGCTTGCTTCAAGTCCGGGTAATCCCGGAGCAAGTTAGCGGCCAGTAAAGAAGCCCCGTTCTCGTTCAAGTGATCACCATCGCGGTACAACAGCTCACCGCTGGCAGTCATGTCGCAGAACGAGTCGGTGCAGAAGTAACCCGGGGTGGTCAGTAAAGAAGCGTTAGGTACAGCTTCGACCGAGTCTTGCAGGAGCGGGAGGTAAGAGTCGTAAACATTATCGAAATCATCCCTGGGCTGAGTGCAGTTAGATAGAGGTAAGAACGGGGACTTACCGTACTTGCACTGCTCCGCGTCGAGCGGGTACGCGGGCACATCATCTAGGACGAACACCTGCTTACCAGCGGCAGTGAGGGTTTGTAAAGAGGCCGCCAGTTGCGGATAAGTGAGGTCGTACAGGTCCCAGCGCGCTGAGAGAACCACGGTGGTGATAGCCGGGTCCGATGACACCTCACGCAGGACCTGCGCGACAGCAGGCTCGGTGGAGACCGGGGGAAGTCCGGAGAACCAGTAGTTAGCGAAGTTCACCCCAGGTAAAGCTTCAGCTAGTCCGTAAAACAGGTGCTCAGAGTGCGAGTCCCCAATAACCGCGACGGAGGCAGGTACGCCCTGCTCGGACTGGAAGCACAACGTCACACCATCCAGTACCGGGGCGGTAGCGTTCAAAACAGGGTTGGAACACGGGAAGTAGTTCTGGGAGAAGTGAGCGCGCAGGTCAGCGAAATCAGTACTTCCCTCGAACGCGGCAGGCACATCACCGGAGGCGTAACGCGGCTCCCAGTAATTCACCGAGGAGAACCACACCAGCGCGGACACCATGATGGGAGGTAACAAGACTACCGATATGAGAGCGACCGATCGCGGCTTGGAAGAGGGGGAGAAATTACGCAGAGGGGACTCGACGAGGTAGTACGAGAGTAAGGCCGGCACGCAAGCAGCTAAAGCGGCTAGTAGCGGGGCTAGCGGTGAGTACGGCCAGATGTACACAGCGAACACCACGAACGGCCAGTGCCACAAGTACAGCGAGTACGACCAGTCCCCCACCTTCACAAGCGGGGGCAAGGACAAAAGTTTGGAAGGCAGCGTTGAAAGGTTAGACCCAACCAGGATCAAAACTAAAGTAGCTACCACAGCGAGGATCGCCCAGGCGGAAGGGAACGAGCTTTGAGCGGGGGCGGTAAGCAGCGCTAAAGCGAGCGCAGCTAAAGCGAGGAAGCCCACGGGTGATCCCAAGTGAGTAGGGATCTTTTTCAAGTTCGGGATCAGTAAAGCCAAGAGAGCTCCCAGAGCGAACTCCCACACGCGGGTGAGCGGGCTGTAAAAGCCAAGCAGGAAGGAAGAACCAGGGAAGGACAGGTTCGGGGTGAACGAGAGGGCGAAGGACAGGAGCGCTAGTGAGCCCACCATCAGGTGCGGGACGAACCGGGAGAAGGAACGGGCAAGGAACCAGGCAAGGACCAGCAGCGCAGGGAACAGGAGGTAGAACTGCTCCTCAACGGATAACGACCAGGTGTTCAGTAAAGGGTTAGATTCCGCGGCGGCCGAGAAGTACGAGCCGGAGATGGTGTCGATAGTGAGGTTCGCGAAACCAAGCATGGAAGAGATACCGGTCTTCGCTGCGTCAGGGGCCAGCCCTAAAGGGGACAGCACAAAGGCGGAGGTGGCGACCACCAAGGTAACCATCACCGCCAGAGCCGGGGCTAAACGTTTAAAACGACGCATGTAGAAACGAGAGAGGTTCACGCGAGCGGAAGATAGGTGTTCGCGGTGAAGCATCCCGGTGATTACGAAACCAGAGATAACGAAGAACACGTCCACGCCGAGGAAACCCCCAGGTAGGGGCAACCCGGCGTGGAAAGCGATAACCGCTAAGACCGCGAGGGCGCGCAGGCCCTGAATGTCAGCGCGACGGTTAGGTGAGTTCACACCTTGACCGTGCAAAGAAATCCCGTTTAGTCAAGACGGGTTAAGTCGATGTGCGCGTAAAGATTTAGGTGCGATCGGAGCGATCGTGGGTAGGAATCGGGTTAAAAGCCCTAACGAAGTGCTAGTGGTATCGGTTACGTTTGGCGGCACAATGAGAGTACGAGCTTAGAATGGAGAAACACATGCAGACTGAAGCCAACATCGATGACACCCGTCAATTCGAAGGAGATTTGCTCATCAGTTTTGGTGAGGGTAAAGGTTACTCCATGTTCAGAGTCGAAGATTGTTTTGACTTTGACTCTGGAATAACCTCTGGTGTTACCATCAAAATGGAGCCAGACTTAGCAACAAGAGGGTTAGATTTAGAAGCTATTGTAAAACTAGAACCACGAGTCAGAGTAAGTTACGTCTGGCGATATGAAAAATATATCGTGGGCATTGGGACTGAAGAAGAGTTTGACAATAACTTGCCAGATGAATGGTATCCCACTATTGATCAAGATGATGATGACACTTGGCCCTCCGTTGATCGTTATGAATGGTATGAGAACGGAGAGTTAGTCAAGGTTCGTCACTGGGAGTTTGGCAATGAGGACTGGGACAAATGAGCAGACACTATTACTTATCGCTTGGTCTTAAAAACGTTGCGGCTGCTGGAGAGATGAAAGAGCCTCCAACGCTTCCGATTGGTAACTCAGTCCATTTAGATAACTTCGACTTTATTTGTGCGGCAGCCGGAGAGACACTCAACGATGAAGAATTACTAAAGGAACATAAAGATAAACTAACAGAAGATGACACACTAATCGTCGTTTACGCTAACTCAGACTCACCATCTATCCCTGATGAATGGGTAGAGCAATTTAAAGTCCCCCATTACCAACGAGAGGAAGTGTGGGGATTCACAGGAATAAAAGAAACACACATTCACTTTACTGACGCTGAGGAAGAGAACTGGTTCTGGTTGGTAGATGCTCAAGTTGATTACTATGACGACGACGGCAATCCTGTGCCGCTAGAACCAGATGAAGACGAATTACAAGAAGACGAATAGGGAAATGGCCACCGGGCAACGAATAGGGGAAGACACATCCAGTCACGTTGTTCTCTACATCGGGAAGATTCCCTTTGATCCACACCGGTTGATCTACGCAACCATCATCTTGATGGTCTCCCTGGCGGTCTACAACCAGGAAGGCGATGCCTGGTCTGGTTCACCTCTGGCGGATCTAGCCATTGTTGTGTTCGCTCCCCTGGTCGCACTGTCTCTCGCCCACGCATTTGCGGACGCACTTGACGTGCAGATAAGGACCGGTCATAGTCTCACGACCAAGCAGCGCCGACATCTGCTCGGCGTCGCTGCCCAGTACGTCATCGTCGGTGTTCCAGTGGTTGCGTTGGCTCTGGCGTGGAATGCTCTGCAACATGACCCTCGGGATGTCGTTCGCTTTGTTGAAATCTTCGGTGTAGCGAGTCTGTCCCTGTGGGGGGCTTTTGCCGCACGGCGCTCGGGATTAAGCCTAAGCCGTCAACTGCGGTGGGCCTGTACTTACGGATTACTCGGGTTCGCCATCGTCCTGGTGGAAGTTGCCTTCACACACTAGAGCCTGCTCGGATAAAAACTCACTGGCGATACCTACTGGAACACGGTAGGTATCCCGGCACCGTGAGAGTACGAGCTTAGAGCGGAGATTCAAATTAATGTTAAAAGTAATTCTGGTGACACCTTGGTCCACACCGGAGATTTAGAACATATTCTGAAAACAGAACCACGAGTGTTAGTGAGGTACGGCTGGGATTATTCCAGATATATCCCGAAGCCAGACTACCCGTTCGACTTACCATACGAGTGGTCAACTAATAGCGACACTGGAGTTATCGACCAACTCGACGACAGCACTTGGACGGCCGTTGGTCGCTACGAGTGGTACGAGAACGGCGTGTTAGTCAAGGTCAGTAATTGGGAATACGGAAACGAGGACTGGGATAAATGAGCACAAACTATTTGCTAAACGTGAACTATTTAACAACTGTGAACTATTTACTAACTGTGGGAAGGGGCAACATTGTAACAACTGGAAGACTGGCAACGCCACTAACTCTCCCCCTGGATGAGACCACTGCTATTAACAACATTGAGTTAGTCATGCTCGATGAAGCACCTTTGACCCATCAATCGGCTAGTGAGAACCGCAAGCACTACCTCCCAAGGAGTAATCCATGCAGACACATGAATTCGACGTAATAATCGTTGGTGCTGGTGGCGCTGGCATGCGCGCAGCCCTGGAATCAGGATCGCGTGCTCGCACCGCGGTACTGACCAAGCTGTACCCAACCCGGTCACACACCGGTGCGGCGCAGGGTGGCATGTGTGCTGCGCTGGCAAACGTCGAGGAAGACAACTGGGAGTGGCACACA
>Ga0115547_1000197_pt1 | contig 42321 bp, 37 predicted proteins | sample COGITO_mtgs_1004_3_FD_87185 | JGI IMG/M metagenome (GOLD analysis project Ga0115547, IMG submission 87185) | Pelagic marine microbial communities from North Sea - COGITO_mtgs_100420 | ecosystem: Environmental > Aquatic > Marine > Epipelagic | place: Germany:Helgoland, sampling site Kabeltonne...
ACTAAAGGCAATTAAAACCAAGGGTCGAGATAGGCGATAGCCTCCAAAGGATATTAACTTTACATTTTTCAATATTATTCTATGAAGTACTTCACTGTTATTGCAGCCATAGTTTTTTCGGCATGCGCTTACGGCCAGTTTTACGATCTGAACACCATTCAAGAAATCAAAATCACCTTTGCGCAATCCAATTGGGATGCGATTCTAGATGCTCAAAAAGCAGGGTCAGAAGATTACACCATGGCTACAACGGTTGAGATTAACGGAACCGTTTTCGACAGCGTAGGGGTCAAGTACAAAGGGAATAGTACTTATCGGGCAACTCAAACCAAAAATCCTTTTCATATTGAATTGGATACTTATAAAGATCAAGATTACGAAGGCTACAAGGATATTAAGTTGAGCAATGTTGCCAACGATCCTTCCTTTGTAAGAGAAGTACTTTCTTACCAAATATTGAGACAATACATGGTCGCTCCTGAGTGCAATTATGCCAATGTATATGTAAATGGAACGCTTATCGGTTTGTATTCTAACGCCGAAGCGATTTCTAAAACTTTTCTTAAAAATCGTTTTGACTCTAAAAACAACACCTTTGTAAAGTGCAGCCCACCTGCAGGTGCTGGACCAGGGACTACCAGTTATCCAAACCTAACCTACTTGGGAACAGACAGTACAAAATATTACGCATCGTATGAGATGAAATCTGATGGCGGTTGGGATGAATTGATTCATTTGACCGATACATTGAATAATAGCGTTGGAAGTTTGACGGATATTCTTGATGTCAATCGTGCTTTATGGATGTTGGCATTCAATAATGTACTGGTAAACTTAGACAGCTATTCAGGTGGTTTTGCTCAGAATTACTATCTGTATCGATCCGATTACAATCAGTTTTTGCCCATCGTTTGGGATTTGAACGAATCATTTGGACGATTTACTCAAACCGGATCTTCTTCGGTTAGCCTAAGAAGTACTACTGACAAGCAACAAATGACGCATTTGTTGCATGAGAATGAGGCTAATTATCCATTGATTTCAAAGTTATTGGCAGATCCAACTTATAAACGCATGTACATTGCCCATTGTAAAACTATGTTGGAAGAGAATTTTGCAAATGGAAGCTACTTGTTAGCTGGAGCTGCTTTACAGTCGACAATTGACGCAGCTGTTCAGGCTGATAACAACAAGTTTTTTACTTACGCAAATTTCACTGCTAACTTAAGAACAGATGTTTCTGGCGGCGGCGGTGGTCCCGGTGGTGGAAGCACTAATGGAATCGGAAATTTAATGGACGGAAGAGCAACTTACTTGTTGGCTCAATCAGACTTTACGGCTACATCGCCAACAATATCAACTCCTGCGTCTTCCAATGCTGCTCCCTCAATCAACAGCAGCTTTACAATCACAACTACTGTCAGCAATCAAACTTCAGTGTTGATTGGTTACCGATTTACTTCAAACAGTCCGTTTATGGTGGAAGCTATGTTTGACGACGGCGCTCATGGAGATGGAGCAGCTGGAGACGGTGTTTTTGGTTCGCAAATCACCATGCAAAGTTTGAAAATGGAATACTACGTATATGCTGAAAATGCGAATGCAGGATTGTTTTCTCCAAGAAGAGCAGAGCATGAGTTTTATACACTTTCGCCAGCGGGGTTATTGGTTATAAACGAAGTAATGTCTTCTAATAAAGCTACAATAGCTAGCGATGTAGGATCGTTTAGCGATTGGATTGAATTGTATAACGGCGGCTCATCGTCTATAGCATTGGGCGATTACTATTTGAGCGATGATGAAGATGAGCCTACAAAATGGCAATTACCGGTTGCTAGTTTAGCTTCAAAAGGGTATCAAATGATATGGGCGAGTGGAGATGTTACTCAAGGCGAGTGGCATTCAAATTTCAAGTTATCAAAAGACGGTGAAACTTTAGGATTATATTACTCAACGGGCGGAGATACATTAGAAGTTGATGTTATCGATATTCCAGCTTTATCAAATGATCAATCCTATGGCCGCGAAAGTGATGGAGCAGCAACTTGGGTGAAGTTTGACGTTGGAACTCCAAACGACACGAATAGAGTAGTTGTGTTAGACACCACCTCAATTGAACAACATTTATTAGAAGGCATTCAGTTTTTCCCGAATCCAGCAAACGATGTTTTGAATTACAATTTAGGCTCAATGGATCAAGCGATTACCGTTGAGTTTATTGATGCAGTTGGAAGAACTTCGAAATCAGTATCGTTGGATGCAAACGAAGGGGCTATCGATATTTCTGAGTTGAATACAGGTGTTTACTTTATTTCTTTTCAATCAGAGGCTGGATTCACAAGAATTGAAAAGCTGATTAAAGATTAGGGGGTTTTACCTTCTAGTCCCTTCGAGTGTAACGCCAAAGCGGGATGTATGGAGAAGTTTATTGTAATCGCAAAAAGGGCGTTTGTTTTGAGATTAATCTTCCTTAAACCACTGTAACTAGTAGTTTCTGTAGCGCTTCTCGAGCTTTGATACACCTGGCATAAGCAGGATTATCTAACTACTCCATTTTTCCTTAAGTTGGGGTGCTGTTTTTTTTAGACCAACCAAAATACAACAGTATCGCCCCTATCAAAATTCCTGGTAAACCGGTGACGACTTCTCCTTCAAAAGTTAAAACCAGTCCAGCCAAAATGGTTATTCCGCCGAATCCAACAAATGCTTTTAAGGTATTGTCATTTGATTTTTTTGCTTTCATTTTCTTCGTTTTCTATTTGAATAAACTACATACAAATGTATCGATATTTTAAACCGTTGAAGGTTGCGTTGAGTGATAGTAATAGGTGGTTTTTAGCGTCTTGTTATTATCCCAATACCTGATTTATCAAACTCACACTAAATATCGTCAACAAAAACCACCCAATAAACCCTTGCACAATGGTTACATAACGAGCAGCTCCATGCGTTGGAATATCTCCGAAACCCAAGGTGGTAAATGCATTTAAGCTTAGCGTAAGCGCATTTAAAATATGAATGAATGCAGAATATGCTACAAAAGCTAATGTGGCAATAAAAGACTTCTCTCGGTTCTTGGAAGCAAGATCTTTTACTTTAGAAAGCAACTGGCTTCGGTTGCTCACATCCCAATCACTAGGGAAGAACAAATAGAAAATAGCAAACAACAAAATGACCCAGCCACTTTTGATAACTGCTTTGGCCGGGTTGGTACCGTAATCGGTAAAGTAGGAAAGGAAGGAGTTTAATTGCCATCTGAAGAAGGATTCGAAGGTTTTGTTTTGTTCAAAGAGGTATTTCCAGCGGCGGGTTTCTACTTGTTTCATTTCGGCGTAGCAGCCGTTGGCTGATTCTATATCTCCATTCTTTTTACAAATATCATAAATGGTCTTATAAGAACGAATGAGGTGTTTGGCTTGTGGTTTTCCCATGTCGGCATGTTTCCCTTTCATTACAATTGGCAGTCCAGTTATTCGTCCGTATTGTTTGGGTGAACTATATTCTCCATTGTATAGAAAAGTGCTGATTTTGAACCCTTCAAGTTGCTCCCAGCTTACCGAGTTTAGCATTTCTGAAAATATGAAAGAGTCGATACAAATATCGGAATTGAATACATTTGATTCTATCCAAAAGCTCTTTTCAACAGTCGAATTTGAAAGCTCTACTCTCCAATTAATATCATTCTCAAGAAACAAAATATCGGTAAATGTTCCTCCTAAAATTAGCTCTTCCGTTCCTGTCTCACTTTCAAAGTTGTTGTTGAGTAGGTAGAAACTTGTAGGAAATTCATTGCCTGAATGAGAGTTTAAAAAGATTAGTCGTTCATTAGAGGTTACCTTAAATTCTTCTCCCCTACAGGTGATATCGTGTGTGTCAGCCTCGGTAGAATAAAAATCATTGTCTTGTAAAGTAACTAACCAAAAGTCAGATTCGATAAAAGCTAGACGATTTGAGAACGAATTGTCTTTGAGCCATACGTCAAGTTCTTGCGAGCATTTGCTCTCATACAACAATAATTCTCCTACTAGCACATTTTCTCTCATTCCAAAGAAATTTAATTCTTGAAAGGAATTATTCGTGAAACTTACGTTTCCAGAAATGTCATTTCGTAAGAGTTCTAGTTTCTTGCCTTTAAACGTGCAGTTACTGAATGATAACTTGCCTAATTCGCAATCGTTAATATGAATGTCATCGTAAAACGTGCAATTTTCAAAGGTTAGCATTGTGTAATTGTGGTGAACAAAATGTATAAAGTTTGGAAAAACGCAATTTTTAAAATGGAGGCGAAAGACTCTTGATTCAATTGGAAGGTGAGCATTAACATGAATTGATAGGCTTGAGTTTAATTTACTAGATACGAGTGAGTCTCCATCAAATAGAGCCCCTCCTAAATTATTATGAACTGAAATTGTTTTATTCTGAATTTCATAAATCACATACCTATCTGAAATCTCTCCTAGCTCGTTATATTCTTCCAAAGTATCTGCATAATCCGTATTGTTTAGGATGTGCTCATAAACATGGAAAAACGAAATTGTATCCTGCTGAGTTTTTCCAATGAAAAAACAAAATATCAGTGGAAGGAGTAGGAGTCTATTCATTTGATTTTCAGGATTGTTTGCCCAAAGTAAACTTTATTTCAAAAGTGATAGACCATCAATTCAGAATTACTCATTTTTGACTCTCGTGAATGTCCTTAGAGAAAATACAATAACCCTAGTCCTAGCTTTGCTTTCTGCTATCTACTTTGGCTATTATTTATCCGTTATGAATTGGACTTCGGGCGGAGGAGATACCTATACCCATTTCCTTTTTGCCAAATACGCCTTTCAACATCCCGAGAATTTTGTGAATCATTGGGGTAAACCTTTCTTCACTTTATTCGCCGCTCCATTTGCACAATTGGGTATAAAAGGAGTAGAAGCAATGAACATTGCTTGCGGAATTCTATCGGGAATTTTCGCTGCTCTTACAGCGAAAAAACTAGGTTATCAATTCCACTTTCTGGCGGTAGTTTTTACCGTTTTTGCTCCTGTAATGTACAACGGAATCTTTAGTTCGCTAACCGAACCCATTGCTGCCTTTTTGTTAATCGCTGGAGTGTATTTTTACTCAATTAAAAACTTTAGGTTAGGAAGTATAATACTTTCATTTTTAATACTTTGTAGAACGGAGATATTTATATTTTATCCGCTGTTTCTTGTGTTTCTGTGGGGATCGAAATCCTTGAAATCTGCGCCTTATTTGGCGTTCGGGTTTGTGTTATATAGCTTTATAGGGTGGCCATTTTATGATAATCTATTATGGATAATTACTAAACAGCCTTACAATCCAACTTCATCAAGTTATGGTAGTGGAGATTTTTGGCATTACGCTGATTCTTATGATCAGTTAATTCATCAACTCTTGAGTGTTTTATTATTGGTTAGTATTCTAAAACTGCCATTTGATTTGTATTCAAAACGCAAACAAATCTCGGAGGTGTTGAAGTTAGAGTTATTGGTTTTAGCGTTAGTCTTAAGTTACTTCTTCGCGCATTCATTTGTTTGGTGGATGGGTGCTGGAGCTTCAGCGGGTTTAGTGCGCGTATTTATGGTTATTATTCCGCTTATAGCCCTGTTTTCTCTTAAAGCCTTGCAATGGGATAAGGTGTTTGGGAATAAGTGGGTTCAAGGTGTGTTTTCAGTTGCGGCTATAGTGGTTATGGTAAGTGTTGCCGAACATAAATACGACTTCCCGGTGGATGAAGATCTTGAAATTCTTACACTAAGAAAAATTGATAAAGAGGCATTGGATAAAGAACGAGCCGGAAACGACTTGTTTTATTACCACCCTTTTGCGGCTATTCAGCTCGCTGCAAATCCTAACGATACTCTAGAAAAACGCTTTTATTTTAACGGTGGATTCAAAAGTATTACGGATGTAAAACAAGGAGATATTTACCTGTGGGATAGTCATTTTGCGGCAAGTGAAGGTGACGTGAGTCTGGCTTTAATTGATTCTTCAGGTTTTGAACTCATCCAAGAACACGCATCGAGTTGGGAGGATCATTCGTATACGGTTAAGGCTTTTAGGAAATTGTAACTGCTGAACATTAGCAGGTGTTTGCTTTAGTTGAAAATGATTGGCTATTGATATCATTCTTGTTTGTATTAAGTCCAACGTACAACGTACAACGTACATCGTACAACGTCTATCGTACAACGTATTACGTCGGACGTTTTACACGATACGTTGTACGTTTTACGTAATACATTTTACGTTATACGTTTTTACCCTTCATAAATCGCTCCAGAAGTAGGTGTTTCTTTAAGTTCTAATCGCGTAAGTAGAGGAAGTGCAGGTTTTATCTGATTCCAAATCCATACCACCAAGACCTCAGAAGTAGGGTTTTCAAGTCCTTTAATGTCGTTGAGGTAATTATGGTCCAGTTGGTCTAAAATAGGTTTTAATACCGCTTTAAGGTCGCTAAAGTCCATAACCCAGCCTAACTTAGGGTCTAAGTCTCCCTCAATGTAAACTGTCAAATGGTAGGTGTGTCCGTGCAAGTTTTTGCATTTGTGTCCTTCGGGTACATTGGGCAGCTGATGTGCCGAATCGAATGTAAACTGCTTGTAGATTAACATAAGTCGACCAAATTAATTAAGGAATCCATTTGATATTCGTAAAGTCTGGTTTTCTTTTTTCTAAAAAGGCATTTCTTCCCTCTTTCGCTTCGTCTGTCATATAGGCTAGGCGAGTGGCTTCGCCCGCAAACACTTGCTGACCAACCATTCCATCGTCGGTTAAGTTAAACGCGAATTTGAGCATTTTAATAGACGTTGGTGATTTTTCCAATATTTCTTGAGCCCAGTTGTAGGCTTCTTCTTCTAGTTTTTCGTGCGGAATAACTGCATTCACCATTCCCATGTCAAAAGCTTCTTTTGCGCTGTAATTACGTCCTAAAAAGAAGATTTCACGGGCGCGTTTTTGGCCAACCATTTTTGCCAAATAGGCAGAACCATAACCGCCATCAAAGCTCGTTACATCAGCATCTGTTTGTTTGAAAATGGCGTGCTCTTTACTGGCCAAGGTCAAGTCGCAAACGGTATGCAAGCTGTGGCCGCCACCAACAGCCCAGCCCGGAACAACTGCAATAACTACCTTAGGCATAAAACGAATTAGTCGTTGTACTTCCAAAATATTTAACCTCGGCATTCCGTCGTCATCAACGTATCCTTGGTGTCCACGAGCGTTTTGATCGCCACCACTGCAAAAAGAATACTTACCATCCTTCGTTGAAGGGCCTTCTGCAGAGAGCAACACAACGCCAATGTTTACATCTTCTCTTGCATCAAGCAATGCTTTGTACAATTCCCCAACAGTTTTTGGGCGAAATGCGTTTCTTACATTTGGGCGATTAAATGCAATTCGAGCAACCGCACCACTTTTTCGATAGGTGATATCTTCAAACTCTGTAACTGTTTTCCAATCTGCTTTAGACATAAATTTAAATTAAAGTGCCGCTAAAATTGAATTCAACGTAGCGCTTGGACGCATTATAGCGCTAGTAAGTTTAGTACTTGGTAAATAATATCCACCAATGTCTACGGGCTTTCCTTGAACGCTGTTCAGCTCCAAAATAATAGTGGATTCGTTATCCGATAATTGTTTCGCTATCGCTGTAAATTGTTGTTGAATCTCAGTATCGTCGCTCTGTGCGGCTAAGGCTTCTGCCCAATACATTGCCAAATAAAAGTGACTTCCTCGGTTATCCAATTCTCCAGCTTTTCTGCTTGGTGACTTATCGTTATCTAAGAATTTGCCAGTAGCCTCGCCAAGTGTTTCTGAAAGAATTTTTGCTTTTGCATTTCCAAAGGTTTCACTCAAATGCTCTAAAGAAACTGCTAACGCAAGGAATTCGCCCAAAGAATCCCAACGCAAATGGTTTTCATTTACCAATTGCTCCACATGTTTTGGAGCAGAACCGCCAGCGCCTGTTTCAAATAAACCGCCACCATTCATCAAAGGAACGATAGAAAGCATTTTTGCGCTGGTTCCCAATTCCAAAATAGGGAAGAGGTCTGTCAAATAATCCCTTAATACATTTCCGGTAACTGATATGGTTTCCTTGCCTTCCTTCACCCTTTTAAGGGTATACAGGGTGGCTTCGACAGGGTTTAAGATTTGAATATCTAAACCGCTCGTGTTGTGATCTTTTAGGTAGCGGTTTACTTTTTTGATAAGCTGTGTATCGTGCGCTCTATTTTTATCCAACCAAAATATAGCTGGAGCATCAGTCGCTCTAGCGCGCTTTACTGCTAGTTTTACCCAGTCTTGAATTGGTGCGTCTTTCACTTCGCACATTCTCCAAATATCCCCTGGTTCCACTTCTTGTTCAAGCAAAACAACTCCATTTTCATCAATAACCTTTAGTGCTCCGCCTCTTTCCTTCTGAAAAGTCTTATCGTGAGAACCGTATTCTTCGGCTTTTTGCGCCATAAGTCCTACATTGGAAACGGTTCCCATAGTAGTTGGGTCAAACGCGCCATTCTCTCTGCAAAAATCAATGGTTGCTTGATAAACTCCCGCATAACTTCTATCTGGAATTAACGCTTTTGTGTCGTGTAGCTTATTGTCCCAACCCCACATTTTGCCAGAGCTACGAATAGCTGCAGGCATAGAGGCATCAATGATAACGTCACTAGGAACGTGCAAATTGGTAATTCCTTTGTCAGAATTCACCATCGCTAAATCCGGTTGTGCATCATAACAAGCTTGAATGTCTTTTTCAATTTCAGCTCGTTTTTCAGCCGGAAGCGTTGCAATTTTTGATAAAACATCTCCAAATCCACTTCTAGTATCCACGCCTAATTCGTCGAACAGATCATCGTATTTTGCAAATAAGTCTTTGAAGAATACCTGAACTACTTGGCTAAAAATGATAGGGTCCGAAACCTTCATCATGGTTGCTTTTAAGTGCACAGACAATAACACCCCCTGTTCTTTTGCATCGGCAATTTCAGTTTCAATGTAAGAGCGAAGATCCTTGGTTTTCATTACCGAACAATCTATAATTTCTCCAGCCGTTAAAGGAGTTACGGCTTTCAATACCTTTTTAAAACCGTCTTTTGCATGTAATTCTAAAGTAACATTTCCAGAATTCGCAATAGTTACCGATTTTTCTGATGCGTAAAAGTCTCCAGATTTCATGCTGGCAACATGCGTTTTAGAATCTTTGCTCCAAGCACCCATAGAATGTGGATGTTTTTTGGCGTAATTTTTCACTGCTTTAGGTGCTCTTCGGTCGGAGTTTCCTTCCCTAAGAATCGGGTTTACAGCGCTTCCTTTAATTTTATCGTAACGCAACTTTATTTCTTCCTCAGATGCACTTTGTGGTTCTACAGGATAATCTGGTAGAGAAAAGCTTTTTGATTGTAATTCTTTGATTGCCGCCTTAAGTTGTGGAGCAGAAGCGCTAATATTTGGGAGCTTGATAATATTGGCTTCTGGTGTTTTTACCAAATTCCCCAGTTCGGCTAAATCATCAGATACTTTTTGTTCTTGAGTGAGACCATCTGGAAACGCGGACATAATTCTCGCAGCCAGTGATATGTCTCGCGTTTCTATTTCAACTCCAGCTACGGAGGTGAACGATTGCACAATTGGCAAGAAGGAGTAAGTTGCTAATGCTGGTGCTTCATCGGTTTTGGTGTAAATGATTTTTGCTGACATGCTATTGAGTCGTATCTGTAGTTTATTTTTAATTCAAAACACAATTAGATTCTTGCGCTCATGAATGTTTTGCAAATGTACAATTCACTAATGAGTAATGTTGAAGGAAGTATTTTAAATAAAGTAAACTAGGGTAAATAGTTCAACTTGTTTTTTACTAAAACTCATATTTTGTTTTTTAAGTAAAATAGTAGTTTTTGTATTTATAGTTTGCTTATTATCAGTAAATTAAATAGACGAAAACAACAAAGTGACTCTTATTGCTCTTTCTTTTAAAGTTCGATTGTAAGTTTGAATGTTTATGAATTCAGCGTATAAACTTCAATTACAAAAATCAGCTTCCGATAAAAAGAAGGTAAAGTCCAAATTGGATGGCCTTAGTAGTTTATCATCCAACAAGGTAGATAATCAATTGCACAAGTTACACGGTGAAGTGTTTCAGAAAATTGATTGCTTGCAATGCGCTAATTGCTGCAAAACTACGAGTCCAATATTTGAGCAAAAGGATATCGATCGTATTGCAAAAGCAGTTAAGATGTCAGCAGGAAGTTTCATTACTACCTATTTGGAAATGGATGAAGATGGGGATTTTGTGCTGCAAAGCGCTCCGTGTTCCTTTCTCAACAAGGATAATACCTGTAAAATTTACGATGTTAGGCCTAAGGCATGTGCTGAATATCCGCATACCAATCGCAAAAGAATGCAAGAGATATTAGATATTACTTATGAGAATGCCTTCGTTTGTCCAGCGGTAAGCTCTATTGTAGAGCAAATTAAATAGGATCTGATTCTTTCAACAAAAACTTGATTTTTTCAAGTGAAAGCGGCTTTATGATAAACCCTTCGATCAAATTGTTTTTTTCTGATCGTTCCACGTCCGCAGGACTTACGGAAGAGGTTAGCATAAAAATTCTAGGTTTAAAACCGGCATGGTCTTCTGAAAGGACTTCTAAAAACTCCCAACCATCCATTACAGGCATATTGATATCCAGAAAAATAACTTCTGGGAAGTGCTCTTTGTGCTTTAAGTAATTATCATACGCCTCTTTCCCATTTGTTGCAACCATAAGGGTATCGGTGACATTGATTTTACCAATCAACTTAGTGTTTATTAAGTTTTGAATAGGGTCATCGTGAATGAGCAGAATACGTGAGTACATTAAATTTTTACTTTGTTAGGGTTTTGTCAATAGTAAAACGACTTGTATAGTTAAAGGTTACTTTTTTTAATATTTTTCAGTTTAAATTCTACTTTTGTCGCGTTGTTGGTTCTTAACTTGGAATTCACCAAGGAGAGTGAAAAGGGAATTCGGTGAAACTCCGAAACTGTTCCCGCAGCTGTAAGGTTCTATATAAAGCTTTTGTCTACAATCACTTCCGAGAAAAGGAGGGAAGATACAAAAGTGAACCGAGTCAGAAGACCTGCCAGTGGCTATTTTGCAAGGAAGTTCCGGGATAGGACAACCTTCTAATTGTTTTATTCATTCTAAAATGAAAAAGAGAATTATTGGATCATTCCTAACACTAGGATTGGTAGCAGCTACATCAATAGCAAAAGGTCAAACCGTGTCAAATTTCGAAAATCTTTTAACTGGAAACGATAGTGTTTGGAACGGCTCTGACCTGAGTGGAGGATTGGTAAACGGCGCGGGGTTTTTCATAAATCAATACGATACGCAATGGGGGAGTTGGAGTGGCTTTTCAGTTTCCAAAACAACAGATACAGTGACTGGAACATGGTCCAATCAATATGCTTCAATTTCTGGTAATGGCGCCAACAATTCATCTGCTTTTGCAGTAGTGTACAACTATGCAACAGCAATGTTTACGCATTCTTTGCTAGGTGATTCGATTTATGGCTTGAGTATTAATAACTCCACTTATGTCTATAGGAATATGCAAACGGGAGACGCTTTCACAAAGAAATTTGGAGGACCAACTGGAAACGATCCAGACTTCTTGTCCATTACCTTTTTAGGTTATGATGCTGACTTTGAACTAACCGACAGTGTTATCTTCTATTTAGCCGATTTTAGAGACCCAAATAATGCCAACGACTATTTGATAAAAGATTGGACGTGGGTAGATCTTTCTGTTTTAGGGCGCATTCGGTATTTAGATATGAAGTTTAATTCTTCGGATGTAGGTCAATTTGGAATTAACACGCCAACCTACGCATGCATTGACAGTTTAGTCTATAAAAACACTTCAACCGCATTTCAACCCTTAGCCGCAGTGCTCGATTATCAAATTCCTTACAACTCTCCTCTTGCGAATTATAACGTTACAAAACACAGCCTTAATCCTGGAAAAACAGTGGATTCATTAACTGCAACGCTAGTGGCGCAGAGCACCAATGGAACTTCGGTTTTGGTCAATGATTCAGTAATCTCCTATAAGCCGAATGCCAATTTTAATGGCTTTGATACGGTTTGGTTTTCTATTTGTAACCAAGACGGAATTTGCGATACTGGCTGGTTGGAACTCTTAGTAAACGATGCTCCGCTTGCTGGTTTTGATAGCATAACTTATGGAGAAGATGGTGTGCTTTCTCTAGATATTTTGTCTAACGATTGGGATGAAAAGATAGAAACCATACGAGTGAGTGTGTTGGATACGGCTAAACACGGCAATGTTTCTATTGTGTCAAAGAAGCTAGAATACATCTCCAATGTTGGTTTTCAGGGTTTAGATACTTGCAGTTATCTTATTTGTGACCTTTTTGGGGCTTGCGATACCGGTTATGTATATCTGAAGATTGAAAATGCTTTAAGCGTTTCTGAGAAGCTGATAAGCAATATCTCGCTTTACCCTAACCCAAGCTCAGGACTTATAAAAATTGAAGGAATTGACAGTAGTAAACCTGATCTTATTAGAGTATTGAATAGCCAAGGAAAGCAAATTAATGTTGCTATCAATAGTGACAATGAAATAGACATTACAGAGTTTCCAGACGGAGTTTACATTATTTCGCTATCAACTGCAGATACTGTCATAACTAAGCGAATCGTTAAACAATGAAATTAGCGTCAGTATTTTTTGGGCTTTTTTGTGCAATAGGATCTTCCTATGCGCAAGGACCTTATGCGCCAAATGCTGAAACACCAGGAACTGCTGCTATTCACTTCTCAAGTGAGCAATTTGTCTCTTGGGCTTCAGAAATCCAGGTAATTCGAGGCTATAAAGACTTAGCTAACAAATCATTGGGGTATGTGAACTTCGGAACTGCTATGAATGCGGTTGGTTATAGCGATAGAAGTGCAGTGAGTTTAGGGGATAGTGGCGTTGCCTATGTTTACTTTGACGGTTGGGTTGTAGATGAACCTGGGGCTGATTTTGCAGTTTTTGAAAACAGTTTTAATCATGATTTTTTAGAATTGGGCTTTGTGGAGGTCAGTAAGGACGGAAAGAATTATACAAGATTTCCGGCTCAAAGTGAAACAAGTACAGGGTCTCAAATCAGTTCATTTGATCTATTGGATGCTACCAATATTCACAATTTGGCGGGTAAATACAAGGTGGGGTATGGAACTCCTTTCGATTTGTCCGATGTAGGGCTCGATTCTGTGCGTTCAATTCGGGTTATTGATGTTGTAGGCAGTATCAATCCAACTATCGCTTCTAAAGACGCAAGTGGAAGATTGATAAACGATCCTTATCCTACCGATTTTCAAAACAACGGGTTTTATACTGGTGGGTTTGATTTAGAGTCTGTTGGTTTAATCAACTACGACGGAGAAATCTTCGTAGGTGAAGCTGAAATAGCTGAGCAAAAGACAGAGATGAAATTATACCCAAATCCAATGATCTCTGACTTGACAGTGGATGTAGTTGAGGCCTCAGAGATTCGGATTTATGATTTAAAAGGGAAGGTTTGCTATTCTGAATTCTTAAAAATTGGGAGAAACGACTTGCAAATGATAAGGGTACCCAAAGGAATCTATTCGGTAACCGTAATAAACTCAAAGGAGCATTTTGTTTCAAAATTGGTCGTGCAATAGTCGAGTTATCGCTGCTCTTTGTTTAGTTCTCCTCTGTGGTGGCTCGGTAAAGCTATTTGCGCAAAAAGACGTTGATATATCTACAAGCCTCGATGAATTCGAGGTGTTGGGGCAAATAAAGCCCGATCCGGTATTCAAGAATATACTATTAGATACTGGTTTAATGCAATCAGTACCAGTAATTTCATTCGATCAAATTCTTAAATATCAAACCAATTTATACGTAAGGGATTACGGGTCTGGTGCATTGAGTTCAGTTTCTTTTCGCGGTTTTAGCTCTAGACATACCGCCGTATTTTGGGAGGATATGCCGGTAACAAGTTCAATGAATAAAACCTTTGACGGTGGTTTGTTTCCGACGTTTATGGCTGAAGAAGTCTCTATTCAATATGGCGCTGCTGGAATGATAAATGGCACTGGCGGGTTAGGCGGAACTATCAAGTTGAATGCAAATCCTGAATTTAAGAAAGGTGAGGTATTGAAATTTGAGCAATCAATAACAAGCATCAACAATGCTTCGACTGGAATAATGTATCGTCGCTCTAATTCTAAGTTTATAAGCTCTACGCATTTTAGTGCGCAATACGGAGCCAATGAATTTGCTTACCAGAACCCAAATGAGCAAGTTGTGAAGGAGCAAAAAATGCTTGGTGCAGGAAATCAAATATTATCGGGGCAGCAAAAATTCTTATGGAAATTAAAGAAAAAAGGTATTCTAAAATGGAATTCCTTCTTACAATCGGGTGCTCGGAGAATGCCTCATTTGACTTATCAGAAAGAGGTTGCTGAGTCGCAAAATGACAACACGCTCTTGTCGAACTTAAATTATTCAAGACAATTTGGAACAGCTCAGCTTAAAGTCGTTGCAGGGTTAAAGGCAAGTGAATTACAATACCAAAATGAGGCAATAGCTTTAAATGATAGAGGGTCAGAACGCGCTGCATTTGGTCAATTTAGAGTAAAGTATTGGTTGTTCGAAAGGCTCAAAATGGAAAATGCCATAGTCTACAACCATGCGTTTGCCAGTCACCCGGAGTATGACGGTGGGCAGCAGCAAATTGATGCACAGCATATACAGCAGGCATCTTTCGAATGGCGGCAGTGGTTATTTCACGGGTTAATCAAAACACAGGTAATTGACGATAATTTTCTTCCTGTTTTACCATCCTTGGGGGCGCGTTGGAAGTCGAAGAAATCTTGGTTGGTGATTAAAGGAAATGGAGCTTATCACGCAATGGCTCCTTCTTTAAATGATTTATACTGGAGTGTTGGAGGGAACCCTGACCTAAAGCCAGAGAAAGGCTGGACAGGTGAATTTAGTTTGAGTTCGGAACGAGATACTGGGTTTAATTATAGTGTTACTGCTTTTTTAAGTAGCATAGAAAATCGCATTTTATGGCAACCACAATCTGGTGGGGTTTGGACTGCGGGTAATGTGTCAAGCGTAATTAATAGCGGAGTCGAATCTTCAATATCCTACAGAAAATTGCTATGGAACGCAGTGAAAAGCAATATTATTTTGAATTACAGCTATAATTCTGCTGCAGATAGTGCTGGTATTCAATTGGCCTATATTCCTGCTCAAAGAATTGCGTTGCAAGGGATGCTTCAATGGCGAAATATCGGTGTTACTTACGGTCAGCGATTTACCGATAAACGCTTTTTAAACAGCGATAATTCAGCCTACTTACCCTCGTTTTTTAATGCCACTTTAGGTGTAAACTACACCCTTGATACTGGTAAGGAAGGGCGCTTGGTTTTGGGCTGCCAAGTTGAGAATTTATACAATGAACCTTATCAAGAAGTGGGAAACCGACCTATGCCAAATCGTTATTTTATAGTTAATATAAAATTCATTAAATCATGAGGTTAGGAATTTTATTTGTAGTATTACTTTTAGTATTTTCTTGCAAAAAAGACAAACCATTTGGCCCGCAAGGATTGGAAGAAACGGTAAGTGAAGTAGATACTGCCGTTACACATTTTTATGTAATTAACGAAGGAAATTTCACCCTTTCAAATGCTTCTATTACCGACTATGAAATCGAAACGGTCACTAGTAGACAAAACGCATTTGAACAGGCAAACAAACAAGCCTTAGGAGACGTTGCACAATCACTTTTGGTTTCTGGAAACACGGGCTACCTTTTTATAAATAATTCGAATGAAGTTATCAAAGTTTCATTGCCAAGTTTAAAAGAGCAGGCTAGAATGAACGTTCAGAGTCCTAGATATGGATTGATAACTTCTACTGGAGAACTTTGGGTAACATCACTCAATAAAAAGGACATTTTCGTTTTGGATACTTCTAATCTGAATATAACAAAAACATTGGTCGCTAACGACTGGTTGGAGGAATTGGTAGAAGCAGACAATCATATTTTTGCTTGTAATGTTAATCAGCATGCAGTTGACGTGTATTCTTTGGAAGGAAAACAGATAAAGTCAATAGCTGTTGGGAACCAGCCACAAAGCATAGTTGTCGATAACAAAGGCATGGTTTGGGTGCTTTGTGGTGGTGGTTTTAATCCAAGGGATAGAGAAAAGGCTCGACTGCTTAGAATCGATCCAATTTCATTTGCAATAACTTTTGATTATGAGTTTAAGGACATTGAACATTCGCCAACACGATTGAATTACAATATCACTAATCAAAGACTGTATTTCATCAATCGAGCTGTTTATTCATTTCCTGTTGATTTGAGTGAAATAGCACCAACCACAACCACAACCCCAAGCGAAATATTCAAACAGGAAGGCGCTAATTTTTATGGGTTAGGGATAGATGCTCAATCTGGAAATGTAATTGTGACAGACGCTAAGGATTACAGTAAGAAGGGGATTGCTTACGTTTTAAGTTCTTCTGGTCAATTATTGTACGATTTTGAAACGGGGGTGATTCCGCAGGATGTAGTAGTTTATTAATGATGAGTTTTATGAATTAATGTGTGTTGCTGAATTTATTTCAGCATTTCTTGTGGTAAGTTATGAAATGAGATTCTGAAATAATTTCAGAATGACGTGAGTAGGGTAGTAAATACTATCTTCTCTTGCTACGAACAAATCCGTTTGAGTGGACTTTGATTAAACATTCCAAAACGTCAATTCCAGTACTCAAATCAAGCTCCCACTTTCCTTACTTTTGCAGCCTCAAAATCTAATATTATGAAGGAAGTATATATCGTATCGGCCGTGCGTACACCAATCGGAAGTTTCATGGGAAGTTTATCTACTGTTCCTGCACCAAAGTTGGGTGCTGCTGCTATCAAAGGCGCATTGGAAAAGAGTGGAATTGATCCTAAGATTATCGATGAAGTAATTATGGGTAACGTAATGTCTGCCAATTTGGGCCAAGCACCTGCGCGTCAAGCTGCAATGTTTGCTGGATTGGATCAGGATGTTCCTTGTACTACGGTAAATAAAGTTTGTGCTTCAGGAATGAAGGCAATTGCAATGGCTGCTCAGTCTATAAAAGCTGGTGATAATGAAGTTGTTGTTGCAGGTGGAATGGAAAACATGAGTTCAGTTCCTCATTATATGCAAGCTAGAAACGGCGTTAAATTGGGTAATATCAATATTATTGACGGAATGGTTAAAGATGGTCTTACCGACGTTTATAACGATACACACATGGGTGTTTGTGCCGATATGTGTGCTAAGGAGTACGGATTTTCTAGAGAGGATCAAGACAACTTTGCAATTGACTCTTACAAAAAGTCTGCTGCTGCTTGGGAAGCTGGAAAATTCAACGACGAAATTGTACCTGTAGAAGTTCCTCAAAGAAGAGGTGACGCAGTTATCGTTGATAAAGACGAAGAGTACTCAAACGTGAGAATGGATAAGATTCCAACTTTACGTCCTGCATTCCAAAAAGACGGAACGGTTACAGCTGCAAATGCTTCAACATTGAATGACGGTGCTTCTGCATTGATTTTAGCAAGCGCTGAGGCGGTTGAGAAATACAACTTAACTCCATTGGCAAAAGTGACTTCTTATGCTGACGCAGCTCAAGCTCCAGAATGGTTTACAACTGCTCCTTCTAAAGCAATTCCAATTGCATTGGGAAAAGCAGGATTAGCTACTGCTGATGTTGATTACTGGGAATTGAACGAAGCGTTCTCTGTAGTTGGATTAGCGAATACTAAAGAGTTGGGATTAGATCCTGCTAAAGTGGACGTAAACGGTGGTGCTGTTTCATTGGGACATCCACTTGGGAACTCTGGTTCTAGAATCATTGTAACCTTGATCAACGTTTTGAAACAAAACAACGGAAAGTATGGTGGAGCAGGTATTTGTAACGGAGGCGGTGGTGCTTCTGCTATGATTATCGAGAACGTATAAGATTACAAAACAAAGTGAATTGAAAAAGCCTCGAGGAATCGGGGCTTTTTTTGTGCTATAAATTATCGACTTGCTCCGTCTCTTGATCTCACAGACATTTCGCATGACCTGTAAAACTCAACTCAACCCAACCCAATCCAATCAAAAGCCATCTAGGATAAGCGAAAGACCCACATCTGACCGGCCTTCTTTGGGCATAGCAAAGGCGTCTTCATTTCGGTACACCTCAGGACCTGTTTTAATCTAGCTGTCTGCTTTTACTAGAATGTAAGGGTATCTATTTTTGATAAAAAGATCGTTTTGATCAACGGTAAATCCAGCCGTTAATTCATCTAATTCCCTTATGCTATCGTTCATGTTAATTTCGTGTTATTTGCCTTTGGTCTACATCTACTATGGAGTAATAACGAATATGATAAATCCAAAGGACTTTTAATAATTCAAAACAATTTGCCACCATAAACAAATGATGGTGAACAACGTACCTAATTTATGCTGCAACTGAATATATTGATATTAATGCAGAAGTTCTTCATATATTTTTAATATTACAGAATAATTTTTTTGAATGAGATATTTAACTAAATCAAGATTCCGTCTGGGCATAGATTGCCCAGCCAAGTTGTATTATACCAAAAAAGAAAAATTGTATGCCAATACAAAGGATCTAGATACTTTTATGCAGGCACTTGCATCAGGTGGGTTTCAGGTAGAAGAACTAGCAAGGCTTCATTACCCAGGTGGAACATTAATTGAAGACGATAGGTCTTCAAAAAACTACTATTCGAATGCATTAGATAGTACTATAAGGGCTTTAAATAAGAGTGATGATGCAGTGATATATGAAGCAGCATTTTCTTACGAAAAGTTATTTATTCGTACAGATATTCTGGTTAAAAAAGGAAATGACGTTCAGCTGATAGAAGTAAAATCTCGGTCTTTTGATCCAAATAATCTGGGTTTTTTTAATAAGAACGGATCGATTAAACCAGGATGGATAAGTACCTTTTATGATGTGGCTTTTCAGAAGCATGTCATTGAAAAAAGCCATCCTGAGTGGAATGTGTCTGCTTATTTACTAATGGCCGATAAAACGAAAAAAGCTAGTGTTGACGGACTCAATCAGATGTTCCGAAAAACCGATAAAGGCAACAGAACGGGAATCGATGTAATGGTTAAGACGCACAAAGAAACCGGAGACTCTGTATTAGGGTTATTAAAAGTTGATGAATATTTAAACCGTATTTATAACGGTCAGCAAAGGGCGATAGAAAGCATGGACTTTTATGACATGATCGACACTTTTTCAGAGTATTATAGCAAAGATGAAAAGATTAACTGGCCCATAGGATGGCATTGTAAAAAATGTGAGTTTAAAACCAATGAAGAAACGCGGCAACTTATAAGTGGTTTTGATGAATGCTGGAAAAAGCAGAAGAACTTTACCGACAGCGACCTGAAAAAGCCCAATATTTTTGAAATAGGTAATTTTAGAAAAGCTAAATTACTGGATAGTGGTATATTTTTTATGGAAGAGCTTGTTCAGGAAGATGTTGGATCAGATTTCTCTCCTTATCATCTTACTAGTCAGGAAAGACAGTGGGTACAGGTAGAAAAAGCACTAGAGCTTAACAAAAACGGAAAGGCGGATTTTTACCTAGATATAGATAATTTATCCACTGTAATGAATAACGAATGGAAATACCCGCTTCATTTTATAGATTTTGAGACCAGCCAGGCCGCATTGCCCTATACTAAAGGAAGAAAGCCTTATGAACAGGTTGCTTTTCAATTCTCTCATCATATTGTTTATGAAGGTGGTCGTATTGCGCATCAATCCGAATATATTCATCATAAGGCTGGAGTTTTTCCGAATTTTGAGTTTGTAAGAATACTGAAAGAGGCATTATCAAATGATAATGGTTCGGTGTTTAAATTCGCGAAACATGAGAACACGATACTTAATGCTATTTATACTCAGCTTGGTGACTCAAATGAACCCGATAAAGAAGAGTTGAGAGATTTTATTAGAACCATTACTAAATCTGTTAAAAAGTCTGCTGAGCAATGGGAGGGAGACAGAAACATGATCGATCTTTGTGAGGAAGTAAAGAAATATTTTTATCATCCTTACATGAAAGGGTCCTATTCGATTAAGAAGGTACTACCAACCGTACTTCGTGTTAGTGATCATCTGTATGAAAAATACTCTCAGACCATTGGTCAGCTAGGTATTAGCTCCAAAAATTTCCCTGATAATCATATTTGGATAAAAGAAAAGGATATTTCTCCCTATGATGCGCTACCAGCAGTTGACCTATCGGTTATAAAAGATTCTGTTTCGGGTATTGACCGCATAAGCGATGGCGGTGCGGCCTTATCTGCCTATGCTAAACTTCAATATACCAATATGAGCGATCAGGAAAGAGAGGTCATTAAAAATGCGCTATTGAAATATTGCGAACTCGATACACTTGCAATGGTAATGATCTGGGAATTTTTTAAGTTTGTTTGCGATAATAAATAAATATGAACAGATACTTTCTTTTTTTTATAGCGTTGTTGTTTTACAACTTTTCTGTGGCTCAGTCCATTGTCAATACCGCTTTCTGAAGTTCAACGCACGACATAATGCACAGTCCAACTAGTATTGGTATTAATAAGTGTTTTATCCTTGACATACTCTTTTTTTAAAATTAGGTTAGAATTATGCTAACTATCTTCTTTTTGCAAATTGATTCTCTTTTTTATACTTTTCTGAATAAAGACATTATTTGGCAACGTTATTTCTTCAGCATCTGCAGTTTCCAGCGTGATGAAAAACAGCCCGATATTTGTCACTTTGCCTTCAATAACGTAGTCTTTGGCTTCCATGATAGTAATGGAATCATTTATTTTGACAGAGTGGTTAAAGAAAATAATTACACTTGAAGTAATGTTAGAAAGAAGCGACCACTGTGCGAACATTGCAACCCCAACAACTGTAAGTACTGACCCAATTAATACGCCTAAATCCGATTGTTTTACTCCCCAAATCAGTGAAATAAAAGCAATGCTAATTACTAGAAACGTTAGTTTTACAGCTCTCTTAATAATTATTCCTCTAGAATTTTGTATCAGTCTATCATCTAGTGTTTTCTCAATTATTTTATAGGAAAGTAGCCTTACAATTACATAAATAGCAAAAACTATTAATGATTCTATAATTTTAATTACATCTAATTCCATTTCTATCTTTTTCCTTTTCTATTGAGGTCTTCAGTGAGTACTGACTTCTACTATAACCAGCAATAATTTGTTAAGTGCTTTTCCTTTTTATTTGAAAGGCAAAATTATTGGTTTTAAAACTGCCTCGCTGTTTTGATCGCTTAAATAATAAAACAAATCCAATTCTTGTTCAGCAAGGTTTTTTTTAATGATAGAGCAGTTCTTTTAAAAAATATATATGCTCATCAATGAAGCCAGAATCACGAGTGATTAATGCTTGTTTTTCTATAAATTTAGACCTAGCTATTATCATTTCTTTCATGAAGCCTGTGTTTAGGCATACTCGTTTGTATTTTTGATGAAATTTTGTGGAGCAATCATAAAATTTTAAAGCAAATCGAGTTTTCTATTTATTGCCAATAAGTTATTAGAAATGTACTGTTTATGAATAAAAAAGACTGTAAAATACACATTATTGGAGCGGGAGTTAGTGGACTCGTAGCTGCTAAAGTTTTGGAAGATAATGGATACAGTCCAGTTATTATTGAAGCAACTGAGCGAGTAGGAGGAAGAGTAAAAACCGATGTCGTAAATGGATTTCAATTGGACCACGGTTTTCAGGTCCTACTTACGGCCTATCCAGCTGCTCAGAAATATCTTGATTTTGGTGCTTTACAATTACAGAAATTTTTACCGGGTGCTTCTATTTTTAAAAATGGCAATCAACTAATTATAGGGGATCCGCTAAAAGACTTTTCCTTATTGTTTTCAACCTTGTTTTCAGGCATTGGAAACTTTTCGGATAAACTAAAAATACTAAAGTTGAATAATAAGCTTAAGCGAAAAAACGTGTCGGCAATATTTGCTGAAAAAGAGCAAACCACTTTGTCTTATTTGCGGGAACTTGGATTTTCGGACGAAATCATTAATGATTTTTTTAAGCCTTTTTTCAGTGGTATTTTCCTTGAAACAAAACTTGAAACCTCCAGCAGAATGTTTGAGTTTGTGTATAAAATGTTTGGAGAGGGTTATGCCGCTTTGCCGAAAGCTGGAATTGAGGCGATTCCCAAACAATTGTTGCAAAATTTGAAGAGCACAGCAGTCCAATACAATACGAAAGTGATTTCAATAAAAGATGGCGAAATTGAGCTGGACGATCAGACAACATTAAACAGTGACTTTACAATAATTACAAGCAACATTAGTAACCTGTGTTCAGATGCAGAAAATAGTATAGTTGAATGGAAATCGTGCGAAAACTTGTATTTCGAAACTGAAGCTAGAGTCATTGATAAGCAATTAATTGGCCTTATTTCTGAAAAGGGAGCGCTAATCAATAATATTTTTTATCCGACATGTTTGGAGACTGAGCAAGTACCGCAGAAGGAATTACTGTCGGTAACAGTAATTGACAAGCAAGGTTTAAGCGATGAAGCGCTTATTGAAGCAGTTAAAAAGGAATTGAACGCCTATTGTGGTATCGAAGCCTGTACCTTCATAAAACACTATACAATTCCTATGGCGTTGCCTAAATTAGATAACTTGAAATACGAGTTACCGCCAGCTGAAACAAGATTAAGCTCCCACATTTTTTTAGCGGGAGACACGCAGTTAAATGCTTCCTTAAATGCAGCTATGATTTCAGGCGAAAGAGCAGCACTTGGTGTCTTAGAGGCGTTTTAAAATATTTTTTCAGTGCTAATTGCAGTCAATAGCTTTTTAATAGGCTAATTTTATGGCGAAGTAAATATATAGTAGGGAAAGCTTCACTTTGCACAAGATTTTTTGATTTAAAATACCACTCATGGGAATAACAGTAAAAGATTTTATGTCCACACCAGTCACAACTGCAACTGGAGAAGATAGCGTTTTGGAAATTAGAACACTAATGCAGGAAAAAGGAATTCACGCTATTCCGGTCATTTCCTACACAAATGATACGCTTAAAGTAGAAGAGACTATTCAAGGTATTATATCAGCTACAGATATGAATAAAGAGGTGAGCGAGGACGCAGCGGTAAAGGATGTAATGAATACCTCCAGTGTTCATGTTGTGCATATAGATTCAAGCGCTCAAGCAGCTGCCAATATGATGTTAAAACATAAGGTGCACCATATCGTTGTGATGGATGAAGGAGAAATAAAAGGTATGCTAAGCTCTTTGGATTTCGTGCGCTTAGTTGCTGAAAAAGTGTTGGACTAAAATCCCATATACGCTAAACCTTAAAATTAAATTACCTCAGAAGGGTTACATAGCCAGTGTAGCTTGTTCCATTTACATCTAATCGGTAGAAATAAACGCCTTCTTGGCAAGGTTCACCTACAAATGTTCTTCCATCCCAAATAGGAAACCCTTCTTCAGACTGAAAAACTAGAGCACCCCAACGATTATATACGGATATAGTGCTGCAGTCAACGAAATCATTGCCCATAGTAAAGTCAATGTCATCATTTATACCATCGTAGTTGGGAGTAAATACATTGGCTATGCTGTCTGCTGTAAAAGAAAGAAGGGTTTCATTAATATTTATGATCTTAGTATTTGTGTCTTTGCAATTATCGACAGACTCAACAGCGAGTTGCAACGAGTAGTCTTTGTTTCTTATCACTTCAAATGATATTACCGGATCAGAGCCAAGATCTGCTCCATCTAAGAGCCAATTGTAGGAGAAAATAGCCGATGGATTTATACTCGCAGTTACAATGCCCGCTTCGCAGCCAACTTTTGCTTTACTAGTAAAAGCTGCTTTAACCGAAGCGTTTACCTGTACAAATACTGTTGCCGAATCTATGCATCCTAATGAATCAGATACAACTATTTGATAATTAGTGCTGGAATCAGGAAATGCTTTTGGAGTTGAGTCAGACGATTGAGATAAATTAGCAGCAGGCGACCATGCATAGTTGAAGGGTTTTGAGCCAATTACATCGTACACTCGAAGAGTAGCAGTATCACCACCACAACGTATACTATCTCCAGTCGCTCTAATTCTAAATGTACCTACCTTTATGGAATCAACTGAAGTGCAACCGCTAGTATCTACCGCTAACAAATAGTAGGTTCTAGGGAAAGGGTCTTTAGTTACCGGGTTTTGAGTATTTGAGTTCAGCAATTTATCGGCGGGCGCCCAAATGTAGGAGGATGTTATTGGTCCAGTAGGATTGCCTCCGAGCTCAATATTCGCAGTAGTATCCTTACATACAATCCTATCTCCACCAGCATCAATAATCGGTTTACTTTTCACGGTTAGATCTACAGTGTCTGAAAGGATACAATTGCCCGATTTTACTGAAACTATATAGCTGAATGGGCCTGCATTTACTGGGGTAACAGTGGGATTTGCAATATTCGCGCTATCTAAATCGGTAGCAGGAGACCATAAATAATTTAAGTTACCAGGCACATTGGACGTTCCTCCCAATTTATAAGGAGTAAATTGACAAAGTACAGTGTCTAATCCTGCATCAACTAAATCGTTTGTTAAGACTACAATGCTTACTGAATCTCTGCTTGCCCCGCAAAAATTCGAGACCTCTACCCAGTAATTACCTGATTTGAAGATGCGTAAGTCTTTCGACCTTGAGCCATCATTCCAGAGTGCTTTAAAAACAGATGTATTTACACTAAAAGTTAGGGTATCTCCTTGACAAAGTGTTGTATCTGAACCAAGATTAGCAATTGGAGCTGGAGGCACTTCAACAGTATCTTTAACCGTAATCTGACCGCATGAATAAGTAGTGGTTAAACTTACAACATAGGTTCCATTTAACGTGTAGGCATGTTTCGGACTTTGAATCGTATCTGAAGAACCATCTCCAAAGTCCCATTGGAAGTTCAATGGCCTTTCGAGTGAAGTGCTTTTAAATTGAACCGTGTCTCCCAAACAGATAGTATCACTACCATTTATTGCATTGCTAAATTGAATGGTATTACCGAGGTCAACCAATGAAACGCCAGCAGCATAGCCATATGAAATAACAGACCCATAGCCCATACTGTATGCTATAAATCCACAGCCTTTTGTTTCAAGCCTATGATACCCAGCTGCAATTTTTGTGGTTTTGTAAGAGAAGTCGGCGTTTTGTGAAAAGGGTGTCCAACCAAGCATTTGAGTGCTATCTAAAAACATCAATCCAGTATCTAAGGTTCGAGTCAAAGTGTGTACGTAGTGATTTTGGATGAGCGCAGTGTCTACAGCAAAAAAGGAGATCGAATCCAAAAACATTTGTTCAGTGGCATTGAGCATAATCATGGAAGGGTCTGTTCCTGATCGCGTGCAGCCATTTTGACCGGTAACCATAAATTGCCCAAGCGCTATAGGCTTATTACTCGTGTAATTGTGAATTGCGCTAATGGTGTCATCGTAAAACTCACCAGCTTTTAGTTCAGCTACTAAAAAACCATCTTTAAAAACTTCGGTCGAATCTCTATCTGCTATGATTTTAATGTAATCTAGATTAATTACAGGAGTGGGTATAGCAAAGTAATCTTGTCCCCAAGTGTTGGTTGGCATCATTGCTTCGTAAAGAGGATCTAGCGAACCTGTATTGCAATAAACCGAAGACCAAACATTTCCAGAATAAACGAAAAAGCTTTTGTCGTTTACCGATTCGATTAATGTTCCCGTTAAATCATCCTGAACAGAATCGGCTTGGGCCTGATATACCTGATTTGGAAGAATCGTATCTCGGTACGTAACACCAGAATCGAGTCCACCGGCTATATCTCCAAATGGGGTAATGTCAACTATTACCGTATCTCCACCGCTAACTACATTAAATTCAGATTCGTACAATGTGTTTCCTCTCACTTCTGATATGTGCGACATAACTCGGTAACGCTTCGGACCAGGAATGTTTGGAAGTACAAGAGAAGCTTCATGTCTAGCTGCTGCAAGCGTCACTGCAAAAACAACCACATCTTTATTTGAAGTTACATGAACGCCACGATTAACATGAATCGCAGACCCTAAAATGTTTGCATCTGTTGAAGGTATGCGCACTTCAACTACTTGACCTGGCACCACAGTGAAATTTTGAGTAAAGCCAGTACCGGGTATTTCCACGGTTCCAGATGCATTTTCATTGGAAGTAATGTTTACCCAATACAATGCATTTGCTCTATCTCGAGTTTCAGTAAAAGCAAACCAAAAGTCAGTTCCAGAATTTGTAAACAATTGAGCATAACAATTGGATACAGACAAGAAACCAAATAGAATGAATACTAAAACACGTAAGGACAGTTGCATAGCATCAAATATAGATTTTCTTTACCATTTATACTTAATTGCAGTATGCATTCGACCTTTCAATTTTGAGTAAATAGGCGAACAATATAATTTTTGCATTTTTAGTTTAGCAGGCTTGCAAGAAAAGTAAACTTAAGACTTCAAATTTGAAAAGCTCTAATAGCTTAACCTACCAATAAAATCTTAATATTCGATAAATGATTCAGTATACTAAAATGACTTCAGATTGCCTCAAAGTGACTTATTTCAAATATGGTTAATTTACCATTTTAGAGCAGTTGCTTATGATACATTTGCATTCTCAATTTTATGGCTTTAGACCAGAAGTAATTTACCACGTGAAAATAATAGGTAGAATAGATAAAGCAGACTTTCCAGAGTTGACTCTAGAAAATATTGCAATAAAAATAGATACAGGTGCTTATACCTCATCAATTCACAGTCACGATATTTCTGAGTTAATTGAGAATAATGAGAAAATTCTGGAATTTGAAATTTTAGATCCTGCGCATACGCATTATCACGATAAAAAATTCAGAACTAAAAATTACAAAGTAAAAGCGGTTAAAAGCTCAAATGGGGTAGTGGAAAAACGTTTTTTTGTAAAAACTGAAATAGTCATTTTTGGTAAAAACTATCCCATCCAATTGTCTTTAACGAACCGAGGTGAAATGAAATACCCTATATTATTAGGTAGAAGATTCTTGAATAAAAAAGTGCTAGTAGACACTACACTTAAAAATGTTTCTTTTGATTTAAAACAAGCGGAACAGTAAGTTCTAGCTGAAAATAGATATTATGAAAATTGCAATTTTATCCCGAAACGCTAATTTATACTCAACAAGGAGACTGGTAGAGGCGGCTGAAAAGCGCAAGCACGAAGTTCTTGTTATCGATCATTTAAAGTGCATCATAGAGTTAGAAAAGAAAAAACCAAGAATTTTTTACAACGGCACTTACATTGAAGATATTGATGCTATAATCCCTCGTATTGGTGCTTCTGTTACATTTTATGGAACAGCAGTAGTGCGTCAATTTGAAATGATGGGTGTTTTTTCTTCTGTAAAATCACAATCCTTAGTAAACTCGAGAGACAAACTCAGAAGCTTACAAATTATGGCTAGAGCAGGAGTAGGCTTACCGAAAACAGTGTTTACCAATTATGCAAAAGATGTAAATCATATTATTGATTCTGTTGGTGGTGCACCTTTAATAATTAAGCTTTTGGAAGGCACGCAGGGTTTGGGTGTGGTACTGGCCGAAACTAAAAATGCTGCTAGCTCGGTAATTGAAGCATTCAATGGGTTAAAAGCAAGAGTAATTGCACAAGAATTTGTGAAAGAAGCTGGTGGAGCAGATATTCGTGTTTTTATTGTGGACGGTCACGTTGTTGGAGCAATGAAACGTCAAGGCAAAAAGGGAGAATTTAGATCTAATTTGCACCGAGGTGGAAGCGCAGAGGTTATTGAACTGAGTGATGAAGAAGAACTAACTGCAATAAAAGCAGCCAAGGCCATAGGTTTAGGTGTTGCTGGAGTAGATATGTTGCAATCGGATAAAGGTCCGTTAGTATTGGAGGTAAATTCTTCACCGGGTTTAGAGGGAATTGAAATAGCAACTAAAAATGATATCGCTCGACAGATTATTAAATACATAGAGCGAAATGTCTAATAAAGCGCTAAAAATTCTTGGCCAAGAAATAAAGCCAGGTCAAAGTGCAAGTCTTGAAATGGAGGTGGCAAAACTCCATACGAGAAATAGCCTACGCATACCCGTTATAATAGAGCGAGCAAAAGAAGATGGACCAGTGCTGTTGTGCATGGGTGGAGTGCATGGTGACGAAATGAATGGTGTCGCCATTGTTCGTGACATTATTCGAAAGAAATACAATAAGCCAATTAAAGGAACCATCATTTGTATTCCAGTTTTTAACGTATTTGGCTATTTGAACCAACAACGGGAATTTCCCGATGGTAGAGATTTAAATAGAATGTTTCCCGGTTCGGCAGATGGTTCTTTAGCCAGTCAATTTGCGCATGCATTTACCAAAGAAATAGCACCAAAAGTCGATTACGTTTTGGACTTTCATACAGGGGGTGCAGAACGTTCTAACTATCCCAATGCACGTTGCGCTCTTAACGATGCCAAATTGTTGCATTTGGCAAAAGTTTTTGGTGCACCCTTCATTGTAAACTCGACCTACATTCCAAAATCTATTCGCGAGTTGTTTCATAAAATGGGAAAGACCATTCTATTGTTTGAAGGCGGAAAGTCTTTGGAGCTCAACGATGAGGTGGTGAAATGTGGAGTAGAAGGTGCTTACAATGTTATGAAATACTTAGGCATGCACGAAGGAGTGGCAAGCGCAGAAAACGAACCGGTTATTGTAACTAAAAGCAAGTGGATACGCGCTCAGCATTCTGGTATTTTTGAAACGAGAATTCAAAACGGAACGTGGGTAAAGCACAAAACAGTAATTGGAAGAATTTCCGATCCTTTTGGTGACTTTGAAAGGCGAGTTTTAGCTCCAAGAGATTGTTACGTTTTCGGATTAAATACTACTTCTATTGTCAATAAGGGCGATGCTATTTTTCACATTAGCATGGAAACACAAGAGTAATTTATCATTTAACCGCCTTCGTACTTTTAAAATTACCGTCATTCCACAAGCGTAATTGAACCAAAACGCTTTTCGGGTATTGCGTGAAATAGCTATGCGGAATCTAAATACTACAAAGTTTTAGGTCAATTAACTACTAGATTCTATATATAAGTTTCCTTAAACTCCTTCGTCGTTAAGCTCTAATAATCTTACAGAACGATACGATAAACTAGGAATATTTCAAAAGTATTGTTGCAGAATAATTAATGCCGATAATCTAATTCCCAGTCGAGCCATAGTTTTCGTAAAAAGCATTTGAGCTCATTCCAAATCCAATTGAAGTAATCATTTGAGTTCTTACAGCAACGCTGTCTTGCTGCCCAGGAATCCACGTTACTTCTTTTATTAAGCGAAGCGCCTCTTGTGTGCAGCCACCATTCATTGACTTACGCACTTCTAAGTTACTTATTTGACCACTCGGCTCAATCACAAAAGCAACTAGTACTGTTCCTTTTAAATTTAATTTCACTGCGGTTTCTGGATAACGCATTTTTCGAGCGATGTAATGGTTGAAGTTGTTGTATTCACCATCTTTAAAAACAGGAATCGGTTTAGTTTTTACTGCCTTAATAAAATAGACTTTTCCCGAACTATCAATTGGCGTAACAGGGTAAGTGATATACTGATAATCTCTTTTCTTGTATAGTTTTACCCATTTTTTTAAACTAAACTGCATTACAAACTCGTCTCGCAGACTCATGTGAATAGGGCGGTACTCTTGTTTTGTCCATTGAATTTTTTTAAATATTCGAAGCGCCTCTTCGGTCAATTCATCTGCCGGGCTTGAGATTACTTTTAAGTCAACAGGAATACCATTAGTGTTCAATTGGAAGTAAAGCCTAACATCACCCTCTATTTCTTTTTTAATCGCTTCTAATGGATATTGAAACTCCTTTGAAATCATTAGCTCCACATCCTTCATTCCACCTACAGGCTCGCTATATTCCTTACTGTATGCTTTGTAGGATACACTTTGAGCAATACCATTTGAAACTGTAAAAACGAAAAAAAATGCAATTAACAACTTAGTCATAACAACTGATTATTTTTAAGATGCGCTAAAACTACTGCAAAGCTAACTTTGTAACCAGTAATAAAACCCCATGATTAAACGGAATTCATATTTTTTACTTTCTTTTTTAATTGCTTTTTCCTTCTTGCTTGCCTGCGAAGGCGAACAAGCTAAAGAAAATAAGGTAAAACCAACAATAGAACTCACTCAAGAAGAGTTATTTGAAATGAATAAACGTTTGATGAATGAAGAGCGATCACGAATTGAGCATTTTGTAAAAAGAAACCGTTGGCCTGTTAAATCAACTGGAACTGGGTTGAAATATTGGGTATATGATACTACACAAGGAGCAGCTATTAAAGAAAAAGATATTGTGAAGGTGCGCTATAATATTCTACTACTTACTGGAGATACTTGCTATAAACGCTGGAGTGAGCCAGAAGAATTCAAAGTTGACTATGATGATGTTGAAAGTGGCCTGCACGAAGGCATTAAATACATGAAAAAAGGGGAGAAGGCACGGCTAATTCTTCCTCCGCATTTAGCACATGGCTTGATTGGTGATATGAATAAAATACCCATGAATGCGACCTTAATTTATGACCTTCAGGTAATTGACGAATGAAAACAAGGCTATTTTTAATTGCACTGTCCGTTGCTTTAGTTTCTTGTGACGCTAAGTTAATGGACGGTTTTTCAAAACTAGAAGACGATGTATATTTCAAAATCCATACGCTTGGTGATGGAAATGAAAAGGCAACAACGGGCGATAAAATCTATTCTCAGCTTTATGTGTACGGTTCTTCAGGAAAACTGATATACAGCAATAATTTGAAGTCTGGAGCGATGCATCGTTTCGATATTTCGAGTTCAAACAGTATCTGGAATAAAATGTTTAGCGTTATGCACGAAGGTGATTCAGCAACGTTTTCATTACCTGGAAACAAACTCGATCTCAATAAATTGACTCAAGGAAAAATTGAAGACTACCCTGGGGATATTACGCTATCCATTAAACTTTGGAAACTGATTTCTGAACAAGAACAAAACGCAAATAATATTAAGGAGGTAAAAGACGATTTGGAATTACAAGAGCTTAGAGATTTAAACGAATTTTTTATTGAAAATGAGATAGAACCAAGCCGATTGCTGGTGGATGGTATCTATTATAGAAAAATGAAATCAGGTAATGGAAAAAGAGCACAATCTGGTGATAACATTTGGATCAATTACAAAGGTTTTTTCTTGGATGGGAAAGAATTTGATAATACCTATAAACGCGGTCAAATGCTTGATTTTCAATTGGGAAAACCCGATCAAGTGATCAGAGGATTTGAGATAGCATTGAGTAAAATGAGTGTTGGTGATAAAGTTAAGTTGTACCTAACATCTGCTTTTGCTTTTGGAGAAACCGGTTCTTCTAATGGTCAAGTTCCTCCTTTTACTTCGGTTATTTATGAGCTGGAATTGTATCAGATTAATTAAATTTCTATGTCAGTCATGCTGAACTCGTTTCAGCATCTCCATATTACTGATCCTTGAATAATTCTCAATTTTTAAGTTACCAATACGCTATTCCTATTCTACTTTTGCAACAATGCGAATCCTGTTTATTTCAATTTTAATTGTCCTGATGAGTGTAAAAGTACGAGCCCAGAAAACGAAAATCATTTACGTTGGTGATCCTTTATGCAGTTGGTGTTATGGTTTTGCACCAGAAATCGCTATGGTAAAAGAACACTTCGATTCGCTTCATTTTCAGGTGGTTATTGGTGGTTTGAGACCCTACAACACCGAGACAATGGCAGATCTTGGTGACTTCTTAAAAGAACACTGGGAAGCGGCAGAGGGCAGAAGTAAGCAGCCGTTTAACTACGGAATAATTGAAGATAAAACCTTTGTTTACGATACGGAGCCACCGGCCAGAGCTGTAATAGTAATGCGAGAACTCAACCGCAAAGCAGAATTTGAGTTTTTTAAAGAAGTTCAGCATCTGTTTTATGTAGAAAACAAAAACACCAATGATGTTAAGGTCTACTTGCCTCTTTTAGAAAAGTACGAGGTTGATCCAGAAGAATTTGAAAACACTTTTGAAAGTTCGTGGGCTAAAATGGAAGTGAAAAAAGATTTTCAATTGGCACAACAAATGAACATTTCAGGGTTTCCTGCTTTGCTGTTAGATCACGAAGGCAAATTGTATGTCGTTTGCAAAGGCTACGCAAAAGCAGACGCTATTATTGGCGCCATCGAAAAAGTGGTTGGCCAATAGAAAAAGCTACGCTTACTCTTTTAATCGGTGCATATGAAACGTACTGGGTTTAAACCCTAAGCGTTCCCAAAACCGAACACCAGCTATATTTTCGCGTGTAAATAACTTGAAACCCTGAAGGATGTTTTTCGCGTCCTTCCCATCGGGGAAGGTGATCCGTTTTCGGTTCGGAAGGGGTAAGGACTTTTTAAATAAATTATACCTATATGGAGACAAGAACCCCTTCCGTCTTTCTCCTACGTCGAAATCCACCTTCCCCGTTGGGAAGGACTTCGCTAAGCCAACCTATGCATATGATACGTACTTGGTTTAAAACCTAAGCGCTCCCAAAACCTAATCCCAGCTTCATTCTGCACAGCAACTTGTAACTCCGTTGCTTCGCAGTTGTTTTCGTCAAACCAAGCTTGTGCAGTTTTTACCAACTGTGTCCCTATTCCTTTACTTCTTGCTTTTATGGAAACTACCGTCTCAGCAATGTATCCCGTCTTTTTAATGGCGATAAAGGGCGGAATATTATTTATCCTACAGAATATGCAACCAATTACATGTTCTCCTTCAACCGCAACAAAGCACCGCTGTTCTTTACCTTTTATTCTATCGGCTAAGGATTTTTTAAGCTCAACGTCATAGTTGGCATCGTAATCGAACATAGTACCTTGGCCGGTGTGATGCTGCATAATCTCCATCCACAAGCTGTGTAAGGATTCCAAATCCTGCTTTTCAGCAATTCTAATGCTTATAGTCATAGCTATTGAGAATGTCGTTTATTGCAGCAGCTAATTCGTAGTCTTTTTTGGTTAAGGTGTTACCCTCGTCATGAGTGGTCAAGACTATTTCGACAGAGTTGTAAACGTTGGCCCAATTTGGGTGGTGCTTCAGCTCTTCGGCTGCAATTGCGACCTGGTTCATAAAGGCCCAAGCAACTTTAAAATCTTTGAATTTCAAGGTTAATTTAAGCTCAGAATCTGTTTCTGTCCATTTTTCCATAAACCAAACTTAAACAATCTTTAAATGCGCATTTTACTGGAAGAAAGGCATACTTGCTTCAGTTACGCAGTATGCAATTTCGGATAAGGAGGGCCGTAAGAATGATTTAAAAATAGAAGTTTAATTTCAGAATAAGCAGAGTACTGATTATAAGGCTGTTTAAAGTTATCACCGTCCACCTAATTCCTCTTTTTTGATTACGGCAATGGTCAATCTCGCTTTACAAATCAGCTTATCTCTATCTGATCGAATTTCGACATCCCAAACGTGATTTTTTCTGCCCAAATGAATGGGGGATGCTTTACCAGTCACGAATCCAGAACGGACAGGTCGGAGGTGATTGGCATTAATATCGAGGCCAACGGTAACGTACTTTTCTGAATCCACCACATAATGACTAGCTATAGAACCTAAAGATTCGGCTAAAACAACCGAAGCGCCACCGTGTAAGATACCATAGGGCTGAACCGTTCGCTGATCAACGGGCATAGTCCCAATTACATAGTTATCGCCAATTTCGGTAACTGTTATTCCCAAAGCATCGTGTATTGTGCCCTGTTCTAGCTTTTTGCTCGAAGCTAAATCCGGAGTTCCGTGCCAGATGCTCATTTTGCCTCAATGAGTTTTTGCCATTCGTTATTCTGAATGTACAAAGAATCTATCAATTCCTCCAATTCAATAAGTCCAGCCGGTGCACCCATAGTATTTGTGACTAATTTACCTTCAATTCTAGTCATAGTTGATGGAAGGTCCATGACTCCGGGGTCGTACTTGTCTTTAAGCTCTTTAAACTTAATTTTTTTCGCTTTCTTCAAAACGATTTTTAAATCCTGTGGGTTGCAGGTTAAGCACAAATACTTTCCTGAATCTAATGGCATATTATTTCTAACGGTAAGGAAAGTAGATCCAACAGGAAAAACTTCCAGCATAAACTCAGGACAAGTTCCAAAGCAAGCTGTTTTTTCAAACACCACATCGGGAGGAGTAAAAAGATTAACGTTTTTACGGCCCATGCAGCCTTCAATAGCAAGCAGTGAAATAATGGCAATTATGAATTTCATCAATTATTTTTTAGGTAAATCAACGCCTTTTTCTTTCGCCATTTTTTCCAATCGCGCAGCGAACTTACTTTTCTTAACTGGTTTCTTTTTGTTTTCTTGAACCATTGCATGTACCTCCTCATCGTTGACCAAGAATTTTCTAAAGGCCCAGTTTTGGCCAATTGAAGTAAGGTTAGCACACAAGTAGTAGTAACTTAAACCAGCAGAGTAGTTGTTAAACCAGACCAACAACATAACCGGCATGAAATACATCATGATTTTCATTTGTTGCGCTTGCATTTCGCCACCGCCTCCCATTGTGCCACTACTCATGTTACTTCTAGTATAAAAGAACATAGAAAATGCCATAAAAATGGTAAAAAGACTGATGTGGTCGCCATATAGCGGAATGTTAAATGGTAAGTCGTAAACACTGTCATAAGTTGACAAATCCTCTGCCCACAGGAAGCTTTCTCCTCTTAATTTAATAGAAGCAGGAAAAAGCATAAACATAGCATATAAAATGGGCATTTGCAGCACCATTGGCAAGCAGCCTGCCATGGGGTTTGCGCCTGCTTTTTTATACAAAGCCATAGTTTCTTGTTGCTTTTTCATTGGATCGGCATCCTTCAGCTTTTTGTTCAGCTCTTCAATCTCTGGCTTTAAAACTCTCATTTTGGCGCCCGACAAATAACTTTTATAGGTTAGGGGAGAGAGTATGGCTTTAATAAGAAGAGTTAGCAGTAAAATAATAATCCCATAGGAAACATCCATTTTAGCCAATAGATTAAACAAAGGCATAACAAACCATTTGCTCACCCAACCAAATAATCCCCAACCTAAATCAAGAATACCATCCATTTCTCGCTCTACTAACAATTCGTACTCGTTGGGACCAAAGAAAAATTGCATTCCAATCGAATTGGTTGTAGCATTAATAGGCACACCAACACTCATTATCATGTTTTTGGTGTAGGAGCCATTTTCAATTCCTTTTTGGGTTTCTAGGTATCCATTTGCAGCTTTAAAAGGTTGGTCGGCTATAACGGCGACAGAAAAGTATTGCTGTTTAAATGCAATCCACTCTAGGTTTGTTTCTAGGTCAACTCGCTCAGGGCTTGCCTCCGAAATAAAATCTCTATTCTCCTCTACAGGTTTAAAGAAAATAGAACTTCTTCTATCCTCATTTTCAAAACCTTTTTCGTGAGATGGTGCATACAGTTGCCAGTATAAATTAAGGCCGTCCCTGTTATCCGCAACTAAATCGTTTAATCCAACAAAATTCACCTTGTAATCAACGTCGTAAGAATTACCTGAAATTGAATAAACAAATTCAATATACTCGCCTGGAGCTGACATTAATTTGAGGCTTACTTTGCCATTAGTCTTATCGCCTTTTGCAACTACATTGTTTTTATCCGCTTTGAAAAACAACTCAGCAGTATTCAGCTTTCTATTTTGACTCATAAAGTCAAAGGAAAATGCGCTAGAGTCTTCTGTAAACAAGTATAAATCAGTACCGTTGTAGTTTTTGTGCTCTTTCAATTGTACAGAAACTGGACGACCTCCCATAGTGGAGAGCGTGAGAATCATTTTCTCGTTTTCCAATCTAATGTATTCATTGGTGCCTGTAGCTGCAGATGCAAATCGGCCGTACTTTTCGTCTAGAGCAGTTCCAATTAAAGAATCTTTTTTTGCCGTTGCTAAAGAATCACTTGCAATCGCTTCAAATTTTGCGGTTTGAGCTTCAACTGCGTTTTTATCTTCTTCTTTATTGGTTTTAACTTCGGCAGCTAAAACGCTATCTTGTTGCATTTGCAATTGTTGCAACTCAGCTTCTGAAGGAGAGGAATAGTAAGTCCACGCAATCAGAATTGCTCCAATAAGTCCAAAGCCTATAAGGCTATTTTTATCCATAATTAAGGCTATTTTTTGTCTTAAGAATTGTGTTTTTTGAGCGCTGCTCCAATAAAAGAGACGAACAGTGGGTGAGGATTATCAACCGTGCTCTTATATTCTGGGTGAAATTGAGTCCCAACAAACCAAGGATGTTCTGGAATCTCAACGATTTCCACTAATCCAGTTTCGGGGTTTTTTCCACTGGCAATCATGCCATTTTTTTCAAAATCTTTTAAGTAAGCATTGTTAAACTCAAAACGATGTCTGTGTCGTTCCGAAATTTTTTCAGATTTATAAATTGATGCTGCTAATGTATTTTTTTTAACCTCGCATGCGTAGCTACCTAATCGCATTGTTCCGCCTTTTTCTGTGACCGACTTTTGCGATTCCATTAGATAGATGACGGCTTCTTTGGTGTTTTCTTCAATTTCGGTGGTGTGCGCTTCTTTTAGATTTAGCACATTTCGAGCAAATTCTATTGTAGCACATTGCATTCCCAAGCAAATTCCAAAAAACGGAATGTTGTTTTCTCTTGCAAATTTTACAGTTTCAATTTTTCCCTCAATTCCACGTTCGCCAAATCCAGGGGCAACTAAAATTCCGTCTAAATGGCTTAAATGCTCCGAAAGGCTTCCTTTGCTTATGTTTTCTGAGTGGATTAACTCAACCTTTACCTTGCACTCGTTGTAGGCGCCAGCGTGTATAAAAGCTTCTAATATGGATTTATACGCGTCTTTCAATTCTACGTACTTACCAATTAAACCAACTGTAACGCGCGATTTCGGGTACTTGATTTTATTCAAAAACGAAATCCAACTATCCAATTCAGGTTTGATATTGTCTTCTAAATTGAATTTATTCAAAACAACTTCGTCCAGTTGTTCTTCTTTCATCATTAAAGGAACTTCGTAAATCGTTGAAGCATCAATAGATTGAATAACCGCTTTTTTTCGAACGTTGCAAAATTGAGCAATTTTCATTTTGATACTTTCTCCTAACTCATGAGAAGTTCGGGCGACTATAACATCTGGCTGAACACCCAAACTTTGCAGTGTTTTTACTGAATGCTGCGTAGGCTTTGTTTTTAGTTCTCCGGCAGCTTCTAAGTAGGGAATAAGGGTTAAGTGAATAACCATTGCGCGGTTTTCCAATTCCAACCTAAGCTGGCGCACAGCTTCAACATACGGAAGCGATTCTATATCACCAACTGTTCCTCCAATTTCGGTAATCACAAAATCGAAAGCACCAGTATTTCCAAGTTTTTTAATTGATTCTTGAATTTCGTCGGTTATATGCGGAATTACTTGAACCGTTTTTCCTAAATAATCGCCGCGTCTTTCTCTATTTATTACTTCTTGATAGATGCGACCAGTAGTAACATTGTTTGCTTGAGAAGTAGGGGTATTTAGAAAGCGTTCGTAGTGTCCTAAATCCAAATCCGTTTCGGCACCGTCATCAGTCACATAACATTCTCCATGCTCATAGGGGTTCAGTGTGCCCGGATCAACATTGATGTAAGGATCAAGTTTTTGAATAGTAACACGGTAACCACGTGCTTGAAGTAATTTCGCTAAAGAGGCTGAAATAATACCTTTTCCAAGAGAAGAGGTAACACCACCCGTAACGAATATATATTTACATTTATCAGCCATGAAAGAGTTTCTTCGTACGGGATGCAAAACTACTAATTCTCTATGGTGTGGTGGTTTTAAAACTCGCTTAATTTAAGCTTAATTGATAATTATTTTTATTGGATGCTACTGTTCGAAAATAGCAGAAACATCAATTTAGAGGCAAAAGTCAGTAGCGCTTGCTTGTGTTCATCAATATTCTAAATACTCGACTTTGCTTCCGTTGTTAAAGTACCAATCGATTTTCAGCCTTTTTGAATTGCAATTTTCAACCAGAGTATAGCCGTTTTCTTCTCCAGAATACCCTGCTTGAACATTAACAGATGTAGTACCAACATTATAGGAATACTGGCCTGTTGCTAAAGTGAATTCAGGTATCCAGTTCTGATTGGAATTACAACTATAAAAGACGAGCGGAGTGTTGTAATTTGAAACGAAATCATATCCCATTTTATTTTTGCCAGTTTCAGCGATTGAATATCCGCTGTCTCCGTCAATTCTGAGTTGAATATCTTCCCATCTAGACCCTGCACTTCGATAGTACCTTTTTTGGGTTATTCTCCAAGTTCTAGTGGAGTCATTATCAAAGGTAATATCAATATTCCCTCTAATTTCGTGGGCTAAACCTCCACTATTAGGAATGATCTCTGAAATTAAACCTCCATTCGAGCTAGCAAGTGTGAATTGACCGTTTAAAGTGATTTCTTTATTATTGGAGGTAAACTTTATAATATAATCCTGTATATTAATTTTAATCGTCGCAGAACGTTGATTCCAATCTATTGTATTCAAACTTTCAATACTTGCTTTTCCAGTCAATATCCGTGAATTACACTCACCAGCGAACACAAGGTCTAATCCACTCCCATTGCTATCAACCGAAGAAATTCCGCATGGGAAAGTAGTAATGGTGGTATCGATTTTTTTACTTTTTATATAATCTAATTCATATGCCACCGAAACCAAATCTAAGAGCCTATTGTACTCCAATCGTACCGTTTCATCATTAGCCCCCTTTTGATACTCTTCACCATAAGCTGAAATAGGAATTGGTGGTGGAGAGACATCTGCTTTTTTGCAAGATATGACCGTAAAAGTCAAGGAAAATAAAAGCATTTTAAGTCTTATCATAGTTTATTGGTTACTGTTCAAATTTAATCAATTCAATGATATTTAGTAGAAAGGGCTTTGTTCCATCTATCATTAGCAAGCTAGGGTCTTTTTAAAAATCCCAACTGAAGCCGTTTAAAAAGGTGTAGGTTAAACCGTTTACTTCAAAAACAGGTGCACTATCGAAGTTTAATTCACCTCTAATATTAAAATGCAGTTTTGAAATTAACTCGATGGAAAAGGTCGTGCTTAACGAAACTCTATAGTCCCTAAAGTCGATAACTTTTGGCTGGTAATAAGCGACACAGTGAATGAAGCTTTTTTCGAATTTTTTTGAAAAAGCAAAATGAGTACTAAATCTGTGGTCACTATTAATAATATCAGTTTCGTACTCTTCCTCATACTCATACATATAGTGCAAGCCTAGAAAAAGTTTACTTTTTGACTTTCTGAACAACTGCATGCGTGGGCCAGTTCCGTTAAGCTGCCGCAGTTTTATTTTTAATACTTGATCAAACTGAATTTGACTAAATGCTTCCCATGTAAAATTACTGTCTAGTGTTCTTTGATAGCGCAAATGTTGGAACCCTCTGTTTTCCAAATTGCTTTGACTTGCAAAAATTAAGCGTAGTTCGTTAATAGACAGAACCGTGTTTTTGTTTTTTGAGTATTTGAATTGAGAGCCAGTTGCCAATTTAAAAAACTGAGAATTATTTTTTATGGTGTAAATATTAAGATTAACAGAACCACTAAATTTATTGGTGTCGGTAACTGCTTGGTCATTCTCAATGCGCACAATTTGAGCAGTTGATGCGAAAGAGAGCCCTAGAATTGCTATTGCAGTTAAAAGGCTCGAACGGATACTAGGGCTAATTGAACGTATTTTAACTATGAGTTTTTTATGCTTTTGAGCCAATTTATGCACTTTTCATTTTAACAATTCCATGAAAGAGGACAAAAATCTGAATATATCTTGATTGACAATTATTCTTTTGTGCTTTTGAGTTAGTCTAGCGTTAAAATAAATTAAGTCCTAGCGCATGCTAGTAATATTGAAACTCTACTTTGCTAATACCTCCTATACTCCAGGATAGTTTATAACCAATGGAACTGCAGTTATTGATGGGAGTTATAGTCTCGTTTTCTAAAGTATAACCTGCCTCTGCTGTTAAAGAGTTGGAGTTGACTGTAAAAACTAATTTTCCATCTACAAGTACAAAGGTGTCAATTGCTTGCCCTTTGCTGCAATTCTTGTAAATAAAGGCGGATGGAATAGTGGTAATGAAATTTTCTCCAGCTTTTGTAATTCCTACCTCGGCAATATTGCCAGAAGAGTCGGCAGCTATTTGCGCTTCTAAATTTTCAATTTGTCCATTAGCCGCACTGTACGTTCTCCTTTTGAATACTTGCCATGACCTTGTTTTTCCGTTATCAAAAGTGATGTTTAGGTTTCCTCTTATTTTATGCTCAATGGTAGTTTGTTTTGTAATGGTTTCATATATCAGTCCTCCGTTGACATTGGTAACCAATATGCTACCGTTAAAAACTAAGGTTTGGTTATTTACTTCAAAAAGAACCGTATAGTTCTGATAATCCAATTTAATGACCGCACCAACGTCCTGCCATTTTGCAGTTGAAGGCATTAATGTGGCGACTATGCTTCCACTCAATACTTTTCTCCCGCAGTTTGAACCGTAAACGATTTTGTGTTTTCCTCCGGTAGTATCCACTTTAATAATACCACAGGGCAATATGACACCAGAATCAGCACTGCGACTTCCAAAGTTTGTAGTTTCTAAGGCTTTAAATGCGCTTTCGATAGATTGATCGTATTCATTTCGCGCCGTTTCGTCATTCGATCCTTGTTCGCTCACCGTTATTGATTCGGTTACATCGGGAATTGGAGGAACTTCAATTTCTTCTTTTTTACAAGCTGAAAAAAGCAGCGAAAACGCAAATACGCAAAGCAATAAATGTTTCATTCTGAAAGTTTAAGATTCAAATTTAATACATAAAAAAAGAGGAATTCAATTTCTTGAATTCCTCTTTTAAGTGACCTTGCAGGGATTCGAACCCCGAACCTCCGCATCCGTAGTGCGGTGCTCTATCCAGTTAAGCTACAAGGCCCTTACTTGTGCAAAAGTATAGTATTTCTTTAGGAATGAAAAGCTTTAAAGAAACTTTGATTTGTCCAAATTCATCCATTCCAGCGCTGAACCATGTAGCAAGTTTCCTTTTTTATTTTCTGAGTATTGCGTTCCATTTATTAATTGCCCCGGCTCCAATTCACCAAGCGGGAAGGGGTAGTCTGTTCCTAGAGCCACTCGATTTTCTCCAACAAGGTTCACTATGTAATCCAACATTAAAGGATCGTGAACCAAAGAATCTAACCAGAATTTCCCCATATAATCTCTAGGGTTTATTGGGTTGTCAACCGCGCATAAATCGGGGCGAACATTAAAACCATGTTCAACTCGGCCAAGTGTAGCAGGGAAGGAGCCACCGCCATGTGCAATGGCTACTCTAAGATTTGGTAGTTTTTCAAAGATTCCACCAAATATTAAATGACAAATGGCTCTAGAACTTTCTGCTGGCATAGAAACCAACCAGGGCAACCAATACTCCTGCAAAGAATCGGCACCCATCATATCCCAAGGGTGAATGAAAACACACATGTCCAAATCTTGACAAGCTTCAAATACGCGCACGATTTCTGGTGCAGACAAGTTCCAATCGTTAATATGCGTTCCGATCTGTATGCCAACGAGTCCAATTTCTTTGCACCTTCTCAATTCTTGAATGGCTAAATCGGGGTCTTGCATTGGTAAAGTGCCCAAGCCAATAAATCGCTTTGGGTAGTCGCTTACAATGCCTGCAATGTGATCGTTTAAGAATTTTGCAACTTCAAGTGTGTCTTTTGCTTTGGCCCAATAAGAAAACATTACGGGCACTGTGCTCAGTACTTGCACATCCACATGCTGATGATCGCATTCCTTCATCCTTGCTTCGGCGCTCCAACAATTGTCTTCTACTTCTCTAAAAAAGTGGTCGTCTTTCATCATTCTCGCGCAACACGGTTTGTGATGATCTAAATGGATAAATCCGCCGTAGCCAAATCGTTCTTTAAAGTTTGGAATATCTTTCGGTAGAATGTGTGTGTGTATATCAATTGTAAGCATGAGCCTAAAATAAAAAAAAG
>Ga0115547_1000214_pt1 | contig 40444 bp, 31 predicted proteins | sample COGITO_mtgs_1004_3_FD_87185 | JGI IMG/M metagenome (GOLD analysis project Ga0115547, IMG submission 87185) | Pelagic marine microbial communities from North Sea - COGITO_mtgs_100420 | ecosystem: Environmental > Aquatic > Marine > Epipelagic | place: Germany:Helgoland, sampling site Kabeltonne...
CATATAGGCTTGCTCTGCTTCGTGTGCAATACGGTCTCTTAATTCTTGATCAAAAAGATCTGGGTATTCGGCCCTAATTGTATTGATAATACGAGCGCCAACTTTAGCGTGGATGTCTTCCTCATTACGAGTATACTTTACTTGCTGATCTGTATCCTTAAGGACGTTCTTAAATCTAGCAAACCAATTTACAACGTAGAACTGACTAAACAAAGAAACATTCTCAACAAACAAGGTAAATAAAATAAGGGCGTAAAGGTATTGTTTTTTGCTGTCTTTATAAAAACGATGGGTATATTTCTTGAGATATTTAACCCTGCCCTGTATAAAGTCTAATTTTAGATTCTCTTCAAAAATATCTTCCATGTCCAGAATAGATATTAACCTCTCGTATGCATTGTTATGAATAACTTCAGTATTTGCCATAACATAACCAAGATCTTGTAGGGAGGGGTGTGGTAAGTTGTCTCCAAGTTTAGCCCAAAATGTCTTAACAGCCACTTCAATTTGTCCGATAGCACTTAATGTTCTAACTATAATTTCTCTTTCTTGATCATTTAGTGATGTTTTAAAGTTGTGTATATCAGATTTGAAATCAAACTCCTTATCGGTCCAAAAACCATTATGCATAGATTGTATAAACATTTCAGTCCAGGGGTATAGATTAGGTTTCCTTGATGTTTGCTCGTCGAATATACTCATTGTTATAATTTATTGTTATAGGTTTAATTGTTCTAATTGGCAAAAATAACCCAAGAGAAGGGTCGCCTAAGTAAGTTACACTTTACCAAAACTTAGGGCTTCGTCAATACAAAAATATAGTGATTTTTTTAAGTTGAAAAAAAAAAACGAAAAAAGTTTAGAAAAAATGTGGAACGATTCGTATAATAGAGACGGGAGGGAGATGGTATTCGATGAACTTTAAGGTATCCAATTACACAGATACTTCACAAAGCCTGTTACCTTCGTGTTTAAAAAAATACCTTCCGTTAAGTATATGTTATCGATTACATATACGTTACCGTATAGTATAACTTAACGACAACGTATTTTATTAAACACTCAGTGAAAATTTTTTAAACAGTTTAAACTATTTAAAAAAATATTCAAATATTTAGTAATAATTGCTTGACTAACATGTAATTTTGTGTTAAATTATTATTGTATATGGATTTAAACAATAAGATTATAGGTATTGCTGGCAATGCTAGATCTGGAAAAGATACACTCGGAAAAAATTTTGAGAAAATCTTGAAAGATAATGGTATTAAGGCTAGAAGTTTTTCTTTTGCTCATGAATTAAAAATGTCTGTTGATGGGTTTTTAATAGAACAATTAGGAATTTCCGCCTTCACAGAAGACGAGAACGAAAAAAAAACAATTAGGCCATTCCTTGTTTTTTGGGGAACGGACATGATGAGAAACATCAATAATAATATTTGGATTGAAAAACTACAGCCTTCGCTTTATGATAATCAAGTCAACATAATTACCGATGTAAGGTTTTTAAACGAACTCCAGTGGGTTAAGGATAATAATGGCTTTTCTGTTTTATTAAAGCGTGATGGAGCAGAGCCAGCCAACAAATACGAAGAAGAAAACAATAAGTATATAGCTGATTCTTCAGATTTGTGTTTTCATATTGCAAACTTTGATGATGAAAAGTTAATACAAACAGCTGCAAACGAGGTTTTAAACTCTCTAATCACGAAAAACACATACAAACTATGGAAAACGACCTGTCCCTTATAAATAACATTAAAGAAAACAATAGCGGGGATTCATTGTTAGAACTAATAGAAAGACATTCTGGAATGTATGTTCATATAGTTGATAAATATATACATAAAAATTCATATGTCAGTAGAGATTTAATTATAGATGATAAAGATTTTGTAATATATCAATCGGCACTTGAATACAACCCAGAGAAAAAAAGCAAGTTCTCAACATTTTTAGCGAACCAAACAAAATGGAAGTGTTTAAATGCTATAAATAACGTGAGGAACAAAAATAATTCCGATATAGAATTAGCCGATAAAGAGATTTCCAAAGAATGTGGAACTATAAATTTGATCGAAAAAATAGAAGCGTTTGATTGCTTTCATAAGGCACTTAACGAAGAAAGTGATAAAAGAGTGAAAAAAATTATTGACATTAGGTACAATACGGATAATAATAGATTAAATCCATGGAGAAAAGTATCCAAGGAATTAAATCTGAGTATTCAAGGATGTATAAACATCCATAACAGATTCATAAACAAAGTAAAAAAACAACTCGACAATATAAATTATGTTTAACACAATAACAGCAGCAGGGTATCTGGTACAAGATCCAGAAACAAGAGATGTAAACTCCAAAAAAGTTTGCAAACTACGTCTTTGTATTTCTAGCAATAGAGCAAAAGACGATGAAAAGGTTTTCATTGATGTGGAAATGTGGGGCAGACAAGCAGAAATTGCAGAAGAATATCTAAAGAAGGGGCGCAGCGTTATTGTAAATGGAGAACTAAGACGGAACTCTTGGGAAAAGGATGGGAAGAAGTATACAAAAGACTTCATTACTGCTCAAAGTTTTCAGTTTATTAATACTGGTAATTCTGAAAGTAGTGATGGCTCTGACAAATCAGCTAAAGCGGCACCTAAAAACACAGCGCCTGTTGATGAAGACATTCCGTTTTAATGAAAATCCTATTAGACGCTCCATTTAATTCGTTAAGCCTCGGCAATGTTTCTTACAACATTGCTCGAGAGCTTTTCGATAAGGGTCATGAAGTTGGTATTTTTCCAACAAATAATAATTTTGATCTTAAAGCATATAACATATCTGAAGATTTAAGATTAAAGTTTGAATCTTCAATAAAAAATAGATTTGACTACCTGAATGAAAATATTCCATGTTTAAAAATATGGCACTTAAATGGTTCTGAAGACAGAAAAAACTCTAAACAGTATTTGTATACTTTTTACGAGTGTAACCAACCGACAGAAACCGAAAAGAAAATAGCCAAAGCTCAAACAAAGACTATTTTTAGCTCCTCATGTTCTTCCAATATGTTTGGATCTTTATTTGTGCCCCTAGGGTTCGACAAAGATTTTTTTAGAACAGAAAAAAAATATCTTGAGGGTGTTGTCCACTTTGGATTGATGGGTAAGTTTGAAAAAAGAAAACACACAGCCAAAATAATTAAAGCTTGGTTAAAAAAATACGGTAACAATAACAAGTATCAACTAACTTGTTGTATAACAAACCCGTTTTATAAAAACGAGGAAATGAATTATATTGTTAATTCTATCCTAGAGGGGAAAAGATATACAAATATAAATTTCTTGCCATATCTAGAAAAAAACTCAGAGGTAAACGATTTGCTTAATTCTATTGATATAGACTTAACTGGACTTTCTGGTGGAGAGGGTTGGAATTTGCCATCTTTCAATGCTACCTGTTTGGGTAAGTGGAGCGTTGTTCTTAACGCTACATCTCATAAAGATTGGGCTACAAAAGATAACTGTATCCTAATAGAACCTAGCGGTTCGTTTGATTGTTACGATAACAAATTTTTTATTAAGGGCGGTGATTTCAATCAAGGAACATTTTTTGATTGGAGAGAAGAAGATGCAATTGCAGCAATGGAAGAAGCAGAAAAAAAAGTGGGACAAATTAACACGGAGGGACAAAAATTAGCTGAAAAAATGTCCTACTCGAATACATTAGACTCTATTTTATCCCATATATCATAGGTTTTACAACTGGCACAAAAATTGTTTATAAATATATTATGAGAACATTATTCCAAGAACTATATGGTAAAAATATAATAGAAAGCAAAGATGACGTCTATACTGCCGATTTTGAATTGGCTGGTTTTTCCAAAAAAGATGTAACAATTACAGCTGACAATCAAAACATTAAAATCAAAGCAAAAAAAGACGAAAATAATAAAGAGTTTTCTATATCTCTTAACGATTTGGTATCCCCAAACGATATAACATGTGAAATGTCGAATGGCCTTTTAACTATTACAATGCCTAAAAAACAATGTGAAAAATCTATATCTATTAAAGTTAATTAATTTTATTTTTATTAAAAGTTAAATAAAAGCGGGTGCAGTTTGAATACTGCGCCCGTTTTCATATAATATATTATGCCTATTTATATTTACAAACACCCAGATGAAGAAGAGTATATAGAAGTATTACAGACAATGGCCCAGGATCATGAATACTTTGATTCTGATGGGTTAGAATGGAAAAGGGTGTTTACTGTGCCAAATGCATCAATAGACTCTCAAATAGACCCCTATAGCAAAAAAGATTTTGTCGACAAAACAGCTAACAAAAAAGGAACATTTGGGGATATGATGGATCATAGTAAAGAAATGAGCCAAATGAGGGCTGAATCAAATGGCGGCGTTGATCCAGTTAAAGAAAAATATTATAAAGACTACTCCTCCAAAAGAAAAGGAGCAAAACATTTTGATGAAATAAAATCCAAATCAAAAAATAACAAGCAGGTAGATATAGATTTTGGCAAATAGACCAACTGATCTATGTTACTTACATCATCCCCCATCTAATTTTAATTCTTTTTTATATTTGTTATACCATTTTTTTAAAACGGATTCAAAAGAATCTGATTCGACTTCGTATTTTTTTCCTGATTCAGATTCATAAGACGCAAACCAGATGTCTTGGCCTCTAATTTTTTTTATGTTTGGTTTTGGTTTCATTTTATACATTAGGGTAATTTGACCATAAAGCCACCGTCATCCCCTGAAAACTTGCCCCAACTCCTCCATATGAAGCTATATGGGCTGTTGTAACAAACAATGACCCTCCTGGACCAGAAAAGGCTCCAGCACCAACGATTGATGCGTCTCTATTTATATAAATATTATTTATAGAGTTACACCCCTTGAAACAATCCTGACTTATAAGTGATATTGCATCTTTAAAAATAACATTACCACCTATACTGGAGCAATTTTCAAAAGCTCCAATTCCTAAACCTAGTAAAGGTTCACCAAATACCAGCGGAGTATTTATACTGCTGCATCCAGAAAAAGCATAATCATCTATTCCTCGTAAAGTGTTAGTTGGTAATATTAACCCTTCTAGATTAGAACAACCTTTAAATGTTTTTTTCCCTATTCCTCTTGTCGGACTACTAAGATCTAATTCACCAGTAAAACTAGAACAATTTTCAAAACAGTTTCCAGTAAGGATAAGTTCTTTAAGTCCATTACCTAAAACTAATTGTCCCCTATCTTCAGCTAGGGGTGAATTGTAAGCGTTATGAAATGCCCCTGGATAAGAACCTCTAAAATTGGGCATTACCAAATCACCCACAAGATCCCAATCTTTAAATTGATCTTGCGCGATAGCTATAGCATCGATTCTTAAAGTTAAACCTTGAGGAGCTATAAGAGGCTCAATGAAGTCGTATGTCGAACCAACAAGATCAACAGACGCTGGTATATGCAATAAGCCAAAAGTACAATTTTCAAAAGTTTGTTGTGTTAAAACAGCTCCAGTACCAGCATATAAACCACCTCCAGAAGGCGCTATTAAAGTGTTTTTGAAAGCTCCTGCACCCACACTTGTAACCGATTCTGGTATATTAATGATACCCTTAAATCCAGGATAATCATCAAATGTATTAAGACTTAAGCCAGTGCAATTTTCAAATGCATAAACACCTATGTTTCCTAGGCCTTCTGGAAGAAAATCCATGTCAATTATATTATTGCAATCTTTAAACGCTCTATCCCTAAGGGTTGTTAATGAATAACCATTTTTCAAAGGAAAAAATTCATCTAATGAGGGATCAGCTCCGTAGAAGGTCAAACCAGTCAAACTGGTACACCCATTAAAAGCATCTACATCTATAAATTGCAGTCCAGTATTGATTTGTAATGAAGAAAGACCGCTACAATTTCTAAAAGACTCCGAACCCACATACGTTAAAGAAGCTGGTAATTCTAAATATCCAGTAAAACCATAAGAGTTAAATGCTGAAGCATTTATTACTGCAACTCCTTCTGAAATTTCAAGATAACTTTGAACATCGTAACCTAAATCTTTATAAAACACATAATTAGACGAAGAGATTTGATCGTTACAACCAGGAACAACCAAACCTTGAAAATTGCAATCAGCAAATGTATTTGTGCTATTAAGTTGAACATCATTGGGAATTTCTAAAGAATCATAACCGCTACAACCACTAAACGCATTGTCTCCAATCCCAGTTAAAGAACAAGGAAGCTTTAAATGTCCATCTAAAACCGTATAGTTGGAAAAGACGTTGCTTTCTATACTGGTTATACCACTTGTGATGACAGAACCTGCTAAACCTATAACAATATCAGGAAACTCGATAGAAGAAAAAGATCCACTTAATTTTTCAAAAGAACCAAATTCTATAATTTCAACTCTATCATCTATTTTCAAACCACTTCCGCTTATTTCTACGTTGCTAAAGTTTGTGTTTTCGAATGCAAACTTACCTATACTTACATTTTCTGAAATTCTTAATTGCCCATCAAAACCAGTGCAATTATAAAAAGCATAATCCCCAACTGGGTAATCACCCCCACTTCCACTTATTATCAAATCTCCTTCAAATCCATCACATCCATAAAAACCACTTTTATCTATAAGCTCTAAATAATCAGGCAACAACAAGGACCCAGTAAAAGAATAATTATCAAAGGTTTTTTTATTTATTTTCATCAAAGTAGACGGTAGTGTTAAACTACCACTAACTTGACTAAAGAAATCAAACTCGCCATCACTTATTTCTGTTATTGATTCTTTTATTTTTAAGTTTGAAAAGTTTGTATTTTCAAAAGCACTGTTAGAAACCTCTAAAGATTGACCAACAACAAGGCTACCATCAAAACCAAAACAATTTTTAAATGCATCTTCTCCTATATACTTAATAGACGCGCCTATATCCAAATCCCCAATAAAGTTTTGGCAATTATAAAAAGCCCCACTACCTATACCAGTTAAAAAATCAGGCAATATTAAGTCTCCAGTGAAACCAAAATTATCAAAAGCATTATCACCAATATAACGCAAAAACCCATTAAACGTTAGGGAACTTTGAGTATCAAACGAGTAGATTGGATTTTTATACCAATCATAATCTCCGTCTGAAACAATGCCAGAGACTGGCTGTGATACACAAAGTTCTTTAAAATCACAACCCAAAAATGGTTGTACTCCGCTTTGTATTTTATTAGATATACAAAGCACTTCCAGACTTGAGCAATTAGCGAAAGAATAATCCCCCATATATTCCAAGAAAGATGGAACATCCAAAACCCCAGTTAAATTAGAACAACCAGAAAAAGACTGATTTTCAATACGAAGAACGCTACCTAAAATAATGCCCCCATCAAATCCAGTGCAACTTTTAAACGCTTCATCATTAATAAATAAAACAGACGAAGGAATATTTAAGTCTCCATTTAGATTGTAGCAATTTTTGAAACCACTTTTCCCTATTTCTTCCAATGTATCACCAAGGTTTAAAACGCCATCAAATCCATAACAATTATAGAAAGAAGCATCACCAACAGAATTAAAATTGGAACCCATAACAAGATCCCCAGTGAATCCAGAGCAATTATAAAAAGCTTCGTTGCCTAAATCAATAAGAAGCTCAGGAAAATCAAGATCTCCAATAAATTCTGTATTTTTAAAAGCTTTGTCGTCTATTTTTTTAATAGAATCAGAAAAATATAAATAACGATCAAAACCACAGTTTTCAAATGCTGATGTTCTCACTTCTAAAATAGAGTTTGATAGATCAAGGTCGCCAGTAAAAGCATAACCACTAAAAGCTCCAGTATTTATTATTTCAACCCCAGTTTCAAAACTAAGAGAACTATTAGTTACAAAAGGAAGATAGAAAGAAAAATTCCCCTCATCAACTACGGTGGCGGAGCCCTTAACAATAAGCTTATTAAAAGAACAACCATCAAAAACATTGTTACCAAACGTAATATTTTTTCCAGCTCTTAAGCTTTGATCAAACCCAATACAACCGCTAAAAGCACCGTCTGATATAGAAGAGGTATTTTCTCCAAGATCCAAATTTCCATCCAATAAAATACAATTAGAAAAAGCCTTTGCACCAATTGATTCTAGAGAGCTTGGAAAAACCAAAGAACCAGTTAAAGAAATACAATCAGCAAAAGACTTTTCTCCTACCGATTTAAGTGACTCTCCTATGCTTATGACACCATTTAAACTTAAACAATTTTCAAAAGCACTGCTTCCTATGTTTGTAACTTTGTCTGGAATTACTAAAGCTCCAGTTAATTGATTGCAGTTAAAAAACGCTTTATCTTCTACATTTATTAGTGATTCACTTAACGTTAGAGAAGAGTCAAAACCAAAACAATCAGCAAAAGCTCCAGTACCCACAGATATTGTTTTAAGACCTATATTTAATGGTCCAGAAAAACTTGAGCAACCAGAAAAAGCGCCGACACCTATTGTCTTTACCTTGTCTGTAATATATAGTTGACCCTCGAAGCTATAACCGTCAAAAGCATAATCTCCTATTGTAACTATTTCATTTCCAATTTCAAGAGATCCAGTAAAGTCTAAAAATTCGTCATAATTTCCATCGTTTACAGAGACGAGAGAATCGCTAATTCCCAAGGTGTCAAAATCACAACCAAGAAAAGCGTCAACCCCGATAATTGTTTCATAATTTAGTGTTATCTTTCCATTAAGACCATTACAATTTGCAAAAGCTCTTTCTCCCACAGAATCAACATTGTCAAATATTGTCAAGTCTCCGACAAAACCAAAACAATCTTCGAAACAACTTTTACCAATATTTATAATATTTTTACCAAGATTTAAATCGCTACCTAGACTTTGACAATTATAAAAAGCTGAATCCCCCAGATCGGTTAAAGAGTCTGGCAGTGTAAGGTTTCCAGTAAAATTAGAACAATTTTTAAAACCGCTATTATCAATAAGTTTGAGTTTGGACCCTAAAAAATTTAAAGACCCATCAAAACCTAGACAGTTTAAAAAAGCACCCTTTCCTATATTTTCGGCAAACTTAGGGATATTTAAATCTCCAATAAAAATATAATTATCGAAAGAATAATCACCAATTGTTTTAACAGATAAATCAAAAGATAAATTTATATCCCAATCTGACCAATAATCATAATTTCCGTTTTGCACATTAGTTACTGAATTTGATACTTCTAATGTATCGAAATTACAACCTTCGAAACCGTTTGCTCCGATTGTAACATTTTGTCCAATAATTATTTTTTCAGTAAAGCTAGAACAATTATAAAAAGCTTCTGAACCAATACTTGTTAAACTTTCTGGTATAGATAAATCTCCTGTAATGCTATTACAATTATAAAAAGCCCCGTCTCCTACACTAGATATACTATTTCCCAGATAAAGGCTATCAAAACCAACACAATTTAAAAATGCATCTGATTTAATTTCTTTAAGATAGTCACTTAAAAACAAAAGACCATCAAAACTACTGCAATCCTTAAAAGATCCTTGACCAATAGATAATACTGTGTCAGGGACAAAAAGTCTACCTGTTATGTTTTGGCAACCATCGAAAGCAAAGTCGCCAACTTCAGAGACATTATTACCTAAATATAATAATGCAGCCGTAAGATCGTTTTGACTCCATTGGGTTGGTATGTTTTCTGCGGTACTTCTAATAGGTAAATCAAGAGAATCATAAACGACGCTTGGCCCAAGAGAAAATGGCCAACCATTTAAACCTTTCTTGTCGTAAGATAAAAACTGAAAATTTGCGTCGTAAATCATTTCATTATTTACGCCCATAGAATATGTAAAAGAGTTCAGCTTGACGTTATCAAATAAAAGTTTTACAGCAAAAAGTTCGTCTCTAACCGTAAATTCAAATTCATAATCCTCTTCTGAAGCCAATAAGCCAGAGATAAAACCAGAGTCATAGTTATCTACTTTTGATGATATTGAAATGTCACCTCTTATTGGGTATTGTATTTTTCTACCATAAACATAATCAGACCCAAGCCCATACAAAGGTACTCTTTCTAAATTAACCCTAAAATCGAAAGACTCTATAATGTGCTCTTCTTCAGATATCGATTGTCCTCCAACTTGAATGTTTTCAAGTCTTAAATCAAGACCGCAACTGCTATTAACTATAGTGGGGTTTGACGAATCAAACGGTATTTCGTTTACAGTCCCAGATAAAACCGAATCTTGCAAATTTATATTACCAACGCCTAAAGAATTTCCACTTTGAAGATTTATTGCTGGAGATTTAATTGGACCTTCGTACAAAGATGCTTCGATATTTGAACATTTATAAGTAGCTCTTGCTAAAGGAATAGAATTATTTTGAAAACTCATTCCATAACTATTTAAATATGCATTTCCTATAGAAATAACCTCACCGCTATTAGGTATAGATAAATCAGCAGACTTAAAATATTCTATTGCGTCAGAACCCTGTTCTGGGTGGTTGTAAAAATGAAAATTATAAGACTTTTCATTTAAGCCCTCCAATAAACCAACGGGAACAAAATTTCTGCCAATTGAGAAATTCAAACCCATAAGAACTTCGTTATACATCGCTGGAGATGCAAAATAATCAATATTTAAATCGACATCTGGATGTCTATTGATATCATCTATCTGTGGCTTTTTTCTCCCTATTTGTCTAACACTAGCTCTATCCATCTGGAATGAATACGATGAATTTTGAACAGCCGAAAAAAGATAACCAGTTTCATCTGTTACCTTAAAGGCTGGAGACTCAGTTATTAAAACAAGAGTGTTGTTGCTTTTTAATAAATCTCTCATTATGATAGTTCAAATGGGAATGTGTAGGTGAAGCCTCCTACTTGTTCTTCGAAATTTTCACTTAAAGAACCAAGAGGATCTTCTTTCATTTTTATAGACAGTTCATGAGTATCACAACCCAACCAAGTATGAGTCCATTCTGTGGCAATTAAAATCTTAGGCCTATTATACAAAGAAGGTATTCTGTGTTTAAATCTCATATAACCACCCTTTGTCTCTAAAAAATGAAGCATAGCCTTCAACTGTTTTGTGTCTATCGCTGTAAATTTATAGTCAATCGGAAAAACAGCCGAATTAATTCTATTTTTTTCTCTTTGTGAAAAATCTGATTCAAACCTTGAAATGTCAAAAGACACAGAGTTTTGCCACTTTGCGTCTGGACACCAACAAAATTCTCTTGTCCACGGAGATGTTTCTTCTGCTATAAAAACGTTTGGCGTCACAAACTCTGTAGAAACATGATCTCTAATGCAATAAAAAAAGTTATATATCTTATTCTGACTTCCAGCGTCACCTTTATAATAAACAACATCATTTTTTTTGTAGCTCTTATTATTTCCATTCCATTTTTTAAATGGAAAATTTACATAAGATTTACTTTTCCATTCAAAAAGATTCGGAATTTCATCGGCGTTAAAGTCTACTCTTATTTCAAAACTATTTTCATTCTTATGGGTCACACTATAAGAATCACAATATCCATATGTATCTTTGTATACGTCTCGATCAGTTTTCAGATAAAACGGAATATGTCCTCCTTTTTTTTCTAGCTCGTTTACCAACTTAACTGCATCGTTTCCGTTTTCTTTAAAAACAACCTGATAAGAAGCCTTTAAAGAATTTACGTCTTTTGGATGAATATAAAAATAATTATCATCTTGACGATATTCTCTAAGACTGGAAGAAAAGGTAACAGAACTCCCGAAAGTGGGGTCATAATCCGAAACCAAAGCGCTTTGTATACCAGATAGATTTTCACTCCTATCATAATACAGTTCCCCTGATGAATAATTCGTAGCCATTAGATATGCCCCTTGTAGTTTAAAGATAACTTTAACGCCCCATCAGCTGATACATCTAAAGATTCACCAACTAAGCTAGCATTAGGTATACTTACACTCTGCAAATTAGTTCCGCCCCTACCTTTTATATTTAAATTAACACTTTTATTTTCTCTTTCTTCGAAAAAATCCCAAGAATTAGCAAGAAAAGCATCATCTACATCAATTTGTATAGAACAAGAGTATTCAACTGGAGGCACCAATAATATATCTTGATGTTCTTTATTACAAATTCCATAAAGAGGTTTCCTTTTTAAGTTGATTGAATAATCAAAATTAGAAACTCTATTTGTCGAAGAATTATCGCAAGATACAGTTATAGATCCTTGGCTTGGTATATCTATCAAAGGGTGAGGCGCTACTTGGAAATTGTCGCTTGCGTCAACACCTGTAGTCATTTCGTCTAATATAAATATATTTACAGAACTTCTAGGAGAGGAACCGACAGCACAGTTTAAAGAGTAGGAAGACAAATACCCCTCATTAAATCCATAATGAATACCGTCGTAATATATACTCCCATCAATAGAATTATTGCCAGTGTAATTTAACAAATAATCTTCATATATTAAATTTCTGTTTATTGTCAGTGTTTGATTATTTTGACTTAGTACTGAATTAAAACCTTTTCTAGTTCCAAGTGGGTATTCCATTTTTGCACCAGCAGAATAGCTTATATTTAAGGTTTCTATTCCAGAAACCTCATAATCCCCAGCAAAAAACCTAGATTCGTGATTAAACTTAGCTTCAAACATTTTTATCTTCTTAATTGACCACCCAATCTTTTTTCGTCTGACAAAACAAGCAGGACCTGCTCTTTAATAAGATTAGCCATTCTCTTGTTATCTTCATTTGTTCCCTGACCCATGGCTCCTGTTTGTGCTTGTTGCCCTTGTTCTTGTTGACTCCCTGCGCCTTGTGTTTGACCTCCTACGCCATTTATTGTAATATTTATATCCCCAACTTTATCTTTTGAAACATCAATCAAATCTTCAAGCTTATCTATGACATCTTTGCTTATGCCAGTGTCCGACTCTATACTTTGACCACCAGCATTTAAGCCTTGCAGATTAGACTCTCCTACTCTACTTACTGCGGCGCTGTTCATTATAAACTCACCTCCATTCAACATAGTTGGAACTGTATCCACCCCAGGTTGAGGAGGAATCATTCCTCCAGTAGCAAAATTTGGAGGCCTTGCAGAAGCGGAACGGATTGGACTATCGATCGTTTGTGGCGGTGAACCATCTGGTCCAAATGGTTCACCGCCACTACCAAAGCTACCAGTAATCTTATCAGTAACAAATCCAGTAGCAGCTGATATGGCTGCTGAAAGCAGTGCTCTCTTTAGGGCTTTCTTACGCTCCTTTTCTCTCTGCTCATATTCAAAGCGTTGTCTATCCCTCACTTCCTGCCATTCAAAAACCAATCCGAGAGCTTGTCTTTTGGCGTCTTGCACTCTAACTTGTTCTGGGGTACCAACATTTCTTCCAAAGTTTGTCAACCTTCCGCTTTCTGGCTCAAGATTTATATATGCGCCAGTTCCTCCCAAATCAGATATTACATCTGTTAACCCAGCAGTAGACCCCTGAGTTGCAAAATCAAGCAGATTCTGTCTTCCAGATATTTCTCCATAACCTTCAATTCCTGGAGTAAAGAATCCACCTTTTCCAGTTTGCGCTGGTGCGTTTCTTAATTCGTTTTCGTCTTCTTTAACCAAGCCTCCTTGGTTGTAACCTGGGACAACGCCTCGGTTAATGGAGTCCATAAATTTTTCTCCGAATTTTGATACAGAACTTTTTTTCACCACGTATTCTCCACCCATGAGCATTGCTGGCACATCATCTCGAGCCCCACTACCTCCAGTAACTTTACCTCCAGCGGCATAACCCAGCGCTGATGAAATAGATTTTCCAACACTTGAAAATGCATTAGACAAGTCTCCTGCTATACTTTGTAAGTTAGCTTTGTAAAGTTCTTTTAAGAAAGATGTAGCAGCGTCTAAAAGAATATCTTTTAAATCTCCCCCTTGTGTTATTGCTTCCGTCATTCCTTCTATGACATTATCTCTGAATTGAACAGAAGCATTTACAAAAGCGGTTTTGAAATTTTCTTTGCCTTGTTCAGGAGTTACAACAAGAGCCGCATAAAGCTGTTTACCTATACTAAGGGTTCTGTTCTCTATTTCTTTTATATTAGTCAACAACACCCTAGCACCATCAAGGTCACCAGCTTGTAAAAGATCAGCAATCTTAGTGTTAAGTTCTGCTATTTGAATAGTCTTTTCTAACTGGAATTCAAGAGCAACTTTTTTAGCTGCGTCTATTTCGCTAGCAATTTCAGCCTCCAGTTCAAGTGTAGCTAGAATCTTGTTTTCAGCCAAAACTCTTTCTTCATTACTACCTCCTTTTTTACCCACTTCGATACCAGCTTTAGCGGCTGTCCCAGTAACCAAAGAACTTTTTAAATCTTGAGTTGCAAAAGATGTTCTAGCTTTAAATAAAGACTGTCCTAAAGTATCTTGTTGCTGTGCGGCAGCTTGAGCAGCTAAAGAGTTAGCAGTTTGAATACTTGCGTTTATATCTAATAATGACTTATTTCTTTGTAAATCTAGTTTTGTTTGACTATCATTACTCTTAGATTCAACTTCTTTTACACTAGCTGCAGTTTTTGCTACAGTACCTGATACATCAATAGGAGCTGCAGGAGTAAAATCAATAGGAGCTGCAGGAGTAAAAAAATCTTTTGTTATTTCATTAAGAGTTTTTAGTGTAGGTTTTTCACCTGTTAAATAATTAAATTCAAACTCTCTTTTAAAAGTTTGATCCTGTTTATTTTTTTGCTGCGTCAAAGCAATTGCTTCGCCAATAAGAGGAAGCCCCTTTAGCAAATCGGCAATTTGTGTTGGCAATAATTTTATAGCCTCAGTTGCTTTGCCTACAGCGGTAGTTGTGCCTTTTGAGGCATTCTCTCCTGATTTATCTTCTATTTTTACTGCATCACCCCCAAGCCTTTTAATAGTTGATTTGTCTTTATCTATATTTTTTTGTAAATTAATTATATCGACTGTTGTGTCAGACTTTTTCTCTTCAAGCCTAGTAGATTCGTTTTGAGCTTTACGCCTTTTTTCTACCAAGCCTCGAAGCTTTTCTTCATTTTTTTCTAATTTTTTTGTATATTTTTCAAATGTCTCTACAGTATTTTTGTATTCAGTTCTAATATCCGCCCACGGTAGACCAAGTTCGTCTCGTTGTAATCTTTGCTCTGGTGTAGATTGATTTGCTATATTTGGGTTTTTTCCACCAGCAGCTAAAATTCTATCAAAACGAGGTTTAAGTTTTGATAAAATTTCTGCCGCCTTGCTAATATCCGAATTGGTTTTTGATATTTGATTGCTAAGATTACTTATCACAAATTCCTCTTTTATAATAGATTTATCTAACGTCTTTACTTCATCTTTTTTAGTGGACAGGGAAGACTCTGATTCTTTTATATTTTTAAAAGCTACATCTATAGCTTCTTTATTTACAAGCTTGCTTACCCAACTTCCGAAAAGATCTACGTTGGTTTTCATAGCGGTTGTTGCGGTTTTACTTGCCGTAGAAAAATCAGCTACATTTTGTCTTTGGCCTTGGATTATGGCTTCAGCGGCAGCCAAGTCTTTTTTCGCTTGCTCCTCTTGCTGTCTTCTTTGCAAAACAATAGCTGTCTCAATTTGGCCAGCTATTTTTGGAAGATTTTCCAGTGTAGCTGAATCCACTATAGCTTCTTGCGACCTTTCTTTGTCTATACCAAACCCAGAGCTACGAATACGATCCCTTAATTGGTTTTGCTCTCCAACCAAAAACTGTCTTTTTTCTTCTTTTATTTGTTCCTGTCCTATTTCAAAATCTAGATTTGCAATTCTTTTTTTCCCGCCAGCTTGGTTTCTGCTTCCAAATACACCTACCAAATTTGCTTCTTCTTTTAGTTTATCTATTTCTAGGGCTCTTATATTTTTATTAGAAGAGCTTCTAGCTTCGATCTCTCCAGCTTCTCTTTGAAGGTCCCTTTGTCTTCTTTGTTCTGACACCTCTTCTGTCTCAAGCTTCAACAATCTAAGACGAGCGTTAGCCTGTTCTGTTATGGCTTGCTCAAGTTGGGCTTTTTTGGTTATTTCTGTTATTTCGGTTCTAATAACGCTAACAATATCTCCACTTAACTTTTCTATCCCACTTATCTTACTTAATCTATCCTCTACAATATTAGCTATATCACCCTCTATTTTTTTACCAGAAAGTAAAATTATATTAGTGTCAACAAGAATGTCTTTTATCTCATTGGCAGTCTGTTGTTTTATCTTATCTGTGGCGTCTGGTTGCAAAACGTTTTGAATAGCTTGGTTGCCCTGTATCCTCTTAACAAAAGCGTTAGATATGTCTTGGTTAAGTTTCTTTTGTGCTTCGAGTCCGCGAATTTCTTTTGCTATTTGATCTTTTCTTAATTTTCCAGCTCTACCAGAAGAAGCTTCTAGCTCTAATTGAAATTGTGCTTCAGTTTTAATTGAAGCTAAAGTTTTAGCTCTTTCGAGATTAGAATCTAATTGAATCTTAAACCTTTCAGAGTCAAGTTTCACTATTTTTTTCTGAAATTCCTCTTCTTTATTTCTTTCTTTGCTCTTCTCTATTAGGATTTTTAATATATTTGCTTGAGATTCCTCTTCTTTTATAAGAAGTTTTTGAAGCCTTTCCTGCTCTTCTACATCTCCTTCTGTTTTCGCTCTCTCTAACTTACTTTGCAATCCAGTTATTTTTCCTACTCCCGCCCTAGCTTCTCTCTGTTGGTCTTTAGAAAGTTTATTAAACTGCTTATCAAGAACTTCTCCTATTTTTTCTGGATTATCTATAATTACTTTGCGGTCTTCTGTTCCTAAAGTATTAAGAATCCCTCTTTCAAACTGTTTTGAAATTTCTTCGCCTAAAGTTTTATCATTTTTATCTCCAGTTGAAATTGTACCTAAAACACCTCCTCCTGTTTCTGATCTTTTATTTAATAACTCTCTTACAATCTCAGCAGGGTCTGTAAGAAGCTTTCCATCTTCTCCTTTAGCTCCAGCTAAAGCGGCCCTTCTTGAACTCAACCTACCTTCAGCTAAGTTTATTGGCCCTTTTGAAAGATCTAAACCGCTTTGAATAGCTGCTTCGCCTAATTTACTAAGAGCCTGTGCCGCCTTCTCTGCTGGCGTATCAATAATATTGAGCTTTTCTGCTATATTAGTAAAAAAGCCTTTAAACCCATCAATACCTTTTTGAATAACGTCAGTAAGAGGTTTCAATAACTCAATACCTTTTAAAAACTTAAAAGCAGCGCTAAGACCTTGAAAAGCAACAACTGCTTGGCCAACAAAAGGAAGAAGTTTTGTGAAGTTTTTAGTTACAAATTTTAATGTTTTACTAAGTCCTGTTGCAAATTTTTTTCCAGTCTTGCCACCTTTTCCTCCCAGCAATCCTAAAGTACCTGGGCCACCACCTTTGCCTTCTCCTTTGCCGTTGATCAAACCAAGAAGACCAGAATTCGTATCTGTTAAATCTTGGCCGAAAGATTCAAATAAAGCAAATGTAGTTACGGCTCCAGCGGCACTCTCAGCAGCCCCAGCTAAACCTTTTTGAAATCCAGTCAACTCTCCTTCAATACTTGAGAAAGCCCCCTGTAAAGTAAATGCTATCGCAGAAAGACCTATAAGCTTTGCGGTTGTATCTCCTCTGACTTTTTCTTCTTTCTTTTCTATAGATCCAGAAGCTACGTTTGAAATACCCTCTTTTGCCACACCAGAAATTTTCTTTTTTCCTTCTGCTAGTGTTTTCGCATATTCAGAAGCTTCTTTGGATGCCTCCTCATAAGATTTAGTGCCTTTTTGTACTTCTTGGTTTAGCTCTGCTATTTTTTTGTTTAAAGAGTCAAGGCTTGAAGCAAAAGCTTTTACGCTTGAAGAAGATATTCCAGAATTACTAAGTGTATCTTTTGTTATTGCAAAGTTTGGTATCCTGCCAGTAGGTTCATCCCTAGTGTTTGTCACAGCTAAACCTTGCGGGTTTTGGCTGTTTCTTAATTTCCCACTTTGATTTACTCTTATTTGATTAGCATTTAGACCAGCAGCCCTTTCTCTTCGAATTGCATTCTCAAGAGGGGTCTCTTGGTTTGCGAAGTTAGGAATATAACCAGAAGCAGAGCTTTCCAATATACCTCTTTTGTCAGAAGTAAAAGACCGACCCTCTAATCTACTTAAATCACCCTGTTTTATTGTATAAGTTCCATTAGGAAACCTTCCGTTGGGGCCTTTTTTTAGAAACCCTAATGTTTTTGCATCCTCATTTAATAGTTTTTTACCTACAAGATCTGCCTGATCTACCTCATTGCCCTTTCTTACGAATGCTGGTTTGCTACCAACTAATACATCAAAAAACTTTTTAGCTGCCGACTTCTGAAGTGTCTTGCTAGATGACCCCTTAACTTCGGCACCTGACTTGCCCTGGCCTTCTTTAACTCCAAAAGCTTCATATATGCCCTTAGACTTTGGCAAATCTATTAATGAGTTTTCTGTTCTTGATGCGTAATCCTTAAATCCATCTCCATCTAATAGAGAAGCTAAAGCAACCTCAAAAACACTTCCAGCTAAAGAATTTACCGCTCCCTTCTGGAACCTTCCTTTTAATTCATTAGCACTTTCAGACCTGACATTGATTGGGCTAGAAATACCCCCAGCTGTTTTAACTGCTTGATCGGCTCCTAAATCTCTAATTTCAGCTTCTAATTTATCTATGTAAGAACTACCCCCAGCATCACCTTTTGGCTTTCTTGCTTGATATGTCGGTACATCTACCTTGGTAAGAAGTTCCTCACCAAAACCTTTTTGCCCCGCTTTCTCAGCAGACTCATAAATTCTTGTTTGATTTTTTTTATCTTTAACTGCATAAAATGAAGAATCGGCTTTATCTTCACCATAAGAACCTGTAAGCAAAACAAAATCTTGACCACGCTGGTTTATGTATTCCTTTGCAAAATTAGGAACATAACCTCCAGCTGCATTTTTTCTAAATTCAGATTTATCCCAAACATTTTTACCTCTTTTGGCTCTTCCGAAATACTTAGTAAAGGCTCCTAGCGACGAATCAGAAATAATGTCCGCAGTGATTTTAGCAAACCCTCTTTCGTTTGCTTTGGTTACGGCGGCTTGGATGGCTTGCTTCACAGCCCCTGTTCCTCTTTTTCTTCCCCCTGTTTTTTTATCAAGAGGAGAGGTCACAGACCTTATTGCAATATTGTCTTTGTTTGTACCTAAAGTATAAGCAAAGTTGGGTATAAATCCCCCAGCAGAATTAATCTTCTTGGCCCCTTCAGGCAAGCCAATATTGTTGACCATGTCTTGATTAAATATAGCAGATCCGCCTCCAGCAAAATTAGGTACGATATATTCACTATCGTTAGCAACCATTGTTCCCCTTTTACCCATTCCAAAGGCAAAGTTAGGAATAACAACTGGCTTTGATCCTTTTGGTGCGCCACCAACGCCTCTATTAATATCTTTTTGTTCGGCACCTATTGGCAAAAATCCACCCGCACCACGAACACTACCAGTTCTAGAACTATCCACCAAACCTTGACTCCTTACTTTTTGAGTACCCCTGACAACTGGGCCAGAAATAGATCCAGAAATTCGATTTATCTGAGTAACTATTCTTAATTGCTCGTTTAGCGCTGTTGTAAACACCGCCGCCTGTTGCGCTCTTTTTACAGCCACGGTAGCTGTACTGTTTTCTATATTTAGTATTTGTTTCCTTATACTACTATCCTTAAGAAGCGTCGCTGCTATTTGTCTCTGAGTGTTTTCAAGTTGTTTTGCAGCCTTGTTTAAACCGAAAAATGTTTTGAAAGATTCTACTCCAAATTTAGCTAGCTGTAAAGTTAATTTGCCTACAAGCAAAGCAAAAAGTGCTAAACCACCCTTAATTAAAACACTACTGATACCAGACACTACACCCCTAGCAAATGTAGATCCTATACCCTCGCCAGTTAAAACTTTTTTAATTGTTTCTACAAAAGCACCAACAGAACCAATTATACTTTTAAATGTGTCTGTTACTCCAATTTCACCAAGAGCATTAGCCAGCTCCTTAACACTCAATACTGTAGAGTTGATTGATGCGGCTAAAGTTTTATTTAGAACTATGTTCTTTTGATAAGCCTCGTCTGTTGCGTTTCTAAAAGCTTCGGTAGCTTTTATGGCCACTGAAGATTCGCTGCTGTAATCCGAAAGAGCTGCCAGCAACGGGGCTATCTGGAATCCACCACCAATTTTTTGAGTTATTGATCTAACTTGAATTTCGTTTAAGCTATCCAGTTTCCCAGCAAGATTTTCTATTAGTTTTGTGGCAGGTAATATTTTTCCTTGTACGTCTGTTATATCAACGCCCAAGCTTTTTAAAAGATTTAAATTATCCTTTCTTCCTATTCTTGTAAAAATAGTTTTAAAGGAGTTTCCTATGACTGCTCCACCACGGGCAGTTTTCTGTTGGACTGCGGTTATAATACCCCCAAGTTCATCTATACTAACTCCAGCCAGTTCCGCAACAGATGCAGAGCGCTTAAATCCTTCAATCAAGTCTCGTTCAGAAACAGCAAACTGGTTGGCTGCATTACTTATTTTATTAAGAACTTCACTTGTCGTTAAACCAGCTTTTGTAAAACTGTTAACCGCCGCAGTTAAACCAGCAACAGCTTCAGATGCACTTAATCCAGAAAGTCTGGCTAAAATTAGAGAGTCGTTTAATCGTTTTGTAACCTCGGTTGCACTTAAACCCTGCCTAGATAGTTCTAGGGCGGCTTCTGCTACGGTATCAAAAGTCTGTTCTGTTCCTTTTGCTATACTAAATATCTGGTCTTTTAGGTCCGAGAGACCACTTGCGTTAGTCTTAAGTATGGAATTAATTTTTGCTAAACTTTTTTCTACCTCAATAGTTGTAGATATTAAAATTTTAAAAGATTGTACTACGCTATTAATTATTCCTACTGAAGCTCCGAACGCCAAAACACGGGCATTTGCAGCCTCCATTGATTTTGTAAATTCGTCTGCCTGACCAGTAATTCTACCAAGAGGCTGTTCTAAAGATTTAATATCCTTAGCGTTGGTTCCTAAATTTATTTTTAAATTTCTGCCAGCTTTTTTAGCTGAATCCGCAATGCTTTTCTCTAAGCCTGTTTGTACTACTGGAATTTTTATTGGCATGACCTTATAACCTTTTAAGGTATTACACCAAATTTAATATCATTTACCAGCCAATTTCATCATTTGTGCCATATCTAATTTGCCCCCAGCCTTCTTGATCTCTTTAGAAAGAGAAATAGCCTTGCCTTGACCAGCAACTTCATTTATGTCTTCTTTTGTCCCCCCAAAAACCGTAGAGGCAGAAGCGTTTTCATCTAAAAACGATTTCTTTTTTGATTTATCGTTCTTAGATTCGGAAAAAGCCATTAATTTTTCTGGGTCTTCTTTTATTCCGTCTGGTATATCTTCCACATATTGGAATATACTTTGAAATATCTTACCAAACAAAACAAGTTTCATCTGAAACACAGAAAGATCAATGACTGGTTTGCCAAAAAAATCTTTAGCGTTATCACAAAACGATAAATACATACTAAAAAACGGACGCAAAACAGCCTTCTGTATATCTAATTCATTTAATCTAGATCTCGTCTTCTCCTGTAGCTTCTGCAATGAACTTAATAAATAATCATCCATTTCATCAAAATCACTTTTAGAAAACGCATGTTTATCTAAATCTTTAGAATCAAACACAAAATATCTTATCATCTCAATAGAAGACATGTTTGAGGCGTAGTCTTCAGCGGTCTTGCCTACTATCTTGCGCCTATCGTCTTTCAACTTATAATAAATAGCTTGTTTCTCACTTATAGTTTTTTGGACTTCGTCTTTTTGAGACTGAAGAAACATGCTTTTTTTTGTTATGTTTAAGTTTTGTATTTCTGTCTCTAAGGTAGCTATTTTAAAATCATCATCAGAATTCCATAACCCATCCTCCTTTAAACCGTCAAGAATTTCTTGCTCTGTTTTTACGCCTCTTTTGATTGCTGAATTTTTATATTTTTCGTAATAGACATGAATATACCTTTGATCCTTAACGGTCAAATGTTTTAAATATATCAAGCGCCCATCAAATTCGCACTCGCTATAACCATCAAAAATTTCTCCTACTATAGAAATGTAGTATTCGTCGGTCACTCCTCAGGCTCTTCTCCTTCTTCGACTTTTTTGATTAGTTCCTCAAACTCTTTTTGAGAAGAAGCTTGATTAAAGAACCAAAAAGCCAAAGTGGTAGATACTTTTTTAATTAAATCGTTATAAAATTTATCGTCCGATTCCTCTAGATCATAATAATAAGACTTTTTCTCTTCGAAGTCTTCGCCTTTAAAATATTGAACAAACTTGTCTAGCTCTTCATCGTAAATAAAAGTTAAGTATAGGCAATACCAAAGAAGAACTTTGTTCTGTGCTTTTATATCTGCCGTGTGATCAAACAAAGATTGGAAATTAGACTCAAAATCAACAATTTCTTTTCTGTTTGAAGCCATAAGGCCTTTAACTTTTTCAAAACGCCCTTCTTGTTTTTCGGTTCTTTTTTCTACCGTATCCAACCTCATATACTCGTTCTGAAGATCTAAAGCGTCTTTATAGAGAGAGGCATATTCTTCACTGTTAGTCTCACTAAAGACACCCCCAGTATCGCTATACTTTTTTGCTAGCATAGCCTTTGTCAAAATACCTTTTTTAATACAATTACTCATTTCAACAGAATACTCAAGCTCGGCCTCTTCGAGCTCCCTCCTGTTAGGTCTTTTAATTTGAACCTCTACTGGCTCTTTAACCTTCTTTTTCCTTTTTGTAATAGTTTCCTCTCCAGTTTTTTTATTTTTCCTGGTTGACTCTACTATTTTTTCATACTCTTTATCTAGAGTAAACTGATATAATACTTTATTTTCCATAATCCTTACTTAAATTTAAAACTAACTTGATAATTTTCAATTTCTTTTTCCATATTTCTTACAGATTCATTTCCGTAATCCAATATCCTTTTCCTTATCCATGACAATTTATCTGGGGTAAAGTGATCAGCTGCTCTAATTGTAGGATGGTATTTTTCAGGCAACTCATCATAAAGTTTTTGATAATGAAACTCATGATCTTTTTTCATATCCTCTACCAACATTAACATGGTTTTAAATAGCCCAGAAATCTCTTTATACGAGCAGTCGTTTAATATTTTTTTAGCATTCATACCCTTTATCCTTAATATAATACGAAAAAAAGTGTAATTTTCAATATGGCTGGCTTTTTATCTTCATCAAAAATTTCTGAAATCAACTCTTTTTACGATTGTCTTCATACAACTTTTGCTCAAACAATAACTGTTTACAAGGATGGTAAAAAAACAATCATATCTTATGACCCTTGTTATAACACTGTATATGGCAGAGCCAATACTGGGAAAAACGAGAGCGTAGAATATACGGTCACGCCTAAAACTTTCCAAGCTAGGGTTTATTACATAAAAACAGAAGAAGAACTTTTAAATAACTTTAAAACTCAAACAAAAACCGTTTTACCGAAAGGTTCCGTCAAGATAATAGTTAAAAAAGAAGGTTTTGATTTTATACAAGAAGCAAGAAGAGTTGAGTTTGACGGAAGAATGTTTACAATTAAAAGTGACGGAAGCCCATTCGGCATAACTGGTAATGTATTTTATCAGTTCTTTTTGACCCCTCTTGACGAAGCTAAACCAGAATAATGGCTAAACTACCTATAGACGTACAAAATTCTTTAAAAAAACAAGCTCCTAAATTCTTAAAAAGAGATTTTAAAAAAGAATTTAAAAACAACTTTGATAATGTCAAAAAAGACATGATTAAAGAGTTCTTAACTCATCCAGTAACTGTTGAAATATTATCTGGCCCAAACGCATCAAATATAAGCGGTACTCTTGGTGGCCAATCCAACCTTTTTGGTTTTATAGGTTTTAATTCTGGGGAAGATCCAATAAAACCAATATTGGAAATACTTGAGCAAATAAGCTTTAAGGAATCTGGTGAAGCCAATATAGGTATTGTTTACACCGTCGACATACCAGAAGCAGATGACATCTTTCTCGTTACCCCAATGCCTTGGGCTACTGGCAGAAGTTGGGCGAAAGGAATAGAATCTGGAATATCTGGTCTTGGTAGGTTGCTAAATAAATCTAACGCTTCAAGTAGATCTGGTGTAGCTATACAGGTAAAGAACAAGGTTAGAGGGGGTAAATTTGAAAACACTCCTTACATCTCTGCTTTAATAAAAAAATACAAAAAAAAATTTAGCGAACTGTCATGATAGAACAATACCATCACAAGGTAACAAATACGGTTTTACTTTGGTTTGATAACTATCTCCTTTCTAAAGGTAAGGCTTATACAAACATAACTGGGGCCAATTTCTTTAATTACGAGGATGACAGAATGGGATCTTCTCGCCAAATTTACGGAAGCCCTTACAAACAATGGGTTAGCGATTCTTCTATTGATGGAGCTATAATACCAGACGGTTTTACGGCTAATGGCACTCCAACTGGGATTTATGATACTGGTCTAAACACAAGGGTTGGAGGAGATATAGATTTTGAAAATGGAAGAATCCTAATGGAAACAACCAATCCAAATTATGAAATAAAATGCGATTTTTCCGTAAAGGACTTCAATATATATTTTACCAACGAAAGCGAAGATGATTTAATAGCAGAAAGAAAGCATGTTATTAATTCTAGGCTCCCAAGACCAATAGAGTCTTATATAGATCCATATGACCAAGTTCTTCCAGCAGTATTCATATCTATAGCTACAGCTCAAAATAAAGACTTTGCTTTTGGGGGGATGGAAGAAACAACAATAACATCTACCGCTGCTGTACTGGCAGAAGACAGCTATCAACTAGACGGCATTCTTTCTATATTTGCTGATTCTAAAAATGAATGTATACCAGTTATACCAATGTGTGACCACCCATATAATGAATTTAACGATCTTAAATCAGGCACCTACAACTATAACGATCTAGTACAAAATTCTTCAGATGGCAACAAGCTTTATATAAACAACGTTACAACATCAAAATTGACAGATAGAGCAAGAAAATCTTTAACCAACGATATTTTCATTGGTTTTATTGATTTTGAAATACAACATCATCGATTTAGACATACATAAATTTTCACAATACACAAAAACAACTGTAAACACTTAAAATAATCATAGCTATGGCAAGAAACAGAGTAATCTATCAATCAGAGGCGCTTTTTGTAAGCAAGGACTATAACTCCACAGGCTTAAGCGACCATACCCAACTTCATCGTGTGCAGAGTGCAAACTACGGCTTCACGATAAACAGACAGGACGTTAACCAATTTGGCAATCTAGCTAGAATCGACTCTTTGATTCTTGAAGCTCCGACTGTCAATTTTGATATCTCCTACTACCCAACAAACGGCTTTAATGAAAGAGCACTTGACTTTTGGGTTGAAAATTCCTCTCAACCATCTGCTGCTCAATTTGCTTCTGGCCACTTATCTAATAGTACTGGACAAAACTTTTATATCCTAACTGTTCCAGAAGGAAGAGACGCAAACCTAAATAGAGTAACTGGAGCCAATGATAATACAATTATAGGTATTGGTAACGCATTCCTTACAGACTACACCTTGGACCTTTCAGTAGGCTCTTTGCCAACAGCAACAGCATCTTTTGAAGCTTCAAACATTAATAGTGATGCAAGTATTACTGGTGTATCTGGAGTAGGTTTTATTAATATTGAAAGCCCAGGAGTTAATCCTGTAGCTGGTTTGCCAGTCGGCCTTGAAGTAATTCTTCCTTACTCTACTGGAAACTCTCATAACGGAGACTTCTCAGCAGACGCTCAAGATACTCTTTCAGCTATTAGACCTGGAGATATAACTCTTGATTTAAGTGCCTTTAACGGACAAACATTCAGTACTATGGATGGTTCTGATTCAGCCATTCACATTCAGAGCGCTTCTCTTTCCCTACCTCTTTCTAGAACTCCTATCGAAAGACTTGGTGCAAAGTTCCCATTTGCTAGAGTTGTTGACTTCCCAGTTAACGCTTCTTTAACAGTTAATGCCATAGTTAATACCACACAAGCAGCCAACCTAGCCAGCCTCATCAGCGGGTGTGATAGCAATCTTCAGAACGTAAGCTTGCAACTTAAAGAGTGTGGCGGAACTACTGTTGGAATGAATATCGACATGAAGGGTTGCACTATTGATTCTGAAAGCTTCTCATCAAGTATTGGATCAAATAAAAGCGTAGACCTAACATTTTCAACACAAATTGGTGGAGTTAGAGATTTAGATAAAGGAATTTTTGTTAGCGGAAGCAACAATACAAGCTTGCCTTGGTCTTAATTAAAAAATTTAAAAAAAACAACAAACATTCTTAAAATATGTCAAGAAACAGAGTAATTTACCAATCGGAATCACTTTTTGTGTCTAAAGATTGCCCATCAACGGCAACTGGAGAACATCAAGAACTTATCAGGGTCCAAAGTGCAAACTATGGATTCACCATTAATAGACAGGACGTTAATCAATATGGAAACCTAGCAAGAATAGATTCTTTGATTCTTGAGGCTCCCACTGTTAACTTTGATTATTCATATTACCTTAGTGATGGAATTAATGAAAAAGCAATGGGCTTTAATGTTAACTCGTTAGCTCAATTCGCCAGTGGCGCTCTTGAAGCAACATCTGGGAAAAACTTTTATATTGTAACTTCTGACGAAGGTCAAGACTCAACAACTTTTCTTAGTGGAGATCCTTATGGGCTCATTGGGATAGGCAATGCCTACTTGAGTGATTATTCAGTTGATCTTTCTGTAGGCTCAATACCTACAGCCACTGCAACTTATGAAGCCGCTAACATAAGCTCTAATAACGGATCGGTGATTGGTCCAGATTTTGCGAGCCTTAACATGACTGGAGCTACCCCTGCCATTGATATTGAATCAGGAGAACCTCTTATTGGAACAGTATCAATTCTCACACCTAAAAATACAGGCCAAGATGGGCCTACAGCTTTAAGACCAGGAGATATTACTATTGAATTCCCTGGATTTGATGGCGGCGCTGCTGATGACGTAACCCTTTCTGTTATTAGTGGAAACGGATCGTTTCATGTTCAAAGTGCTTCTTTATCCCTTCCTCTTTCAAGGACTCCTATTGAAAGAATAGGAAGTAAGTTCCCGTTCGCTAGGGTTGTTGACTTTCCAGTTAACGCAAGTCTTAGCGTCAACGCTGTACTCAGTGATGTTCAAGCTGGAAACTTAGCCAATATAATTGACAGCTGTGATTCATCAGACGGCTCCGTGTCCTTAGTCCTAAAGGCTTGCGACCAAACCGAAGCCATCAGGTGGACTCTTAAAGGAGCAACACTAGACTCAGAATCATTTTCTTCTAGCATAGGATCTAATAAAAGTGTTGATTTAACGTTTAATGTCCAGCTCGGCGGAATTGACGATATATCACAAGGTGTTGTTTGTGACGCCGCCGCTAAAAGCAGACCAGTGTTTGGAGTTGTTTAAGTAACTTTGTTTTGGTTATCGTTACGCAAAAACCCCGCCTCTCGGCGGGGTTTTTTATTGATACGGTTAATTATAAGGTTAAAGGCCTATTAAGCCTCTATACCTCCAATTTGTCTAGGTCCAGCTTTATACATGTTGTATTTACCAACAAGCTCATCTATTGCCATTTTAGCGTCTTGAGCTAAACCCCTAATTACTTTTGCTGTTTCATTCTTATTAGCAAATGTAACCCTGCTCTCTCCATCGCTCAAAGATAATATCTCACCTCTAGAGTTGCTGCACGGATCTTCACCAGAGCTTGAAGTGGCCATAATGCCTCTCATTGCGTTCCTGGTCTTCTTGACATAGTAATGATGTAAGTAGAGCTGCTTGTGTATGTCAGACGCCTCACAATCGAGTTCTGGGCCATCTAGACAATACTCTGTATTTATCAAAGTATTAAGTAGTCCTAGGTTAGACTCTAACCAGCACTTTATAGACTGAATTGAATTTAGTGATGAATCGTTATCGAACTCACACTCCATTATACTTTTAGCCAAATCGTTTAAACCAGTCATTAAATTTCCCCTAATATTTTAATAGTTTTTGCATGTTGTGGGTTATTCGGATCTAGCTTTATCGCCTCGGTGGGTGTTGGCATGATATTCCTCATGTTATTTCTATTATAATTCTTAAATTCCGAAACAAGAGAAGCCCTTAGTGCGCTACTTCCCCTAAAAGGGTTAACCCCAACTTTATAAGCTAAGTTTTGCAGGTCTGCCTGATTCATTTCCTTCATGTTGTCTTCAAAAATATCCAGTTCATTTGTTCCAAATGGATTAATTGAATCTACACCAAGAACTTTCTCAAGTTCTCCCATTTTATCTCTAAATTCTTTTGTATTTACATTACCTTCAGATTTCATATCGTTTATCTCATCAATAAGATTCTTTTTAGCAGGTTTGGACTCTTCTTTTTCAACAACATCGCTTTTGGCTTTTGTCTTTTTTGTTTTTTTACGAGTCTTCTTTTTAGTTGGCTTTTTTGACAACTTTTTAGATTCTTCGATGTTTTCTACTCCGTAGGATACATCTAATTCTTCTGGTTTTTTTTCTTCCATATTATATGATAGGTTTGTTATACAATATTTACACAAAAAAGGCCATCCTGTACAGGATGACCTTTAAAAATGTGCTTTTTAAGCTTATAGACCGTTTGCAACGATACCAGCAAGTGCGCGATTGTCAAGAACCATACGGCCCTCTTCAATGCCACCGAACCAGCCGATTTTGCTTTGACGGATACTGTATTGATCATCAGCGATAAGGCTGAACTCAGAACCATTCTCTTCGTCAACGGCAATTGCCTTAATGAGAGAATCGCGTCCGCGATCAAGACCAAGCATGATTTCGTCAGCGTTTGGATCAAATCCTGCACCAGCAGTTCCATCAGCCTTAGCATAAGATGTTGCTCCTGCGACCGTATCAAAGATGGTGTTAAACTTCTGTCCGACACCAAGTTCGTTTACTTCCATAATGGAAACACCGTAGAAGTCTGGAAGACCTCCACCTGCATTGTAAACAGACTCACGAATACCGTCGGTACCTGCGATATCGTCGGTGCCTCTTGTATTGATTGGGTTATAGGCCATTTCGCGCAGAGACTTAACAGCTTCTGGAGAAACAATTAGATCGGTAATCCCGCGACGACCTCCTTCTGGAGTACCCTTGTTCCAGGCGGTATTAATACGCTTGGCACGGGTGATAAGGTTATTAAAGTCGTCAAGAAGGAATGCTCCGTCTGTAGTGGCGCGGAAAACATGATCCTTGCCATTCGTGCTTGCTGCTGCAACCGCACCCATAATAAGGTTAGCTGAAGTCCGCTCTTGCTTGAGAAGAATCTCTTGAGCCATACGAGTGAAAGTTTTGCTGATGACATCCATGCGGCTCTTAGCTGCATAACGACGATCAAAACTTACTGCTGTATCAAGGCTATAGGTAGCTACCTTAAGCTCGGACACAGTAGGTACGACTTGGTTTTGTGGAAGGCCTCCAGCAACGCTTGTGCTGTAGACATTGACATAATCTTCATCAGTTACATCATAGTACAGATCCAACGGAATTGAAGGATTGTCTTCTGAGTTAAACTGAAGAGGAGTAAATAGGTTACTAAGGACAGGAGCGTTATTGATAACTTCAGCGATCACAGGACCGATGAATTCAGCAAGAGCTACTTGAGCCTCATATGCAACCGAACGATTTTTAGAAGCCATAGCTTTAATAAGCTCTAGCTGTTCTGGTGTTCTTTTAAGGGAAATTTTCATTTGATATATTTCTTAGTTAAAGGTTAATTTTTAAAGACCGAGAGCAATTACTGCGTAGCCACCTGCATAAGCATCAGTAATAGTTCCGCTAGAGCGAGAACCAGTTCCGATAACTGTACCGATTTTTTCGGGTGCTGTTGAAGCGCAAGCAACAACTTGACCACTTACGGATGCACTAAGTGCGATACCGCCTCCGACTGTTAATGATCCCTCATAACCTTCTTCTACAAGAGTAAACACTCCGCGAGTAGCTACTGGAACAGCTTGTCCTGGCATTACGGAGAAACTTTCATCCGCTTTGATTGGATTGTAAAGCAGTTTTTCGCCGTTTTCGTCATACTTTGCAGTTTGACGTAGCGTAATTCCAAGACATGAGTCACCGCTAATCGCTGGTGAACACTCAAGGTTTACACTTGGGTATTGAGCTTTAATAAAAGGATAATCAGTCTTACCAAGGTAAGAGTTATCCGAGTAACTTACTGGGTCTTTGTCGAAATCTCCAGCGGAGACTTTAACGAATACACCAGCATCTCCAGCACCCGTGTCCGTAAGGGACTCGTTAGCGCTAGCTTCATCTAGAGCGAAAAGATTAATTACATCGTTTTCGTCATATTGTCTGAATGGTAAGATTCTTAGCATAATATTTGTTTTTTTTTGTTAAATTTTTAAGATATTTCAATGTTTTTTCGGTCAAATGCACTTGCAAATTTCTCTCTAAGGCTAGGCTCCTCACGGGATACTGGCTCATTAGTATTGGAGATTGCTGCCTCGCTAGATTCTACACTGTCAAGGATTTCCTCATGTGTTTTTTCTGTTGAAGCTTCTGAAACAGGATTTGTCATCCTTTTTGCAACTTCTTCTTGGATTCTAGCTTCGACGCTCTTTTCGAACTCGGCTTTGGCTTCTTTGCTTTTGTGTTTCCAAAGAACTGTAATCTTATCTTCAAACGAAGCAAAGGCTTCTTCTGTTTCGATAGATTTAAGCTCCTTAGCCAAAAACTCTTTGTCTTCGTCTTCAAGATCAAACCTTTGATCCAAAACATCCATACGCTGATTAAAACGAGATACCGCTTCTTCAGCTTTAATAGACGCTTCGTATTCGGCGATTTTGGATTGCGCTTGCTCGAACTTAGACTTCAGCTCTTCAACCGAATTTTTTAGTTCTGCATGTTCGTTGGCAACGGCCTCCTTCTCTTCTTGAGTTTTATGAAGTTCTTGCTTATACTGCTCATCTTTTTCTTTAATAGCATCAGTAAAGGTGCTAGTCATTGAAGCGATGGCTTCTTGCGAGAACTTCTTCTCGCCGAGAAGGTCCTTCAGTTCTGAGATTACTTTTTCGAGTTCCATAGAATTATTCTTTTTAAGGTTTACATTAGTTTTTTGTTTTTGTGAAATATTTTTATCTTTTTTATCTGTTAAATTAAAGCTTTCTTCTTCTTTTGCCTTCATATGAACCCCCTTAACATCGGCAGCTGGGTTAGAAGTATAACCTATACCAAGTGGATAAATCTTTCCTTTAATCAATCTGTTTACTGGCCTTCCGTCTTGAGTATAACCAGAACCGCCATTAGATTTAAGGCACCCAACCATTTCTTCCATCTCTTCAATGTCGTCTATAATTGTAGCATCCTCAGTGTATTCACTTCCAACCGCCAACACAAATTCAGAGAAGCCAACCTCCCAACTTGTAGAGACCGAATGATAATAAGGACTATATGAGTCGACAGACCTCTCTACCGCTTCAGCAAACTCAGCGTTAGCTGATTTATAAACAACCGCACCCAAAGCGATATTAAAAGGTTTTGAATAATTATTAACTTCTGCTTCCGACAGTATTTCGTTAGTTCCATAATCACTCCAACCAGCGTTTACGATATGTCCAACAATTCTGTCTTTATCGTGTTCTATATTAGTTGGTTTATGAACAAAGTTTTTTGTATAAGCTATCGCTGTATCAGTACTTATTCCGTCGCCGTTTTTATTAAATTTGTTAACCACAGCAGCATTGAACGCCACTCCTAACAGATCCGAATTATCTTCAAAATCAATTTCACCAGGAACTAATGACTCAAGATTTTCTAAAGAAGCTTTTGAAATAAAAGAAGCTCCCACTTCGCAGGGTAAAATTTCTGCATCAAAAGTTGCAGTGTATAGATAATCTTTTTTTTCTGATTTAGACTTCTTTTTTATGAATTTCATTGCTGTGATGTAATATTGCTGCTTCGTAACTGCTTAGTTCGTGCTTTGCTCCTATTTCTAAAATTTCTGGTAATATCCCTAAGTCTTGTATTTCCTCTAAGTTATCTACACAAGAAATTGCCTTTTGTGTCCAATTTCCAACATCAGTAGAACAAACCACAGCTTCACACAAACCATCAAGCATTTTTTTCTTATTTTTTGAGAATTTTTTTGCCCCTGTTTTTTTGATAATTAACTCTTTTGCTAATGACCTAAAACCTTCAAGTTCGGAGATAATTTTTTCTATATTCTTCCGAGAGTAAGACGAGGCGCTAGATTCTTCTTGGGGTATTCCGCTTGTACCCTCTGGTCTTCCAGCTGCTTTATTCGGGCCCTTTGGATCGCTGCCCTGATCTGCACCCTCAACCATTGGGACACCGCCGACTATAGGGTTGTAGTAACCCTTTTCTCTTTCTTCGACGAATTTCTTTTGAGAAGAGGAAATCTCTTCCACCTCAGGGAATTTTCCAGTATGGAACATCTCCATGCCTTGTTGAGGAGTAATTACCCCAAGCTCCATAAGCCTTGTTGCAACTTTCATTAGCTGTGTTTCGTCTCTCATGTCAATGTCTTTAAACACCGCAGTTGGATACGATCTAAAACCAAGATTTTGAGATACTCTTTTAATTTCTTTTTGTAAAAAATCCGACAAGAATGCGTTTCTTGCTTCTTTTAGTCTGTCAATAAAAATTTGAGCTTTAACTTGAGTGGCTCCATATTTTTCCTCTCCAACAACAACATTTTGCAAACCTTGTTTAATATCCTCATTCAAAGTTTTGTATTTTTCAGAACCAAGAACCCTGTTTAAATCTGGTAATACGAAATCTGCTTTAGTTGTATAGTCTGAAACAAGAACCCTGCCCACACTTTCATTTTTAAATAGGTTTTGCATTGCGTTCAGATTCTGTGGGTTAATTCCCCCTTTATCTGGTTCGGCACCCATCGTAATAAGCAAAATAACGTTCTCCACAGTTCTAGTTATAGCTTGGTCCATTTTTTTCAGTTCAAGCTTTGCGTTTATGTCTTCAAGCACTGGATAACCAAACGGTATCGCAAAAGGCTCATAATCTTGCTTCTTATAAAAAGAATGAGAAATTTTTTCTGGATCAAGCTGTATTTTTAAACCATCAGTACTGTAACTTCCGTTTTTAATATTCTTCTGTACATCTTTTGGTAAAGAATTAAATATTTCCTTGTCTTCTTCAGTAGATGGATTTTGCAATCTTGACATTTCGTATTCAGAGAGTATTTTTTCATAAGCACCCTGATTAAAAGTTGATGATCTTTTAGCTACTATATCATAAGGATTCATTAAGACATACCTGATAGGAACCTTGTTTTCCGCCGTTTTTTTAGGCGAAATAGATTTAATTAATTCAAGAAAATCATCATTTTTAAAGTTGCCGTCAATTCTATAAAGAAAAATATTTCCGCTTCTATAATATTCTCTAAAATATTGATCCTTTAAGTTTTGAAAGTTTATTTTTTTAAACCACTCTTTAAAGAAATCCCTGCTTTTTTTTGTGCCTCCATCTAAAAATATTTCAGTGTTGGCAAATTCTGACATTACATCAATAGCGTTTCTGAAAACCGCAACATTAGCATAAGCTTTTTGGCAAAGCTCTATAGCCTCTCTTATATTTACTCCGTCAGATGCATATTTATAAGGAAGAAGTCCCCCTCTTATTCTTGAGAATCTATCTAAAGTTGGGTCTATTGCAGATCTGTTTATTCTCCTACCAGTACTTGATCCAGAAGTTCTAGCACAAGCAGCTGTAGATTTTTTTGTTCCATAAGATGCAGAAGAAACATAAAAAGGGTCTCCCATCATGTTTGGTTCAAATTTATCATTTGCATCTACAACTTTACCAGTTGAAACGCTAGGCTTTTCCTCTTTATTGAATTTACTCCAATAATCGGATTTCTTATTGTATTTTCTCTTTGCCATATTCTTTATTATACACCGAAAAGTCAAAAGTTTAACTTTTAACTTTCATAACTTTGACTTTACCCTCTTTTAATCAATCTATAAACATAGGGGTAAAAGTGCCCTGTACTGTATTAATGCCATCATCCATCATATCGTAATATGTATTCATCATCCAGTTTCCTAAAATCAAAGCCGAGTATGAGTCTTTTCTTGCTTTATCTGCGCCTTTCTGCTTTCTTAAGTTAAGCGGTAAATCAAAGCTTTGTGTACCTTGTGTTGAGGTTGTGACTTGAACCATAGCGCACTCAACCTTAATTAGATCCATCATGTCTTTTTGGTGTTCTACAAAATCAATCATTTTGGACGGCTCAGAATTATTTTCATAGTTCTTGATAAACTTTAATTTCTTTATTGGTATTCTTGCTTTCCTTTGCTTGTTATAATCGTCATTCATTGCTCCCCCAGCAAAAAATATTCTCTTGTGGTCAAAAGACGCTTGCAATAACTCATTGGCATATCTAATCCATTTTGAAGTGGGCTTCCTTAAAAACACATATGTCTGGTTTTCTTTATTATATTGTCTTTTTAGACCCCTTAATCCTTTTTCGTATTCTTGGTGGTCGTCCAAATCTGCATCTATAACATTTAGTTTAAGACCTTCTTTTTTAAATATACTGCTTTCGTTACATGAGTTTAAAAACTGAACACCTCCGTTATAGTCCCCAACAACAGATACCACATTAAAATTTTTCAATAGATAGGCCATATACACAATGTGAGTTCTTAAGTTGGCTCCAGGTAATGCGTAGCTATGGACAACGGTCCCCTTCTTTGTGTCTCTATTTAATTTTATCATCAGTATTGCAAAATCATCAGAACCCTCACTTTCAGACCATGAAGGGTCAAAAGCTAGAATATATTCATCAGAAGGCTCTCCTACTACCTCCACACATTGACCTTCTCCATCTGGTATAGTGCATTCCATCATTTTACTTACTTTGAAGTAACCAGAACTATCGTCTGTAAATACGGCCATAAACTCTCTATCGAACTGAGATTGGCTCATGGTAGCTTTAGCTTGATCAATAAGGTTTTGATCATACAGTTGTTGAGGTGCGCAATCATAACTAAAATGCATTATAACCCTATGAGCTTTATCCTGTTCGTTTTCATTAAGAATCAATGACTCATATTGACAATACATCTTATATAAATGTTCAAACCTGTAAGATGCAGAAGACAAACCAATAATTTTGTTGTTCGGCCATTTATGTCTATCCTCCTCTTTCATTTTACCCTGTTCTATCATCTCGGTTTCGATATCGTATGTCTCCTGTCTCTCTGTCGGGTTTTTTATAACAGAAAGGAATGGCATGATAACCTCGTTCAAGACCTTCTCTGGCATAAGCAGTAATTCGTCAATAATCATACGCTCAAATCGAAAACCACGAAGTTTTTCGCCATCACCAAGTGGCAGAGCCGTTATCTTACTTGCCCCTAACTCCATAACCCATTGATCATTAGCTTTAGACACTCTCGTAATACATTGAGAAAGAAATTCAGCTTTTGGGCTCGCCGCGATCTCTTCCATCTTCGTAAATATCATTTTTGACTGTCGAAAAGACTTAGAAATAATTCCGATGTGAACACCCTGGTTTAAAATAGCGTCTAACAGCGCAAAAACCGCCGTAGAGAAGCTTTTAGACATTCCACGACTCCATATGCCTAAAAAGTAATCGGTCTCCATCATGCCCTTAATAGCCATGTGCTGGAAAGGGAATAATCTGACACCAGTAATAAACTCCGCAGCAAAAGATGGGTTTTGTCTTAAGAATTTATAAAACAATATTTTTGCCTCTTCTTCTTCTAGATATCCATCTATCTCTAAAATCTCTTTGTTTATATCTGGGAACCTATTTCTAGACTCTTGTATTCCTGTTTGCCAACTCATTTTTTTTGTATATATTTAGACCAGAAATATTGTATATCAGTGGACCATAATTTTTTTCCCATGACAAGAAGTTTTGGTATAATGAGCTCACTGTTTTTTCTAGAACCAGAAAAGACAAATTGACAACAATCACTATACTGTTTTTGTATTTCTCTCATATTATGAAAAACATAATCAAGCTTATACTTCTTGTAGCTTTTTTTATTGAGGTTTTCTATCTCATTGATATCGAACTCCATAACCACGAACAAATAAGAGCCCAAAGACCTACACCTATCCATTTCTTTGCAAAAACGAGCATAACCAACTGTTATTGTCCCGCAAAAATCGCCAAATGACTTTCTGTCAACATATGTATAATCATAATCTTGCGATGTCACTCCATAATCGCCGACATCAAGCTTATGCAATTCTGAATTTTTAAAAGTTAATGGTTGTTGTTCTCTAGTATCAATCAAAATTTTTGTTTTAGACAAGTCATTGTCAAAACCTTTTGGCAATCTACAACCCAGCAGTGGGTCAACGCCACATTTATTACATACTGCCGTGTAGCTGCCAAAATACTTTTTATAAACATCAATAGAAGGCAACCCAGCACTTATAAGCTCCAAATCCGTTGGACCGTATTTAAGTTCTTTGTTTTTTATTCTGTCGCATAATAATTTCTGTATATAAGTTTTTACTTCTTTTGGATCAGCTTTATTGCACCACTTCATGAGTTGGTGCGGTTGTGAAAAATCGTGATCAAAGTAATGTTTATAATTTTTAAAAGGGAGAAGCTCGCCAGTGAGTTTGTTTTTTCTTTTGTAGTGTTTTACGTAGTAATCTCCAAGAAACATTTCATGTTTCTTGATGTGGGTATGTAAACCCCTAAGAGATTCGAAATCCCCCTGACATTCTTTGCATTTAAATGACATCGTCTTGACTTATACCTAATACTCTAGCTTTCCACTCAGCCATACCCTCAAGCCTCTCAGCCTCCTTCTTGGCTGTCATTTTTTGCATCTCTGCCATTCTAACCATGTTGTCTCTCTCTTCTTTTTCTTGAAACAATTGAACTATTGATAAAATAGAAGCATTATTTTTTGACTTCGTATTCATTCTCGTAGCCCTGTCTCCTTGTAGCTTTTTTGTAAGGTTTTCTATTCTTCCCTCGCATTGATGGTACTCTGAGCTTTTAGCTTTGATAATTTCGGCCAAGCGCACAGACATTTCTGTTTGATCGTCAGCTACGTCAAACATGTCGTTCAACTTATTTAAGTGCTTACTTATAACTTCTAAATTAATAATTTCCTTACATACATTTAGATAAAGATTTATCTCATCAGCAGAACAGTCTGGTTTATCCCAAGTAAGCCTTATGAATTCATGCTCAAATAACTCTCTGTCGCTTTTGTCTAAATAGTTATTAATTATTTTTAAGAAACGCGAATTGTTTAGGTTTATACCCAATCTTTCCACGTATACTTGATGCTGCCTATTTAACTTAGACTCTTCGAAGGCATTACCAGTTGCCTCATTAATCTTTTTTACTATTCTGCTTGCTGCTTTAGGCGCTACATAAGAATCTAACGCACCGCTGTCTTTAGATGGCAGGAAATCAGGGTTAATATCCTTAATAACCTCTAAAACAGCCCTTTGCTCAAGACTTAATGGGTTTACCCTCTTATCTGGAAAAAGAAGCTTCGCAATTGCTAAAGAAGAAAGCTCGTCTCTCGCTTGTTGTATAATAAATTCTTTTTGCTCTTCAGAAAATTGTATCTCTTCCTGTTTACCTTTAAATTGGGTATTGAATTCTATTGCGTTATCAATCATAAATTTACGCACAAGCCTTCCTTGTTTATTCCTGCCGTCAAGACTATCATCCTCGAAACACTTTCTAGTCATCTCGTTAAGATCAGTTATTTTTTTGCTATTTTCTAGAATAAATTCTTTTTGTTCTTTTGTTAAGTCCATGTTTTATTTTTATACTCCTAATTTACCTCTCATTGCCCAAATTATAATAAACAACATTATCAAAATAATTTCAACAATATCCATTACTCAATTCCTGTTATTATTATATCTTGTTCTCTTATTATGTCTGAAGCGGTTTTCAAAAATAACTTTTTTAGGTTTTTAACTTGCCTGTAACCAGCCTTCCTTTTCTTTTCGTTTGTTTTGTAGCCCATTAGCTTGGCAACCTCCTCTTCTCCAGTACGCTCAAAAAACAACATATAATATGCCTTGTAATGTAACTCACTCAGTTCTTTCTTCATGAAAACATTGAGTTTGTTTATTGGATCATCAAACTGCAATTCTTCACTTGGCCACTCCCCCATTTCATACAAATGATTCTCACTAGGTACTGAAACTTTTAATTCAAAAGCTACTTTTTTTGTTTTTGACCATTTTGAAAAATCAACACACTCCCCATCTTGTAAACCGCTTTTTGTAAAGGAACAAGCATCACCCCCCAAATTGTGGTGACAATTAACACACGGCTTAACATAGTTGCCATAGTGATTTCTAACCAGATTTCTTATCTGATTAGTTACTATAGTATTTATCCAAGGCTCTAACGGTAGATCTTGATTCCACATACTCCATTTTTTATAAATATGGAGCTTTATAACTTGTTCTACATCTTCAAAATCAAACCAGGCTATACAATCTAGCCTCCACCTACTACGCTGTTTGCGTATGGCTAATTCTATTACATCAATATAGTCCTCAAATTTTTTACCTTGATCTTCTGTCATCAATAAAGTCTTCTATAGTTTTAGAACCTCTACTTCTTACAGTTTTAGGTGATTCTTTTTCTCCAGCTAAAGAACCAAAGGTAAATACATTATTCCCGTTAGACTCTACATCTACAGATAGCTTATCGATATCTGGGATAAAATCTATGTCGGTTTCATCTTCCGCCAAAGACTCTTTTTTTATAAATTTCTTCGGCTCTTTTTTCTCGAGGTGGTTTCCCCCACACTTAGAGCCGCAACTTGAGCAAAATTTAGGCTTGGAATAGGCATATTCAATTTTACTGCCGCACTCAATACAAAAAACATGGTTCATATACTTTATTTATACGTCAAATCAATGGTTTTTCAAAAAAAAAGAAATACCAATCCATGTTTACACCAAAAAACACTAAATATTAAAAATAATCAGACCTGTTTCTTGGCATTTTATTTTTAGGTGTTTGATTAGCAACTTTCGCGTAATAAATAGCCATGCCTAACATAAAAAATAATATAAAACCAACAATCAATAAAAACAGCATATAAATAGATACACTTATCTTTTTGTTTTCCTTACTATCTAATTATAAGGATACTTAAAACTTTAATGTGTCAGACAATCTTAATCTAGCCAAACTATTATCCCCACCTTGTGTACTGTATTCTTGATTTACAATTAATGTCCCAGATGGAACCAAAAACCCTATGTCTTCATTAATAGTGCTAATAGGATCTCCAGCTACATCTTTCGGTATAAATAATATATCGGATTCAATTCTATCTCCACCGCGAGACATAAACGATTTAAAACCAGTGGATTCTATGCCAACATTTATCTCGACATCCTCAACAATAGACCTTACAGCGGTACAGTCATTCCCTATTTTTTTTACCAACTCATTGTTATATTTTTTGTCGTAAGCAAAATCAGTAATCAATTCGGAGTTTAAAATTTCGCCGCTTATACCACTAATTGTAGATGAATAAGAATAAACAACATTATTACTACTCATTAAATTGTTATAATTATTATTAATGGTATTTGTATTGTTCTTGAAATCTTCGTTTTCAGGGAAATCTATACACTCAAACTTAGCCCTAAGCTTAACAGGCTCAAACGGCCTTACAGTAACAGAGTAGTTATTTAAAAAACATTTTTTGTATATGCTCGCACCAATCCTAATTGGAAAAGACTTCTCCCCAGTACCATTATAAGAATCAAGCAAAAAAGAATAAGATTCTTCGTTGTTATCTATATTTAATAAAAAAAACTCAATATCTACTTCGCAACGATCATCACTAGCGGAAACCATACCTTGTGGACCGCAACCTGATCCTAAACGATTAATTTTAGATGCCGCAACCGAACGACTAACTGAATACTTCGATGCAAATATAAATCTACCATCGCCATCCACTACCGAAGACCCACTATCATCATTAGCCTCTCCAACGTAAACTGGTATATTATCATAAACCGCCATACATATCTATACACTATTTTGCCTCTACTTTACTAAAACACTCCCACTAATACCCTTTTTTATAATAGATTTGGCCTTTTCAATATCATCCCCCGACAAATCGAACCACTCGCCACGAAAACGTTTAGAATCAAACAATGAATGTAAATACCTTTCTGTTTCATTCATATACAAAACCTCACGATGAAATATAAGTCTCACTTCTGGCTCTTGGC